>Ga0123353_10002816_pt1 | contig 21749 bp, 21 predicted proteins | sample TergutLab28metaG_3_FD_92763 | JGI IMG/M metagenome (GOLD analysis project Ga0123353, IMG submission 92763) | Labiotermes labralis P3 segment gut microbial communities from Petit-Saut dam, French Guiana - Lab288 P3 | ecosystem: Host-associated > Arthropoda: Insects > Digestive system > Gut ... | reverse complement strand
CGAAGAGAAGCTTCAGCCCTGGTACGCCTTCCAAAATCTCCATCGTCATCACCCAGCCCATGCCGCCGTAGTTCATGCAGTTTTCATGGACAGCCTGCATACCCGCTTCGCCAAACATTTCGGTCAGTATGCGCAGACGGCGAGTGCGTTCATCGAGGTGTTGCTCGGTCAGCGGAAGTGCCACACCCGCAGCGTCCTTGAGCACCTTGAAGCTCATGACGCGTACAAATTTTGTTCCCAGTACTTTCATGCGAGAAATGCTGCGTTGCGCCTCGGCGAGCGAGGAATCGAACGGCTCGGTGATGCATTTACCCCAGTTGGCAATCGCCGAAGCGAAGCAAGCCACCTTCACATCGGCATCGGAAAGTTTCTGCGCGACAATTTCAAAATCTTCATCGGAAATATCGTGAATCATTCCGCCAGAACTTCCCGTTGAACCGTTGGAAAGCTCGACTTGGCGAAGTTCTATGTGACTCCAGCCCAGTTCCTTTGCAATGCGAATCTGTGTATCGATACTCTTGCCTGCTTCGTCGGTAATGCCTGTGACTCTGTTCATCGCCAGCTATCATAAATCGTGTCTTGCGCCTGAAGCAACGATATTTTCGGGGAGGAAAACAGAAAACTCAGTATCTCATTGCGCGATCTACTCGGCGCGTTAATTCATTGGCGTAGCGCACACCGAGCGTCTCACAGTTGGCTTGCATCCAGTCGGTGAGCTTGGTTTTCCCGAGTGGTGGAGTGTCCACGCACAGACGATTTTCCATCAGACCATGAATTTCTTCCTGTGTAATAATCACGTCACCAAGCAATGTGCCGAGCACGCGCATAGCGAGATAAGCGCACTGTGGTGGCATCGGTACAATCAAACGTCGCAATCCGAGACAGCCGCACACGACTTCTATGAGTTCGCGGTAGGTAAATGTTTCGGGACCAATGGCGTTCCAAACAATATTATTCTTTTCCGCAAGAGCCTTCACAGCAAGCTCAGCGAAATCGTCTACGAAAATCGGTTGTAAGCGATAGTCACCACGCCCAAAAAGTCCGATGACAGGCAAACGTCGCAATGCCCACGCGATATTGTTAATCAATACGTCCTCCTCGCCGAAAAGAACCGTCGGACGCAAAATCGCATACGAGACACCTAAGCCGCACAACGTCTCCTCCAATTCCGCCTTGCCACTAAAATACGGCAACGGTGAATTGATATCTGGATTGGTAATGCTCGTGTGAACAATACGCTGCACACCTGCCTCCTTGGCACAACGGAAAAGCATGAGCGTATTTTCCACTGCCTCGTTGTGGTTGAAAAGCTTGTGGTTGAAACGCACCCAGTAGGTATTGATGAGTGCATCCACACCGCGCAATGCCTCGACAAGCCGCTTAGGTTGGTCGAAATGAAACGCCTCGGCACGCACTGCGCTACCGAAGGGGTTTTCGCGGTTGAGTGAATTGGTGAGCGTCAGTACTTCATGCCCGTCCGTCAGCAACCGCCGAGCGATATACTTGCCCGAGTACCCGAAAGCCCCTGTAACTACGATTTTCATAATGGCAATCATTGTAAATCCCACCTCGCTACGCCTCAACGATATTTTTGAAAAACCTCGAGAGATATTGAGAATACTGGAGATTTTAAGAACGAGTTGAGCATTAGATCAGTTCCCCAGTACTCCTAGTATTCCCAATGTTCCCAGCCAAATTTGGTTGAATTTTTCCGTCGTTTGCAGGAAAGTTGTATGCATCATGCAAATCGAATTCCACAAAATCAACGGTGGCGTACTCGCACCCGAAGGCTTCATCGGCGGTGCGGCAGCCTGCGGCATCAAGAACGGCAAACCTGAACGCCTCGATCTCGCCCTCGTCGTCTCGCAAACCGACGCCTCGGCGGCTGCCACCTTCACGACTAACCGCGTAAAAGCCGCGCCCGTAAAAGTCTCCGCCGAGCACGTCAAATCGGGACGTGCCCGAGCCGTCGTTCTCAACAGTGGCAACGCCAACGCTTGCACTGGCAAGGAAGGCCTAGCCGCCTCCCGCGCCACCGCACGCGCCGTGGCGAAAAAAATCGGCTGCCTCGAAAAGGAAGTTCTCGTCTGCTCCACGGGACGCATCGGCGTCGCCCTCCCGCTCGACCGCATCCAAAGCGGACTCGCCGCAATTGAACCTTCCCGCACCGCTGGTACCGACTGCGCCCACGCTATCATGACCAGCGACACCAAGCGCAAGGAAGCCTCCTACGAAGTCGTCACCCAACGCGGCACATTCCGCATCGGCGCAATGGCCAAGGGCGCGGGCATGATCGACCCCAACATGGCCACCATGCTCTGTGTCTTCACGACCGACGCCAAAGTTCCGCCCGCGACACTCCGTAAAGCCCTGCGCGAAGCCGTCGCCGAATCCTTCAATCGCATCACCGTGGACGGAGACATGAGCACCAACGACACCGTCATTGCGCTCGCCAACGGACTATCGGGTGTCGTGCCCACCACAGCCATGTTGCGCGAGGCACTCGTTCGTATTCTCCGTGAAATGGCGCGACACATCGTCCTCGACGGCGAATGCGTCACCCGCCTTGTCCAGCTCAACGTGCGTGGAGCCGCCTCACCCGCCGATGCTCGCCGAGCCGCCGAAGCCGTCGCCAACTCCACGCTCGTCAAATCCGCCTGGGCTGGCGGCGACCCCAACTGGGGTCGCATCCTCTGTGCACTCGGTTACAGCGGTGCAAAAATGATCGAGGAAAAAGTTTCTGTAGACTATGACGAACTCCCACTTGTCCGCAACGGAAGCCTTGCCAAAACCGACTGGAAAAAAATCCGCGAAGTTGCCGCGCAAAAAGAATTTTGTGTAGACATCGATCTCCACATCGGTCGCGCCGCTTACGAAGTCTGGACGACAGACCTCACACCCGAGTACGTTAAATTCAATATGGGAGAGTAATTCCATGAACAAAGCTGTAGAAATCTATTCAAGAATCCCCAAAACTCACAACTGTGCCCAAGCAGTGGCTGAAGGCTGTGATCGTCACGACCTTGTCGAGACACTCAAAATCTGCGGAGGTGGTCGCGCTCCCGAAGGTATCTGCGGTGCATTGTATGCGGCAATGCTTCTGAATCCTCCAGAACGTCACGCTGCTATGCGTAAGGCATTCCACAAGGAAATTGGCTCGGAATACTGCGATGAGATTCGCGCTGCCCAAACCGTTTCCTGTACCCGCTGCGTCGAAATCGCGTCGGAATTGTAATAGGATTCATAAACGGGAGAGCTGCGCATTTTTGGGATTGTTGGTTGCAACGATGCTCCCGCGTCGCCCACGCAGACTCCTGAATTCTTGCTTGCCTCCCGTGCAGCCCCGCGCTACAATATCCGCTCTTTTATGCGCAAACCGATCATAGCAGCTAACTGGAAAATGAACATGACCCTCGCCGAGACGGAGGATTTCTATGGGAAATTCACGCAGGAAATCGGCGACTTCGACGATACCGACATCGTCATTGCCCCGCCCTTCACGGCCTTGGCGAAACTTTCACAACTTCTCGGCAACAACTCCAACATCCGTTTGGCTGCCCAGAATTTCTACTTCGAGAAATCTGGTGCCTACACGGGCGAAGTGAGTGCGGAAATGCTGCGCGAGCTTTACGTACGCTATGTGATCATCGGCCACAGCGAGCGTCGTTCGATCTTTGGCGAGACCGACGAAGTCGTCAATAAGAAGATGCACGCTGCCTTCGCTTTCGAACTCCTCCCCATCCTGTGCGTAGGCGAGACACTCGACCAGCGCGAAGCGGGTGAGGAAAAAGCCGTTCTCGAGGCTCAAATCAAGGCCGCTTTCGTCGGAATCACCGCCGAGCAAGCTGCCGAGACCGTAGTCGCCTACGAACCCGTCTGGGCCATCGGCACAGGCAAGACAGCGACCAGCGAACAAGCGCAGGATGCCCACGCCCACGTACGCTCGGTACTCGCCGCCCTCTACGGCCAACCCGTCGCCGACAAAGTACGCATCCAATACGGTGGCAGTGTGAAACCCGCCAATGCCGTGGAACTTCTCTCCCAGCCCGACATCGACGGAGCCTTGGTCGGCGGTGCGGCACTCGAGCCAAAGAGTTTCGCCGACATCGTCAAGGCAGCAAAAATTTAATGGTGCCAGAGACAACATTGGTACTGCTCAAGCCCGATTGCGTCGCGCAGAAACACTGCGGCGAAGTGATCGGGCGATTTGAGAAAGCGGGATACACGATTCGCGGGCTGAAAATGCTGCGCATGGACGAAGATCTCCTTCGCACGCACTATTGGCAACATGTCAACGAACCGTACTTCCCGCCGCTTGCCGATTTCATGCGCAGCGGCCCTGTGGTGGCCGTTGCGCTTTCCGGTGAAAACGTCATAGCTGGCGTGCGTCAAATGCTCGGCCCGACCGACTCGACCAAAGCCCCCAAGGGAACTATCCGCGGCGACCTCGGCACCAACAACCGCGTGAATGTTGTTCACGCCTCCGATTCCCCAGAAACCGCCGAAGCCGAAGTGCCGCGCTTTTTTAAAGCCGACGAGTTGGTGCAGTAGGCTTCTTTCGAGACCCTCTTGATAATACAGAGAAAAGTCCTTGTTTTTCAAAGGAGTCTGTTTTTCTTCTTTGCGTAGCTTACGGTGTTTTTTGCGGTCTTTGCGGAAAGGGCTCGCTACAGATTTGAAATGTTTGTAGACGTTGGTATGAGGCAAAAAAATGCGGATGGGGCGAGATTCGAACTCGCGGTACCGGTTAAGGTACACACACTTTCCAGGCGTGCACAATAGACCACTCTGTCACCCATCCCTAGGGTTTCGGCGCCTCGAAATGCGCCATTGAAAAATGGCGACCCTAACGGGATTCGAACCCGTGTTCCCGCCGTGAAAGGGCGGTGTCCTAGGCCACTGGACGATAGGGTCAGGAAAAATTCGAGCATGATAGGATACCGTGATTACGCACACTCTGCAAGGAAAAACTCTCGCGACTTCCGAAAAATCTTACGAAGAGGGTGCTGCTTAGCTGTGTTTATCTGTGTGCATCCGTGGTTTCATCAATGCTAAACTATATGTATGAATCTAACGGCATTATGGAGAATCAGCAGAGGGTGCTCGGCGAAGGTGTTGCGGAACTTGGCTTTCAACTTTGCGCCAGGCGGGGCAAGAGCAATGCACTTGTTCGAACGACGTGTGGCGCGTGGCGAACCATTTTTTCCAGCATTTTTCATGCTCTCGGTGACCAACCAATGCCAGTTGCGCTGTCCTGGTTGCTGGGTAGAGCAGACCCGTCCTGTTAACTCCCTCACGCGCAGTCAGCTCGATGGCATCGTGACGACGGCTCGTAAATACGGCTCATCGTTTTTCGGGATTCTTGGAGGCGAACCGTTGTTGCATTCGGAGTTGATGGCGTTTTTTCAAGCATATCCACGGGCGTATTTCCAGCTTTTCACTAATGGGCTTACACTCGACGATACGACGGCTTGCCGACTTGCCGAGTTAGGCAACGTGTCGCCGCTCATCAGCCTCGAAGGCCTTGCTGAAGGGACGCGGACTCGTCGAGGTAGCGAAAAGATTTTTGACGCGGCTCTTGCCGCTGTGCAGGCGTCCGTACGGGCCAGATTGTTCACGGGGGTGGCGAGCAGTATTTCTCGCAGCAACTTCGACGAGTTGGTGTGCGAGGAACATATCGAGCGTCTCGTCGCCCTCGGTGTACACTACGTGTGGTATTACATTTATCGACCCGTCGGAGGTGAACCGTGCACGGAGGAAACTCTCACGCGCGAGCAAATTACTGTGCTGCGAAAATTCATCGTCGAGCAACGCACCAAGGCGAAGCTACTCGTCATCGATGCCTACTGGGACGCTGACGGACATGCTGTGTGCCCTGGCGCGATGGGCATGTCGCATCACATTGCGCCTGACGGAGCGATAGAATTTTGCCCGCCGCTGCAGTTTGCCTCGGGGCATCTTAACGCCGACGCTTCCAACCTTGAAGAAATTTTGCAATCACACGCCTATCTTCGAGACCTCCGTTCGTTCACGGCGGGGCATTCACGCGGATGCATCCTACTCGACGACCCGAATGCGCTACATGGATTTTTAAGTGGAAAGTTGAAAATACGCGCTGAAGGCATGGAGAATAGTACTCGGCTTTTCGATACTACGCATCGAGGCGACGGTCTCGCCGAACTCGTCGCCATGCAGTCTCGCCCCGACCATCACGATCCCGCGAATGTCATTCCCGACAAATCGTTTCTCTATCGTTTCGCGAAGAGGAAGTACTTTTTCGGATTCGGAGCTTACGGATAAACGAGAGATATCTATCTCTGTCATTCGTTGCTGAGTTGCTTAGCGTTCTATAATTCACTCCTGATATGTATCCCACAGAGACATGGTAACCAGCGCGGCATTGAAGGCGGCGGGAGTCATGCGTTTTTTGGGCGTCACGTAAATCGTCACAGGGACGTTGGGTTCGAGGCAGAAGAAGTTGTCGTCGTATTCAGCATCTGAGTCTTTGAGCGTAAGCCATGTCCACAGTACGGGTGCTTTGGATGAAAGAGTGACGGCGAAAGTGTTTTCGCAGTGTTCCTTGGCGCACGGTTTGACCGAGACCTTGATTTTGGGTTTCGGCAGGGGCATGTGTTTGAGCGGTGCGAGGGTGGCGACGTTCCATGCGATGCGTTCGTTCTTTGTATCGTAAAGCGAGGCGTGGATGACAAGTTGGTTTACGCCGTATTTTGCGACGAGGTCGCCGAGTTTAATGACGGTGACGCAGGAGGTTTTGAGCGCGTCGGCTTTGAGTGATTTTGAGCCAGCGCGGAGTTGGGTACCATCGAGCAGCGTGACGCTCCATTGAAGGCGGCCTTTGAAGGGTGCACGTAGGTCGTTGCCTACGTGTACTTCGGCGAGGCCTTCATCGGGTTTTTCGAAAATGGAAACGAGGAGCGGCGCGAAGAAACGACGAGCCATGTAGTGTGCGGCTTTCCAGCGTCCCGCGTAGTCGAGCGACGACCAACTAGGGCCAGGCCAGCAGTCGTTGAGTTGCCAATAGGTTGCGCCCATGCAGCGCGGTGTATGGCGGCGCCAGTGTTCGATGGCGTATTTCAAGAACGTGCCGTGCAGGATCTGGCTGAGCCACACGGTGTTTTCCCAGCCGACGGGCATGCGATACCAGCCGAGCATGTGTTGGAGAATGCGAGTGTTGCCGACGGGGCTGCGTTGGTGGAGATCCATTACTTCACTGCCGAGACTGCGGTCTTCGGGGAGGGTGAAGGTTTCAATCATGCGCGGTTCGGGGAAGCTCTGGAAGCCGAATTCACTACAGAATCGGTGAAGTGATGTGCGGAACCATTCGAAGGCGAGTGCGCCGTGCCATACGCCCCAGAGGTGGGCATCGCCGTGGCCTGCGTTGTCGTAGTCACGTCGATCGGCGGGTGGTGGTGTGTGCGGCGAACCTGGCCAGTAGTCGGTTTGCGGCACGTGTTCGGCGGCCACGTCGCGGAGCATGATGTCGAAGAGCGCACTGTAGTCCGCCCATGGCATTTGGTTGTTCTCCCAGCCGCCATCGCCAACAAGACCTTGTTCGAGTTCGTTGTTTCCGCATATGAGTGCGAGGCAGGCATGGGTGCGAATGCGGCGGAGGTTTTGCTCGGTTTCGATTTTTACGTCGGCCATCCATTCGGTGTCGAAGGACGGGTAGGTCGAGCACGCGAACATGCAATCTTGCCAAACGCAGATGCCGAGTTCGTCGCAGAGATCGTAAAAGTCATCGTGCTCGAAGTTGCCGCCGCCCCACACGCGCAGCATATTCATGTTGGCTGCCACGGCCGAGGCGAGACGGTCGGTGTAGATTTTGCGTGTCACGCGTGTGATGAGGCTGTCGCCGGGGATCCAGTTTGCGCCCTTGGCAAAGAATGCCACGCCGTTGCATGCAAACTTGAAACTCTCGCCCCATTCATCCTTTTCGCGTACGAGGCGGAGTTCGCGCAGACCAATGCGTTTTTTCATCGCGTCGAGTGTCTTGCCGGTTTTGACGACCTCGACTTCGAGATCGTAGAGCGGCTGGTCGCCTAGGCCATTGGGCCACCAGAGCTGCGGTTTTTTCACGTGGAGTTTGAGCGTCGCGTCCTTCGCCGCTGGCACGCTGGTTTCATCTACGACTATACCACCGTACATCACCCGTGCTACGATTTCTGCGTCGTCCACGTCAAGCATTTCCAATTCCGCTTTTACATCCAGCGTCACGCCATCCTTGCCGTGGGTTTGCAATACACTTACGTCATCGAGTCGGGCCTCGTTGTATGCCACTATGGAAATGGGTCGCCAAATGCCTGCCGTTACAATTTTTGGACCCCAGTCCCAACCGAAATGACATTGAGCTTTGCGAATCCACATACGGTCGCGTTGGAGGTTTAAGTCCCAGCAGTGCATCTTGTGCGGCGATGCGGCGGCTCTTTCCGCGAGGTATGCAAATGGCGGCACGAATGTTACAGCGAGTGTGTTCTTGCCTTTTTTCAACACGTCTTTTATGTCGAATTCATAGCAGCGGTGCATGTTCTCCGTCTTGCCGAGCACCTTGCCATTGAGTGCGACTGTTGCAAGCGTGTCGAGCCCCTCGCAACGCAGCATCACGTGCGAGTAAGTTGAAAAGTCTGCGGCCTCAAACGTCCGCTCGAATGCCCACTCGGCCTCGCCGACCCACTGAACGAGTTTTTCGTTGTCGCGGTAGAAGGGGTCGGGAATCGCTTTTGCTCGTAGCAAATCTCCCTGCACCGTGCCTGGCACGATTGCGGGGTAGGTCTTTTTCGTGTTCATTTGGCGCACCGTCCACTGGCTGCCATTCAAATCAATGTGCTTAATCATTTTGTAATTCTTGAAAGGAAACGAAAAATATAGGCGAGGCCATCAAGGCAAACAAGAAAATTCAGAGTTGGATAGAGTTCAGTTACAAAAAAATGGGCGAATCGTTCTTCGAATCGCCCATTTCTAAATTTTGACTCCGAATCGATTTCTACCAGAAACTCTGTGGCACGTCGATTTTGTCACCAGGCTTGAGATAGACGTCCATGGAAGGATTGCCTCGGATCTTTCTGACGTCGAGCAAGTAGACGTGCGTTTCACGTAAAAGGCGCACTCGGGACTGGTTGGCGTAATCCGTGAATCCACCTGCCGAGTTGATCGCACCGAGTACGGTGAGGTCGGGAGTGAAAGCCATTCTCTGCGGAGCGCGGACGGCACCGCCGATATAAATGAAGCGTGCGGAGTTGGCGTTCACCGTAACCGTTGGATTGGTGTAAAGTCCTCCTGCCCTGTAAGCGGCTTGAATGGTCTGCTGCAAGTCGGATTGCGTTTTTCCAGCGGCTCTCACTCTGCCCACGTGGGGTAGGTTGATAAATCCATCGCTGTCAATAATGTAATTGCCCGTGATTTGCACCGCATCCTCGTGAGGAATGCCACCCATGCGGACTTCCACTGGATCGCCAGGACGCAAGAGAATGGTTTGAGTACCTTGGATACCATCCCTCACCAACGTCAGTGCTGGAGCGTTTGGTGTGAGACCCGTATTGAGGCTACCTCTGGGTATTGTTTCTTCCGCCATCTCGCATCCCGTGAGACTGGCAAGGATAGCTGCCAAGGCAGCGGCTTTGGCACAACGAACGAGGGTAGTATTAGTATTTTTCATCATTTTTGATTTCTTGGACGTCTGTAGCTTGGGCACTAGCTGTTTTGGCAGCGGCATCGGTTACAGCGCGGTTTTTGTTATCGCGAGTTTGCTTGTGGTAATAATAGTTGTAGTAGGAGGTATAGTAGCCGTATTCGGCATCCTGCCGAACGTCCACATTGTTGAGGACGACGCCGATGATATTGCCGCCTACGTTGGTAATGGACTGTTTGACGCGCTGCAAGACCGAGCGCGGGTAGCGGCGGTGCTGGACGACGATCATAGTGAGATCTACGGCGCTGGAAAGAACGGAGGCGTCGCTCACGCCGAGAATCGGCGGGGAATCGAAGAATACCATGTCGAAGCGAGACTTGACGACATCCACCAAGTCAAGCATGCGCTGCGAGTTGAGCAGGCCCACGGCGTCGCTGGGCAGCCTGCCGCTGGTCATGAGGAAGAGATTCATTTCCTTGGTCGGGCGCACGAGTTCTTCGATGGGCGTTTCGTGTGTGAGGTAGTCGCTCAGTCCCGTGTTGTTTTGGACGCCGAAGATGCGGTGCTGCGACGGGCGGCGGAAGTCGGCATCGATGATGAGCGACGTATAGCCACCTCGTGCGAATATGCAGGCGAGGTTGTTAAGGGTGAGTGACTTGCCTTCTCCAGGGCCGCCACTGACGATAGTGAGCGTGTTGGCGTCGGGACTCTTTCGATTAAATTCGATATTGGTACGCATGATGCGGTAGCCTTCCGCATCGGGGTTGTCGTCGGTATCGTCAATGAGAATGCTGATATTCTGCGGGATGACAGCTAGCAGTGGTACGTTAAGGATGGCCTCGATTTCGTCCATGCGCTTGACGCTCGTATCGAGATATTCGATGAAAAACGCGAGACCTCCACCAAAGAGTAACCCTGCGAAACACGCAATGACCATATTGAACACTACACGTGGGCGGGCATACATGGACGATGGAGTGGCTTTCTCCCACATGGTGATGAGTACTTCGGGAGCGACGCGCTTTATCCTTTCCATTTCCAAATTGGCGTGAGCGGAGTGATACATTTGGCGTGCGCGAATGTACTCTGCTTTTTTGTCGTAGTAGGGGGTATTGCGAATTCTGGCGTTGCGTTGTTCGTTTTCGGCCTCCTCAAGCTGCTTTCTGTATTCCACGAGCGCAGCTTCGGCAGTGTCGAGATTTTCCCTTAGCGCATTGCGCAACGAGGCGACTTGCTCCGTAAGTTGGGTGCGCAGCGCTCGCTTTTGCGCCTCCAGAGCCTGTCTCTGAGGGTGAGCTTCTCCTATGCCCGATTTCACCAGACGCTCGAGTGCGAGATCCACCTCCTGCAATTGCGCATTGATACGGTTGATCGTCGGATCGACCTGGCCGTGAATGACAGGCGAAGAGGCGACTTGTTCGTCGCTCATCTTGGTAATCTGGTCGAATATCGTCTTTTCCCTGCTTACCCGCATAGTCTCTTCATTGACACGGGCTTTGAGATTCATGATGACAGCGTTGTCGCCTTCGGTAACTTGGTCGATGGTATCGGGATAAAGATCTATGATGTTGAGTTCGATACGCAGGCGATCCCTATCTTCGCCAAGAGCGTTCATTTTCTGCTTCAGATTTTCGACTTCGGCTTCCAGCGCTTTGAAACTTTCATCAACGAAAAATTTATTCATTCCCGCGCGCGTGGCTCTGTATTCCTCAGCGATGCCATTGGCTAGCATGGCGGCTTCTTCGGGATCGGTACTATAGACAGAGATGTTGATCATGTCTGTATTGCGAACCTCGCTTACGTTCATCATCTTTGACAGCCTTACGAATGTACTGTCAAGTGAGGGTTCTTCCCATACTTGCTGGAGGTTGAAATTTTTGATGACCTCATTGAGCACTTCCCTGCTTTTGAGAATCTCAAACTGGGATAAAATAAAAGTCGGAGGCACTCGCTGGACGCCAGGCGAGAAAATATTGAATTGATCGCCGGGAGATCCCCCTGGCAGGTGAATCTGTATGGTCGCCCTAGAAGCGTACAGGCGAGGCGTCAGGACAGTCCATACGCCCGTCGTTCCCACGACAAGCAGGAATACCAGCAAGATAAGTGGCCAGCGCAGTATCATGACGCGCCAGTAGTCTAAGAAATGCATAGCCGTCTCGCCGAGATCGGCGGCTGGCTTTTGTGATGTGTTGTGCGGCAAAGGATTCATTGCACAGTTAAATAAACAAAATATTCTAGCGAATGTTCAAAAAAACTACCATTTATTTTTCCGAGCGCAGCACTTTTCCGAGCACTTCGAGGTAGGTACGCGAGGTGGTTTTGCGCGTCTCGGGGGCGAACGACTCGACACGCATTTGCTTGAGCATCCATTGTCCGTCGATAGGTTGCGCAGATACTACGCTGAACCGTCGGATGAGCTTGCCGTCGCGGTTGAAGCCATCCATGCGCATCAGCGCGCCGCTGGCTTGGTCGATCCAAACGCGCACCACGCCGTATTGCGTACTGCCGCCGTATGCTTGGATCTCCAGCACCCAGCACTTGCGAGTGTTTATGGTGTCCGTGCCTGTCACCTTTGCATCACGCCAGTAGAGAAACCTCAGTGCGATATCTTCATAGGAAATATCGGTGCCCTGGATTTTCTCGTCGAAGCGAGCGGAACGTACGGGAGCGGTCTTGCCACCGATACGCTCGCTCAGTGAGATCTCATTTTCCTTCGGCTCGAGAATGATCGTGCGGCCGGAAAATTCATATGACACCTTGCCATCCTCCACGACAATGCGAAAGGGAACACTTTCACTGCCCTTGCGTAAGCGCGCTTCCAATGCAATGGGAGTACCCAGCGGATTGAGCCGTGCTGCTGCGAGAATTTCGGCTGCATCGGCATCTTGCGCCTGTGCGACAGGCAGTGCGACTCCAATAAGATAATAAGATAATAAGACAATAAGACAATTCTTCACATTCATGCTATAATTTTAGCCACAGAAAAATGCCTGTCGAGCAACATATTTTCCATCTTGTCAACGGCGGTGCTTGGACGCATCCCGCCCTCGACCGCGCCATGTTCCTCGTTTCGGCTTGGAGCGTCTGGTGGCCGCTGCTCGCATTCGCATGCGTAGCCATCCTCGTGTGTGGCAGTTTTCGTGCGCGAGCGTTTGTGCTCATCACGGCGATAGCGGTGGGTATCGCGGACGGCGTCATCGTCAGACCGCTTAAGAAAGTCGCGGGGCGTCCTCGACCTCACGAAAGTATCGAAGGAGTGCGCGGCATCGTGCATGATCGTACAACCATATCACGCTGGGAAGCGGCATTTGTCCGTCCGCTGCAAATTACCGTTTCGGAGTCACCTCTCATCATTCGTTCTGGGAAGTCCTTCCCCTCTGCGCACAGTGCCAACAACTTCGCCGTCGCGGGTGTTGCACTTGTATTTTTCCGCCGTCGCGCATGGCCCTTTTTTGTCTTTGCTGCAGCTGTTGCCTACAGTCGCCTTCACCTCGGCGTGCACTGGCCCTCCGACGTCATTGCTGGTGCGTGTATAGGTCTTGTTGTGGGAATGCTTACGACCCTGCTTGTTGACTGGCTCTGGCACCGCGCCATCGCTCCGCACTTCCCGAAACTTGCTGCAGCCCATCCCAATCTCTACCGCCAATGAAAAGAAGAAATCATGCAATCTCGGGTTTCACCCTTTTCGAAGCTCTCATCGCACTGGCGATTTTCTCCATTGCATTTGTCGGACTCGTTGTCGCTCTCGACGCTTCCGTTCGTGCTGGTATCGAGGCCCGCAACGCATCCGTCCTGCGACGTGCTCTCGAAGACCGCCTCGCCTACAACCTTGTCGTTCCGCTCCAGCCCGACGAAAAGCGCACCATCGCTGCCGCCGATAATAACGGCATCGCTATCGAAGAAGCTATCGAAGCCTTCACTGCGGAAAACATGGACGGCGAAGAACTCACTGGACTCTGGCTCCTCACCATCACCGCCACCGCCGCCGATGGCACCACTGCCACCGCCGATACCCTGCTCTACCGCCGATGAAAAAAACAGCCGCCTTCACACTCTTTGAACTCCTCATCGCACTCACGCTCTTCATTTTGATAGCAGCTGGCATCAACCGCGTGACCACGGCTACTATCGAGGCCACGAAAGCCGTCATGGACAACCAAGTCGCCGAGGAACAGCTCAATAGTTTTCTCCGCGCCACGCGCCGAGCATTCTTCAGCCTCCCGGCGAGCGCCACCATCGAACTGCGCTACGACTCCTACAACCGCACACCCGAATTGGTCTTCATAGGAGCTAGCACTCCCTTCGGCATTCCCATCTTCGACGGTGGCGAACTCATCCTTTCCGCTCGGGCGCAATCCGACGGCACGCGCACGTTTTCCCTCCTGCGTATTCCGCCCAATAGCTCAGCTGGCGATCTTTCACGCCTCCGCGCTCCAGCGAATTGGCTTCCCCTGCTCCGGCGCGTCGAGACGGTCGAATGGGAGATCGCGGAAGGCGAAGAATGGGCATCGGAATGGGAGGGCGAGCAACGCCCACAGCTCGTGCGTCTGCGCTTTTTCATGCCTGACAGGGGAGAGACCATCGAATCCATTTTTCGCATCCCGCCCGCCACCACTCCGCCCCGTGCCGATGGTTTCAATCCGAACCCCGACGAAAATTCGCGCCCACAGCCAACCCCGCCACCACCAGAGGAATGATGAAATTGTCTTATTGTCTTATTGTCTTATTGTCTTATTGCGCTGGCGCTAGACACTCCCTTGCATCCTTGCATCCTTGCATCCTTTCGTCCCTTCGCGTTTTTGTGTTGCGCCCCGAGCGTGTAGGATGGCTCGTCAAATCTCGCACCAGCGCCAATAAAGCAATCTCAGGAGCTGCCCTGCCACTTGTCCTCTGGGGCATTCTCTTTGTCTCGGCACTGGTCGTCATGGCTGCCGTGTGGATAGGCCAGCTCCTTGACGACGAAATTCATGCAGATCGTGCTTTCCGCGCCCAACAGCTCGCTCTGCGCGGACTGGCCTTTGGCATGCACAATGACATTTCACCCGCAGATCCCCTATTGCGCCAAGGCACCGACGAAGACGAAGGTTTCGAGGTGCGCATCCTCAACGAGAGTGGGCGCATCAACCCCAATTCCGTCGTCAACACCGAAAATCGCGACCTTTTCCTTAAGCTCTTCGAATCCTGGGACATCCCACTCGACAAGGCCGATGCCGCTACAGACAGCCTCCACGACTGGGTGAGCGAAAGCGAGTTAACATCCCGCAACGCCGCCAAACGCTCCGACTACCAAGCCCTCGGCCTCGAAGGAATGCCCCCAAACGCCCCCATCACCAACATTAATGACATGGCCTACGTGCTCCACCTCCGCGACATCCTCGCGACACGCGAAAACTGGCAGGAGAATTTCACCGTTTGGACCACTGGAAAAATCAACATCAAGCACGCCTCAGCTGAACTCTTGACTACATTGGGTGGCTTTAGCGAGCTTGAGATAGAACGCCTTCAAACCTATATCGCTGGCGACGACGGCGTCGTCGGCACCCAGGACGACGGGCCCTTGAATAGCATCGAAGACGCCCTCGCAGTCGCAGGCATATCGGATGCTCGTGCCGTAAACATTGCAAGATTCTTCGATGTCCAAGGCGACCTGCGCCGCGTCGAAAGCACGGGTTTTTGCCATGGAGTAAGCTACAAAATCAGCGTAGTTCTCAGCAATGGTGCACCGATTTTCTGGGAGGAACAGTGACCGCTCACGTTTACGTCCACATTCCCTTCTGCGCTCGTCCGTGCCCGTATTGCAGCTTTTACAAAAGCTTGCCACGCGACACCGACGCATTCATTGAAGCCCTCCTCCACGAAGCTCGCGAACGCGCAGTTGGCATTCGCCCGCACACGATTTTCATCGGCGGTGGTACACCTACAATCCTCTCAGAAAGCCAGCTAGCACACCTCTGCAACGGCCTCCGCGAGGTGTTTGACTGTACGAGCGTTTCGGAATGGACGATCGAAATGAACCCCGCCACCATTTCGGAAAAAAAAGCCGATACCCTTCTCGCGCTCGGGGTCAACCGCGCCAGCCTCGGTGTCCAGAGCTGGGATGACCGACACCTCCACACACTCGGACGTATCCACACCGCCTCCCAAGCCCGTGACAGCTACCGCATTCTCGTTGACGCTGGATTTCGCAACATCAACATGGATTTCATCTTCGCCATCCCTGGCCAAACCCTCAGCGACTGGCGCCATACGCTCGAGGAGACCATCGCACTCGCCCCCACGCACGTCTCCACGTATGCCCTCACTTGTGAAGAAGACACCGAATTTTTCCACCGCCTCGGCGCACAGCAAAACTCCCTCGAACCCGAAATGTTCGACCTTGCTGCACAACTTCTCACCGCAGCAGATATCTTGCCCTACGAGACTTCCAACTTCGCTCGTTCCGGCTTCGAATGTCGCCACAATCGCGCCATCTGGCATGGAGCCGACTACCTCGGTCTCGGCCCCAGCGCAACCAGTACCATCGCTCGTCAACGTCGCAAAAATATTGCCGACACTGCCATTTATATGATCGCTCACACTCCCAATATTCCTAGCATTCTCAACACTCCCAGCCCTCCTTGCCTTCCTGCCGACACCACCGTCTTCGAGACAGAGCACCTCAACGAAGAAGCTTGGCGTATCGAACGTATCGCCCTAGGACTTCGCACCCGCGAAGGCATCTCCGCGACCCTCGTAGCTTCGCAAAAATTTGCTCCGCTTCTCGCCGCTGGCCTTCTCGTTCACACAGCCGACCGCCTCACCCTCACTCCCCGCGCACGCCCTCTCGCAGATGCTGTCATTGCAGAAATCATTTGACACTCGCCACGATTCAACGTAGTTAAAAATAACATGGATTTAAAAAACCTACTCATCATTGCCATACTCGCTTTTCTCGGTTGGTATTTCCTCGTCCGAGTGGAAGACCCTGAGAAAGGTACGACTCTCGGCGCCATTTACTACAAACAGATTTCCCAAAAAATCCCGTTCCTTGCTGTCACCTTCTCGTCATCACCCGCGACACCCATCCTGCACTTTTGGGACGAGAATGCCGACCGCATCCTCTCGCCTCTGGACGATGCACGTGGCAAAGAAATCGACGCCTCGAAATTGAACGAAGCCAAAAAGAAATTGCCCGATCTCAAATCGCAAGCTATGGGCGAAAACGAGCGTCTCGTCTGCGCCTACTCCGACGTGCTAGCCCAGAAAATCCAAAACGCTATCGCCGAGCGCAATACCCACGCCAAGCGCCTCGCCGACTTTCACCAAAAAAACAGCCAACCCTTTACTGGCGTAAGAAAATCTGACCCGCTCAGCGAAAAAGACATCCAGAATGACTGGACACAAAAGGTACAGCAATTGCATCAAGAAATCCAAAAATCCTACGACCTCGTCAAAAACCTTGAAAACCAGTAACCCAACATATACAGTAATCAGCACATAACTTTAACAATATGGACTACAAAAATCTCTTTCTCATCATTCTCATAGGCTTCCTCGCTTGGTATTTCGTCCTCCGCGACAAGGAGGAGACTCCCGCCGCTCCCGATTCCGAGACTTCCGTCGTCGATACTTCTGCTCCTGAGACTCCCGTTGCCGAAACTGCGATGCCCACTACCTCTACACCCGCCAAGCAGGTTGCTTCTACCGACACTCCCGTCGAGACTCCCCGCACTGGCCCAGTTCGCTCGGCACGCACACCTCGTCCCACTCCTTCGCCCGCCTTGCCGCTCACACGTTTCATCAATGTGAGCATGGAACGCCTTTTCGAACCGCTCGACGAAGGCAAAGTCAGCAGTACAATCTTACTCGAATTCAAAAAGGCTGAGAACACCTTGAAAGATAGCCAGACGCTCAATACAAACCCCACCGAAAAAGAGCAACGCCTTTTCGCTCTCTCCAATACAATCTGCAAGAATCTCCAAATCGCCATCAACGAACGTAACTCCCATTGGGAGCGCCTTGAAGCGAGGAGAGGCAGTGCAGCTCCCGTCTCATCAAAAAATACACGTGTCAACGAAGCGCAAATAAAAAACGATCTGGAGAGAGAGAAGTTTTTTACAGACAGCATCAAAAAATCGTGGGACAGCAAAGCCAAGCAGTTGAAACAGGAAATCCAAAAAAACTTCCTCGCCCTTCAGGAGCTTGAAAAAAAATAACCCTATTGCTACCGATTACAGCATAGACATGAAAAACCTCATCATCATTGTTCTGCTGGCTGTTGTCGCCTACTTTCTCTTTCTCAGGGAGGACAATGTTCCTGCACACGATGGCACTGCTTTTGCACCCGCTCTCGTACCCACTCCTGCAGCATCTGCGCTTCTGTTTTTCACGGAAAAAAACATCGACGTGATTTTCGGCCCATTGGAACTTTCACGTGCCAGCACCACGACCACTCGCCGCCGTCGAGCGCAAGTCCAGGAGGAGGAAAAAAAAATCATCCCCGCCGCTGCTTTCGTCGAATTGAATGCTATTCAGGAAGCCTTGCAAACCGCGCAGATACCCACCTTGGATGAAAGACAACGTCGAATCTACGCTGCCGCTAATTCACTCTGTCGGCAACTCTACAGCGCCATCGCTGAACGCAACGAGCACATGAAGCGTCTCACGCACACGCGAAACAACCCCAGCGAGTCCACGCGCAGTGCCAAGGAAAATCAGCACTTTTTCGAAAACAGCATAAAGAATTCTTGGTATACCAAAGCCGAGCAGATGCGTCGAGAAATCCAAAAAAACTACAACATACTTCGAGATCTCGAAAAATCAATTATTTAAAGAACATGGATTTACAGTCAGATTTAAAAACCGTATTTATTGTCATCCTGCTGGGCTTCCTTGGCTGGTACTTTTTCATTCGCGATGACAAGTCAGCACCGACTGCCGCACCCGCTATCGCCGAGCAAATACCACCTGTTCCTGCGCCACTGTCCGCGTACAGCACAACCGAACAAGTTGCAGCTCCTCCAGCATCAATCTCTGTGCATGTTGAAGGCGAACGAACCATTGAATACGTCGATGCACGTCCTGTTGCGACACCTCGCCTTGCTCGTACTCCTCGCCCCGCATCGACACCGCCCCCGCTGCCACTGCCTTCGGAATTTCCCCACCAAGACCTTTTAAAATTCGTACGGACCAACATTGATCGTATCTGCTCGCCATTGGAAGACCCAAGAGGTAGTCAAATTGCTATGACCGAGTTGCATAACATCCGTGTTGCATTGGCACACCAGCGAACGAGATTGCCTGTGAATAAAGCAACCACCAGTCGCGCAATTCCGACCACTCAGGAGAACTCATCCGCAAGTACGTCTACAAGAGAAATGGAAATAAGAGAAATCGAAGCTCTTCAGCGCACTCAAAATCAGGCTGAAGCTCTCTGTCAACAGATCTATACAGCCATTGCCGAACGCTATACTCACGAAGCTCGTCTTGCTACAGGATTCTCCAAGTCTAGCAGAGCCTTAAGTGACCCAGGAAAAACGGATGATTTTTTCGAACGAAACATTCGCTCCGCATGGGAGCACAAAGCCAATCAACTCCACCGCGACATTCAAAAGGCCAGTACCGCCCTTCAGCAAGTTGAATATCGATAACCTTCAAATCCAACTTTTAGCCAAACGCAACGCCGAAGGCACTTGGACTGGTTGCCTATCCTCTAGTGCAGTATCCACGGCTGTGGCGTGCTGTGCGTTGCAACTTGCCGACACCTCTCCGCATCTCGTTGAAAAAATGCGCGGTTTCTTGCAGCGCACTCAACTTGCCGATGCTTCGTGGGGAGATTCTCCCGAGAGTCCTAGCAACCCCACCGCTACTTTGCTCGCTCGTCTCGCGCTGGGCTTGGAAAAACCTGCAGACCCTGCTGCATTTGTCGCGAAAGTTCGTGCTATGTACGGACGCGACCTCACATTTTCTGCGCCTATCTCGGCACTGTGTGCAGCTATGGGCGCGATTCCGTGGAGTTTCGTCCCGCGCCTGCCTTATCAACTCGCCTTGCTGCCTCGACGAATTTTTCACATTCTACGACTGCCCGTAGTCAGCTACGCCATCCCTGCGCTTATCGCCGTCGGTCTCGCTACTCGTAGAAAATCCCGTGGTCGTGAAAAATACCTCGTTCTCCTTGATGCCATGCAACCACGTGACGGTGGCTATCTCTCCGCCGCGCCACTCACGGGTTTCGTCGCTTCGTGCCTCATCGCCGCCGGACACCGCGACACGCTCGTTGTCGCTCGAGCCATCAACTTTCTCGAGATGTCCGTTCGCGAAGACGGTGGCGTGCCCATCGATTCCAATCTCGAAATCTGGCTCACTTCACTCGCCATCAAAGCCCTAGGGCATGATGCCTTCACTCCCGCCGAACGCGAGACGCTCATTTCTTGGTATTTGCAGCACCAGCGCAAAGAAACCCATCCCTTCAACGGCGCAAGCACGGGCGGCTGGGCATGGACAACTCTTGAAGGTGGAGTTCCCGATGCCGACGACACCGCCGCTGCGCTCATCGCCCTGCACATCCTTGGAGCACCGTATTCACCCGAAATCGAAAATGCTCTCCGCTGGCTCATGAGCCTTCAAAATTCCGATGGTGGCATCGCAACATTCTGTCGAGGCTGGGGACATCTGCCATTCGATCGCAGCACGCCTGATATATCGGCACATGCTTACCACGCATTCACGCTCTGGCTAAAGCAAGCTGCCTCTATTCATCAAGGCTTTGGCTATCAACTCCTCCGCACTTGCGAAAACATTGACATCTTCCTCGCAAAAAGCCAAGCCCCCGATGGCTCGTGGACTCCTTTATGGTTTGGTGATCAGGATTCGCCTACTCTCGAAGCTCCCGTCTACGGTACAGCTGTCGTGCTCGAACATCATACTTGGGAGGTTGGATTAAAATCGTTTGCATCGCGTCGAGCCATCGAATATTTACTTGCTGCCCAAAACCCCGACGGCGGCTGGGGCGGTGCACCTGGTACACCCTCAAAAAACCTAATCACCGCGCGAGTCGTCTCTGCGTTGTCCCGTTGTGAAGCCGCTTCGCAAGCCATAGCCCGAGCTATTCCTTTGCTTGCTGGTGCACCTCCCCACCCCGAGCCCATCGGCCTCTACTTCGCCAAACTCTGGTACTCCGAAAAACTTTACCCAGCCATCTTCACCCTCGACGCATTGAGAAGCGCGAAAGTAGACCGTGACGCATGAGTAACCGATATATTCTGTCGAAAATTATCGCCTGCGCAAACTCACAAATTATATACGAAGACACGGAGGCACGAAGAACGTTTCTTATACCATTTACGGACGAAATTGTTGCTCAAGCGACAATTTCATTCGTAAATGGTATGAGATGAGGTTCCCTCTGAGGGAATGGAAAAATGCACCTTGAGTTTCTTTTTGCGGAGGGGGAACTGCTCTTTGCCCAAAAGACTTCCCAGCGAGGATTCGGATTCGGGGAAAGACGGGTGAATGACTCGCAAAGTGGTGTCTCCTACGTAAAAGCCTCCAGTCCATAACAGAGGAATATTCCACCAAGTCCAAAAATCAGTACTGACGATGGCATTCCCTTTGGCATCCGTCGTAGCCAAACACTTTTCTGCTTTCAGTGTTTCCTGAAATTTTTCGGACGACAAATGTTTACTAAGCCGCGCATTGTGATCATTCAACAGCATCACCATGGCCCCTTCTACAGGTTTTCCATTGTGTGTGACGCAAACGTGGACATCGCGAGGCTCCTTACCGTCGAAATGCAATAAAGTGAATGGAATAAAGCCAAGAAGCCAGTTGAGCAATACCAATGCGATGGCTACAACGATGCAACTTTTAAGTCTTTTCATCTCTTTTTCTTTTCACCCTGTCTAAAAAATCACTACCTACTAATAGCCGCCGCAGCCACGGACTGCCCAAGCCGCTTGGCCTTCTCGTCGGGCATCACGATTTGAATGGCGACATCGGGATAATATTCGGTAAGCGTAGTGCGAGCCTTTTCGACAATGATATCACCGCCTCGCCCAGTCGTCACACGACCAAGGATGAGCATATTGTCGAAATCGTAAAACTCGCGATACCACACGGCCGAATG
>Ga0123353_10002814_pt1 | contig 21756 bp, 20 predicted proteins | sample TergutLab28metaG_3_FD_92763 | JGI IMG/M metagenome (GOLD analysis project Ga0123353, IMG submission 92763) | Labiotermes labralis P3 segment gut microbial communities from Petit-Saut dam, French Guiana - Lab288 P3 | ecosystem: Host-associated > Arthropoda: Insects > Digestive system > Gut ... | reverse complement strand
GTCTGCTCTGGAAAAAGCCAAACCAATGGTTATAGGCTCATCAATCGGAGCATATAAAGATACCCTTAACAAAGTTCGCTCTCTTTTATCAACTGACAAAGATGATGTCCGTGGGAATCAGACTTATGATCTTCGTACCGGAGTCCATGTAATTACAGCTTTAGAGGCGCCGCTTTTGGATTTGCTGGGTAAGTATCTGGAAGTTCCTGTTGCTGCTTTGTTGGGAGATGGACAGCAACGCAAAGAAGTTAAGGTTTTGGGTTACCTTTTTTACGTTGGAAACCGGAAAAAAACAGATCTCCCTTATCTCTCAGAAGAGGATTCCCGGGTTAAATGGTATCACTTGCGCCGGGAAGAAGCTATGACTCCGGAAGCAATAGTTACGCTTGCCCGATGCAGCAGGGAATTATATGGTTTTGAAGATTTCAAACTTAAGGGCGGTGTTCTGGATGGCAAGGAGGAAATAAAAGCTATTCATGCTTTAAAAAATGCCTTTCCTGACGCTCGTATAACGATTGACCCAAATGGTGCGTGGAGCCTTGTTGAGGCGATTTCTCTGGTTAAGGATATGCAGGGCATTTTAAGTTATTGCGAGGATCCCTGTGGCGCTGAAGGAGCTTATTCCGGCAGGGAGATAATGGCAGAATTCCGCCGTGCTACAGGCTTCCCTACTGCCACGAATATGATAGCCACTGACTGGCGGCAGATGGCCCATTCTGTAATGCTTCAATCTGTGGACATTCCTTTGGCAGATCCTCACTTCTGGACAATGGAAGGCTCAGTCAGGGTAGGCCAGATATGTGACAATTTTGGTCTAACATGGGGTTCCCATTCAAACAATCACTTTGATATTTCTCTGGCTATGGTTGCCCATACTGCCGCCGCAGTTCCTGGAAGGGTCACTGCAGTGGATACCCACTGGATATGGCAGGAAGGAAGCGACCAGCTTACAAAAAACCCGCCAAAAATTCATGGCGGACATATCGAAGTTTCTCCTAAAGTGCCGGGTTTAGGTATTGAACCTGATATGGACAGAATCGTGGCGGCTCACAAGTTGTATACTGAAAATTGCGCTTTTGGCGGAGGGCGGGACGATGCTGCGGCAATGCAGTATCTGATTCCTGGCTGGAAATTTGATCATAAGCACCCCTGTATGGTGCGATAAGATAAATATTTTTTTGGAGGAAAAAATGAAAAAATTCTTTTTTGTATTGATGATTATGTTGCTGAGTGTCTCTTTGGTAATGGCTACCGGATCTTCTGATAAAAAGAAAGATTCTGGAAAACTTAATTGGCCCACCCAGGCAATTAATATGGTGGTTGCTTTTAGTGCAGGAGGAAATTCAGACTATAATGCCAGGACAATGGCAAAATACATGACCAAGGATCTTGGACAACCAATCGTTATTACCAATGTGGGTGCTGCTGGTGGAACTGTTGCTGCAGCCCAGGTTAAAGATGCCAAACCAGACGGATATACTGTTTTGGTTCATCAGCTTTCTATTAATGTTGCCACTGCTGCTGGAGTTATTGATTTTAATTTTGCAGACCTGGCACCGGTTTGTGTATTTGCCAAAGCTGCTGACGAGGTTATCGCAGTTCGCTCAGATGCTAAATGGAACAACATTAAGGATTTGATTGAAGATTCCAAAAGAAATCCCAATAAAATACGGCATGCAGCAAATACTGGAGCATCTACCCAGTGGATCGCTATTGCGTTACAAAATGCAGGGGCACAACTGAATATCGTAAGTGCAGGTGGTTCTGGCGAGAGGATCCCTTTACTTCTTGGCGGACATATGGATGTCATTCCAATTCAGGTCAATATGATCGAAGACTATATTAAGACAAATAAATTCAAGATCCTGGCTAGTGTCAGCGCCGAGAGAAACCCTGCGAGACCTGATGTTCCCACCCTTCTTGAATCAGGGGTAGCTTGCAGCTATATGTACTACAATACTTTCTTTATGCCAAAAGGTACTGATCCTGCTATTATTGAAAAATTCAGCCAGGCAGTTAAAAGAGTAGTGGATAACGAAAAAGAATATGCTGGAGAAATTGTGTCCTTTGGCCAGACGCCTTTCTGGATGGATACCCAGGCCACAACCAAACATTTTGCCGATGAGCTCAAAAGTCTCATGGCTATTTCAGGTGTTTTACGAGGTAAATAATTTTTGCATAGGGGTAATTTTCTGTTAAGGAAGATTACCCTTATTTTGCAAGGAGATAACATGAATTTCAAGAAAGAGATTGGTGTGGGAATTTTTTTTCTGCTTTTATCAGTATTCTATTTATTGTCTACCCTTTCCATCTCAACATTCGATCCTTTTTCATCAGGGAGAAGTGGAATCATTTTGGATTCCCGTTCCCTTCCTCAGATGTTAGGCATACTATTAGCCTGCTTGAGTATTATTCACATTATTGGAAATGTGCTTAAATTACGAAAAACAAAACTAGAATCCGGTAGTGATACCCAGGCAGTCATGAAAAAACCTTTTAAATTCGAACGTCCTCAGCGACTTATGGTGATCACCGTATTGCTGATATGTGCATATATTTTCTTTTATGTCCGGCTTGGCTTTATCTTATCTTCAGTTCTATTTCTTCTTTTGCAAATATTTATTTTAACTCCAGCAGAAAAGAGAAAAAAATGGGCGATTTTTACTGTTTGCTTTTCTATTGGTGTGCCAATACTTTTATACTTCTTATTTACAAGAGTGATTTCCATGTATCTTCCACGTGGATTATTAGGATAGAGGGATATTGATATGTTAGAGTTATTTGGTACAGCATTTGCCACAATTTTTTCAAATCCCATGAACCTGCTGCTTATTTTTATTGGGGTTGTCGTGGGTGTTATTTTCGGCGTTCTTCCGGGGCTTACATCAGTAGCAGCTCTTTCAATGTTCTTACCCCTTACCTTTGGTATGAACTTGGCGATTGGAATTTCCATGTTGGCAGGTATTTATATTGGTGCAACATCAGGAGGATTAGTTACCTCTATTTTGATGAATATACCTGGAACACCTTCATCCATCGCAACATGTTTTGATGGATACCCTCTGGCACTGAAAGGGGAAGCTGGTAAAGCACTGGGTATGACTGTTTTCTGTTCCTTTATAGGAACTATGGTTAGTATTGCTGCGCTTGTCTCTATTGCTCCGGCTTTAGCGTCCGTGACCATCAAATTCGGACCCTGGGAAAATTTTGCAGTTACTTTTTTCTCCTTGAGTTTGATTGCAAGCCTTGTTGGAAAATCTCTTGCCAAGGGGCTCATAAGCGCTATTCTTGGTGTAATGATAGCTACGATTGGAATGTCTCCAATTGATGCTGCGAAGAGATTTACCTTTAATAATATTCAGCTTCTCGATGGCTTTGCGCTTGTACCAGTATTGGTAGGGCTTTATGCTATTTCTGAAGTAATTACAACATCCTCTGGCGCTAAGGTCGTTGATACCACAAAGATTATGGATTTTAAAATCAGAGGACTGGGTTTTAAACTTGCGGAACTTATAAGCCAGATAGGAAATATTATCCGCGCCTGCATTGTTGGAATCGGTATTGGAGTACTTCCTGGTGTAGGTGCATCGACAAGTAATTTTGTTGCTTATGCAGTGGTAAAGAAAGCATCCAAATACCCTGAAAAATTCGGGACAGGTGTTATTGATGGTGTTGTTGCTACAGAGACATCCAACAACGCTGCCATAGGAGGAAACATGGTTCCCCTTCTTTGCCTGGGTATTCCCGGCGATGCTTCTACAGCACTGCTTTTAGCCGGGTTTATGATGCACGGAGTAACTCCTGGGCCGCTCTTGTTCCAGACCCATGGCCCGGCAGTGTATGTGATTTTTGCCTCCATGATTGTATCTTCTTTCCTGATGATGGCAGTAATGTACGCTAGCATGAGAGGGTTTGTTCGAATACTTAAAGTACCACCCTATTTTCTTATGCCGGTTATTGTAGTTCTCTGCATAGTTGGAGCTTATGCTGTTGGTTTTAGAACTTTCGATGCCTGGGTTCTTGTAGCTTTTGGTATCCTTGGTATTGTAATGAGAAAATTTGACATACCCATGCCGCCCCTTATTCTTGGCTTTATCCTTGGCGAGCCTTTTGAAACCAATCTCCGCCGCGGGTTACAGCATTCCAATGGGGATCTTGGCCAGCTAATCAATCATCCTATTGCTCTTGGTTTTTTTATTTTAATAATTATGATCTTTGCTGCTGCTGAAGTACAAAAGAGGGTGAGGAGCAAAAAAGCATGAGCACCCGCACTCCGGTAATCAATGAAATGCAGGTAATCCCTGTAGCTGGATATGATAGTATGTTGCTTTCATTGAGCGGGGCTCATTCACCATTTTTCACCAGAAACATTGTGATCCTGAAAGATAACTCAGGGAAGCGCGGAATTGGTGAGGTTCACGGCAACGATTCGATCACGAAAACTCTGGAAGAATACAAACTTCTGGTAGTTGGCAGAGAAATAGGGCAATACCGTTCAATCATCCAGTCATTGAAAAAGCTCCATGAAAAATCTGCCAGAAATAGCGAGGGAATACAAAATCTATCACTGGCTAATCTTAAAGACGTAGTTCATGCAGAAAGCGCAGTAGAAGCAGCGCTGCTGGATCTCATGGGACAGTTTATGGGTATGCCAGTCTGTGAACTTTTAGGTGATGGCAGGCAACGAGAGAATGTTGCGGTTCTGGGTTATCTTTTCTATCAAGCTGATAGTAAAAAAACCGGACTTCCATACATTAATGAAAATGACAGCAATAATTCCTGGTTTGCCCTGCGACGGAACCCCTTCCTTACAGTAGAAGCTATTGTTGAACAAGCCCAGGTTGCCAGAGAATATTATGGCTTTAAAGACTTTAAACTAAAGGGTGGTGTATTTTCAGGTGAGAAAGAGATGTTAGCAGTCCAGGCACTGGCGAAACAATTCCCGAATGCCAGGATAAATATTGATCCCAATGGTGCATGGATGCTTGACGAAGCCATCGAGCTTTGCAAAGGTTCATCTCTGAGTTATGCGGAAGATCCCTGCGGTGCGGAGCGCGGTTATTCAGGGCGGGAAACCATGGCAGAGTTTAAGATAGCCACAGGGATTTCTACAGCAACTAACATGATTGCAACTGATTGGCGGCAGTTTTACCATGCAATGGTAGAAAAGTCTGTTGACATTGTTCTTGCAGACCCACATTTCTGGACAATGGAGGATTCTGTCAGGATTGGTCAGGTATTGGATCACTGGGGACTTACTTGGGGATCCCATTCAAACAATCACTTTGATATTTCTCTTTCCATTTTTGCTCACTGCGCTGCAGCTGCGCCTGGCAACATTACTGCCATTGATACTCATTGGATTTGGCAGGATGGCCAGTATCTCACTAAAAATCCATTAAAGATCAAAGATGGTTGTATTCATGTTTCAAATGATCCTGGTCTTGGTCTTGAAATAAATATGGATGCAGTGCTTAAGGCGCATGAGTTATACAAAAAACTTGACTCCGGGGATCACAATGATGCAGTTGCGATGCAGTACCTTATCCCTGGTTGGAAATTTGATTCCAAGCGTCCGTGTATGGTGCGTTGAGATCAATTGGTTTTATAAGTACAAGGAGTTGCCTGATGAGATTTGTACCAAAAGGAATTATTCCGGCGATGATTACGCCTCTTACAAAAGATTACAATGTTAATTTTCCAGCATTACGGAAGTTGATTGATTTTCTTATTCGAGGAGGTGTTCACGGAATTTTTGCCATTGGCACTACCGGCGAATTCTATGCAATGAACAATGCTGAGTATCAGGAGATTCTGGAAAATACCATTGACCAGGTAAAGAGTAGAGTGCCGGTATATGCAGGGGTCAATGCTATTGGTACCCGGGAGTCAATTGCTCTTGCAAAAATATCGGAAAAGGTTGGCGCTACTGCCTTAAGTGCGCTTACTCCATACTTTATCACTATTAGCCAGAACGAACTTTATGATCATTTTGCGGCAATTGCCGGAAATACAAACCTTCCCATCACTCTTTACGACAATGCTCCCAAAACTCATCTGATGATCAAACCAGCTACTGTGGAAAAACTGGCTAAAATTTCCAATATCGTGGGAATAAAGGATTCAACAGGCGACCTCACCAACACAGCGGAGATCATCAATCGCACAAGAGGAATGGAATTTAGCGTAATGATGGGAAGAGACAGCCTGATTCATGCAGGGCTTGCACATGGAGCTATGGGTGCAGTTGCTGCGACCGCTAATGTTGCTCCGGAAATTGTTTCTGGTATTTATAATAAATATATGACAGGAGATATTAAAGGTTCTCTGGAGGAGCAGTACAGGCTACTTCCTTTGCGTATTGCTTTTAGCCTTGGATCCTTCCCTACTGTTATAAAGGAATCCCTGGAACTTTTGGGCATTGAGGCTGGCCCCTGTGCAGCTCCCATCGCCCCCATGACAGCAGAAGAGAAGGATCAACTAAAGAAGATTCTTAAGGAAATGAAACTTATAGATTAAAAAGAGAGGTATGTAAAAATGAGAAGATCTGATCGTGAAATAACTGAAAAAAGTGAGATTGTTAATATTCTGGAAAAAGGAGATTCATGCCATATCGCATTATGCGATGGAGATACTCCCTATTTAGTTACAATGAATTATGGTTTTGAATGGAATGATAATTTGAAAATCTATTTGCATTGTGCAAGGGAAGGGAAGAAAATAGATCTAATAAAGAAAAATCAAAAGGTGTGTTTTTCCGTTGATACTGGACATGAGCTGGTTGTGTCTGAAAAAGCATGCGGTTGGGGCATGAAATATAAAAGTGTTGTAGCTTCAGGTACAATTGAAATAATCGAAAATAATGCTGATAAAATAAAAGGCTTAAATTTACTTATGAAGCACTATGCTGGTGGAACTGATTTTCAGTATGAAGAGAAAATGCTACAGGCAACAACAGTGTTAAAAATAACAGTTTCTGAAGTTGTGGGAAAAGAGAAAAAGTAGCAAGGTCAGTAATTTTTAAGGAATTACAATTTGTTTAGGATCAACCTGAGCTGCAGGATACTTAAGATCCATTGATTCCAGAGTTTCTACCAGAACCTGTGCAACAAGCAGATTCCTAAACCACTTTCGCTCTGCTGGGACAATATACCATGGATTTTTTGGAGAAGAACATTTTTCAAACATAGTTTCATAAGCATGTTGATATTCATCCCAGCGTGCTCTTTCCTGAATATCTGACATAGTAAATTTCCATAGTTTTTCAGGAATATCCAGCCTCTCCTGAAGCTGCTCTTTCTGGTAATCCTTTGAGATATGTAAAAAGAATTTGACAATTCTTGTCCCTTCATCATTGAGCATTGATTCAAAAGCATTTATATGATTATAACGCTGTTTAATTGTTTTCTCAGGCGCAAGATTTTTTACTTTTACAATAAGCACATCTTCATAATGGGAACGGTTAAATACACCAATATGCCCTTTTCTTGGAACATTCTGATGAATACGCCATAAAAAATCGTGCAAAAGTTCAACTGAGTTTGGACCCTTAAAAGAGACAACTTTGCATCCTTGCGGATTTATTGGACCAAATACATTTCTGATTGTAGAGTCTTTTCCAGCTGCATCCATTGCCTGAAGAACTACAAGAAGCGCTTTGGAACTGTCTGCATAAAGAAGAGCCTGTAAGTCCTGCAGCTTTATAAGTAATTCATTAAATAGCTTCAATCCTTTTTCTTTTTCAAGTTTTCCTTCATACTTGGTAGAAAAAGAGTCAATTTTTATTAATTTGTTTTCAGATATCGCATAATCTTTTGTATTGATATTCATTTTTTGGTCCTTTGGTTTTAAGATGTTAAACTAACTGGGTATATATTATATCATATATCTATGAATTATACAAAATAAATATTGGAACCTGTATCATAAAAGGAGGATTTATTATGAAAGTTATTGCTTTAAATGGGAGTCCAAGAGAAAATGGGAATACATTTTTTGCATTATCCAAAATGGCTGAAGAACTTATAAAAGAAGGAATAGAAACAGAGATTATCCAGGTTGGCAGCAGAAAAATCAGAGGATGCATGGGGTGTGGTCATTGTCTTCAGTCTGAAAACAATTATTGCGCAATGACTGATGATATACTCAATAAAACTGTAGATATTGTAAGAGAAGCAGATGGTCTTATTCTTGGCTCTCCCACATATTATTCAGGTATTTCAGGAACAATGAAATCATTTCTTGACAGGTTATTTTATACAAGTTTTAGAAAATATTTTAAGCAAAAGGTTGGCGCATCTGTGTCTATAGCAAGAAGAGCAGGGGCTGTGGATGTTATTCATCAGCTTAATAATTATTTTAATTTAGCTGAAATGATTATCGCTCCTTCCCAGTACTGGACAATTGTGTTTGGGGCAGCGCAAGGTGAAATTGCTAAAGATGATGAAGGGATCCAAACCATACAAAGAAATGCACAAGCAATGGCATGGCTATTAAAAATAATAGATGCAACAAGAAATACTATTCCTTTTCCTGTTCATGATGGCAGGGCGCGGACAAATTTTATAAGATGAAAGATTTATTTTGATGAGTAAATAAAATGGATAATAAATTATTAAACGATAAAGATATATTTCCTGACATAAAAGTAATTAAAACAGAACTTGGTGGATTTTATGTTGTTTATGAAAAATTCTTAAAAGCAATAACCGGCAATGAATATAGCCTGAATCCGGAGTGGCGTTATTATAATGATGGAAAATGGCTTTGTAAAGTAACGTATAAGAAAAAAACAATAATCTGGGTTTCTTTATGGGAAAAATATATTAAAGCAACTTTTTATTTTTCTGAAAAAAATGGTTTGGGAATAAACGATCTGAAAATATCAAAAAAGTTGAAAACATCCTTTTGGGATAATAAAAGTATAGGAAAGTTTAAACCTTTGATAATAAATATAAAAACAGAAAATCATATAAACGATGTTTTGAAAGTTGTAAAATATAAAAAAAGCCTGAAATAAGTATCAGGGTAGAATATTTTCCAAAAGCTGGATTATAAAAAAGGGAAAGAAGACTCTTTCCCTTTTTTATTAATTAATGCTTTACAGGATTAAATTTGTACTCCCCTTTATTTGGTTCTTCAAGCGTTCCTATCGATGGGTAGAGCAAATGCATTCCTGCAATAGGGATTTTGTTTTTTGTTACATATTCAAAGACTTTTTTGCGTGTTTCACTGGCTGCTTTTGGATCTGTATCATAAACAGTTGCTATGTCCGGAGCAGGTATTTGTATTTCCATAACATTTATTAAATCGCCGGTTATGAGCACACTCTCTTTTCCGGAGCTTATAAGATAAAGAGTATGGCCAGGTGTGTGTCCAAATGCTGCAATGGGTGTTATTCTGGGAATAAGTTCTTTTAGTTTGCTATTAAGCTCAGATGGTTTAAAAGTTTTTACTTTCTTACCATATATTGCTAACGCATTTTGTGCCAGCTTAAAGTTGTTCTGCCTGGCTTCTGTTGCAGCAGCCATCATTTTACTGTCTGTCCAGAAATTCTTTTCCTGCTCTGCAAGATAAACTGTTGCATTAGGAAATAAGACTTTTCCATCTTTTTGAAGCCCGCTGATATGATCGCCATGCATATGGGTAATAAAGATCGTATCAATATTTGCAGGTTCAATTTTTAAGGTTTTGAGATTTTCAAAAAGAGTTGTACCAAACCCTGTATCGATCAGTATTGTATTTTTAGGTGTTTTTACAAGGAATATATTTGTTTGTGCCGGAGAAGTTCCTTCTGGAATGTATTTTTGAACCACAGCCTTATCTGCAATAATAATTGCACTGTCTCTCTGCCCCCTGTTTTCTACAAGTAAGTTTACCTCGCAGTCGCCTACTTTGTATGTAAAAATGTTTTTGGAATCCTGTGAAAAAACAATTCCTCCTGTACACATTAAATATAATAATATTAAATAGATAAAATTCAATTTCATAATATCCTCCTTCTGGATATTATATGTCTATATCAAAAATATTTCCATTCTAATTTAAATAATGAAACTATTTTAATTAAAAATAGTTTATGTTATAGTTTACTATGCATCAATTTTAAAATATTAAATTTACTTATTGATGATATATGAACATTGAGGAGAAAATATGTCAAAAAAAATAACTACAATTTTACTGTTCTGTTTGATATGCACTTTTGCTTTTGCTCAAACTGCCCAAAAACAGATTTTATCTGAAAAAGATATTAATGGTTTTATTAACAATTATGAACAGATAATGGATGCTATTGATAATCTGGGAGATAAATATGATTATCTTTTTGAAGGAATAGATCCAAACGGAGGTTTTGAATCATTGATAAAGATGCGTTCAATAAAAGTTCCTGCAGAAGTGCAAGATATTCTTAAAAAAAATGGACTTGGTGATAATGGTTTTGAAAAAGTAATGGTTATTATTATGGGAACTGGAGTGATCCTTATGGAAGATGACCTTGATAGTTTAGCCGCAGAAGCAGCTACAGATCCTAAAATAAAAGAATATTTAAAACAGGCCAGAGATGGAATAAAAACACTAAAAGATTCTATAAATAGCAAAGACCTTGATCTAATAAGTAGCAAAAAAAATGAATTATTTTCAACATTAAAATAATAAGCGCCTCTTCATAGACAATAATAAATAGTATATGTATACAAATTTTATATTATCATATATCATTGAGTAGAGATTATGTATGATAAGGTCTATTTTAGGAAAGAAAGAATATTTTTTAATATTTATATTTGTATTTTTAATAATCTTTGTTAATCAACTTTCCCTTTCATATATTAATAAACTTCAGAAAAATGCAGAAGTAGTTAATTATATGAGTATTCTGGAAGGGACAACAGAAAGATTGATAAAAGAAGGGATACAAGGGTTCTATGATCCTAATCTTATTAATTACATAGATTCTATTATATATGACTTGATCCATGATAAAGGTGAAATAGGACTCATTGTTATTCAGGATACAGAATTCCTGGATCACATGACGGATGTACTTAATTGTTGGGGAAAAACCAAAGAAAATATATCGTCTATAAAATCTAATCAACAACCTTACCGCATTTTTGAACTTAGTGAAGAATATTTTGATCTTGTAAATAAAGCTACTGTTGCTGCAGGGGCATTTGCTGAACGAAAGGTAAAAAATTCCAAATTTTTTTTACGATGTGCAAATATTGTTTTTATTATATTTATAATGACAGGATTAGTTTACTTTTTAAAAGCAGGGGAATTGAAAAGGAAGAGTGCTATTATTAATCAAATAGCATTTGTTGATACTTTGACGCAGATGCCTAACCGTGCAAGTTGTGAAATTGAAATTGATAAATACAGAAAAAAAATGCCTCAGGATATAAATTTTGCAGTGGCTTTGTTTGATATGAACAATTTAGAAAAGATTAACAGCTTAAAAGGATGGCATGGAGGAGACAGGATCATTGCAGAGTTTGCAAGAATTTTAAAAGAAGAAGCAGAGGAATTCGGATTTGTAGGAAGATATGGCGGCGGAGAGTTCCTTGGAATCTTTAAAAACAGCGATAAAGAAAAAGTCGAAGAATATATCAAAAAAGTTAATAAGAAAGTTATGGAATTTAATAATATCCATACTGGAGATAATACAAAAATAATAAGTTTTGCCGTAGGATATTTTATTGGAGATCTGGGAGATAATAATTTAAGTAAATTAATTAATAATGCTGATAAATTAATGTATAAACAGAAAAAGAAAATGAGAGAAAATATCAAAGATTAGGTTTTATTCCTGATGTTGATACATTAAAAAATCGCAGAGCATGAGTCCGTGCTGTTGCGCAAAAGCACTCCTTTTTTTGCTTTTGGAAAAGATGCAGATCTGGTCTGTAGGTGGACATAAATGATAATATTTATTTAGAAAACAAGGGATAGAAATGCTTAATTTGTTATTACTTTTAGCAGGATTTGTTCCTCTTATTTATGGTGCAGATTTACTTGTAGACAGCGCTTCCTCTTTGGCAAAAAGACTTAATGTTCCAAATATTGTAATAGGATTAACAATCGTTGCTTTTGGAACATCTGCTCCGGAGTTGACTATCAATATCTTTGCATCCTTACGGGGAAATAGTGATATTGCTTTGGGAAATATTATTGGGAGTAATATTTTTAATATTGCAGGAGTAATTGGAATAGCTGCAATTCTTTTTCCACTGGCAGTAAAACCAAGAACAACATGGATAGAAATTCCGCTCTGCTTCTTGGCAGCTCTTGTTATCCTTGTATTATCTTTTGGTGGATTTATAGATGGTGAGAAATTATCAGTAATCAAAAGAACAGATGGCATTATACTTCTATTATTTTTCTCTATTTTCATTGGCTATACTATACATTATATGATCTCTTCTCCTAATGAAGAAGAAGCTCCTGTAAAACAATACTCCATATGCATATCTATAATTCTTATCATGGTGGGATTAGCTATACTTATAATTGGCGGAAGAATTGTTGTAATGTTTGCAATCCGGCTTGCACATCAAATAGGGCTTTCTGAAAGGATAATAGCATTAACGATTGTATCAATAGGAACATCATTTCCTGAGCTTGCTATATCTGTAATTGCTGCAAGAAAGAAAAATATAGATTTAGCAATAGGTAATATTGTAGGATCAAATATTTTTAATGCTTTCTTTATTTTGGGAATTTCTGCAATAATTAATCCTGTTCTTGTAAATGGAAAATCTTTTTTTGATTTATGTGCAAATCTTATAATAAGTTTTCTCCTTTTCGTATTTATTTTTACAGGGAAAGGGAGGAAAATAGATAGATGGGAAGGAATAATTTTTGTTGTACTTTATGTTGGATATCTTTTACTATTATTTAGATTATCCTGAGTTGAGAATAATTTAATTTCTGGAAGTGCTGAATCTTTTAAGATTTAATAATATGGAGTAAAGTATGGAAAATAAAGAAGATGTTATTTGCTGCCCGCCATTTGATGCTGTACCATGGGATAGTAAAATACTGGAGTGGGATAATAAAAGATTTGTAAAAGGTAAAGTCTGCACTTTTTTTTACATACCTTTAAATTTTGGTTCTGTTATTAAAAAAATAATGAAAAAAATAACAGCAGCACAGGTTAGTGCCTCTGAGTTTCTCTGCTTATCAGATCACACTTCAAAATGGAATATGGATATTTATCTTGCAGTAGATGATGCTATAGGAGAGCTGCAGAATATCACCATATCCGGCAGTTTTTTCAGCAAAGTGTATGATGGTAACTTTAAAGATACAAAAAAATGGTGTGATGATTTTAAATCACAAGTTGAAAAGATAGGACTTAATATTAGTAAGACATATATGTGGTATACCACCTGTCCGAAGTGTGCAAAAAAATATGGCAAAAATTATGTAGTTATCATAGGCCAGATAAATAAATAAAAATTCAGTGTTGTTTTGCGTTACTTAAAATGGAAGCATAAAAATGGAAATGTGGGATAAGGTTTATAAAAAATTTGGAACAAAAAAACCTGAATATGATAACTGGCTGGATAAGTTTATGCCTGTAATTGAATTATCCCGGAATTTGCCAATTATTGATCTTGGCTGCGGTTTTGGAAATGATACACTTTATTTAAAAGAGAAAGGTTTTAGAGTAATTTCTTGCGACTACTCAATTGAAGCATTGAACCGGCTTGATCATTTTATAGAAAATCCGGAAAAAAGACATTTTGATATGAGGAATAAGTTCCCATTTGAAACTGATTCTGCAAAAGTTGTGATTGCAGATCTTTGCATCCACTATTTTTTAAAAAAAGAAACTGAAGCTATTATTGCAGAAATATCCCGTTTACTGGAAAAAAATGGATTTTTATTATGCCGGGTGAATTCTGTAAATGATATTAATTATGGAGCAGGTCAAGGCGAAGTAATTGAAGAAAATTATTACAATGTTAACAACGATACAAAAAGATTTTTTGATAAAAAAAATATTGAGCTCTTTTTCAAAAATTGGGATATCCAGTATATAGAAGAGTGCACCATGAGCAGATATGAAAAAAAGAAAGTCGTATGGGAATTTTCTGCCAGAAATATAAAATCATGAAAGAATATAACTATTTTACGTCCAAGAGGATTCGAACCTCTGACCTACGGCTTAGAAGGCCGTTGCTCTATCCAGCTGAGCTATGAACGCACGATTCGGGATAGAAGGACTCGAACCTTCGGTCTCCTGCTCCCAAAGCAGGCGCCTTAGCCACTAGGCAACATCCCGAAAAATCATTTGAATTATACTGTTTTTTACCTACATGGTCAATATAAGCGAAACTTTACCCCATGATTTTTGTTCCAAAAGTTTATGAAAAATAGGTAGGAGCAGCCATATACAAAGATTTTAAGTTTATTCCTGGTATAATCGCTGTATATTGGGCTTTATATATTATATGATAAATTTGAGGCATCATAGATGAATACTTCAATAGAAAAATTTGCATATAAAGTATTTAACCTTCTTGATAAAAACTATCCCAAAGAAATCTCTTTTTTACATTTTGAAAACAATTTTCAGCTCCTTATCTCGGTAATCCTTTCTGCCCAGACAACAGACAGACAGGTAATGGAAGTAGTGCCTGTGCTTTTTAAAAAATACCCTGATCCTTTATCACTATCAAAAGGGGCTCTTGATGATATTATGAATATAATAAAACCTGTTGGATTTTACAGGGTAAAAGCTGCAAATATAAAAAAAACTGCTGCTAAACTTATAAAAGATTTTAATGGTATAGTCCCTGATACAATTGAAGAGTTGCTGACTTTATCTGGTGTAGGGAGAAAGAGTGCCAATGTTGTTGTGGGATCATTATTTGGAAAACCTGCAATTATAGTAGATACTCATTTTGGCAGAGTTGTAGGAAGAATTGGATTAACCCAGTCAAACGTTCCTGAGAAAATTGAAAAAGATATAGCGCTATTGATACCAAAAGAGAAACAATATAGATTTTCCATGACAGCAAATCTTCATGGAAGAAAGATATGCCATTCCAGAAAACCATCATGTGCTAGCTGTTTTCTTAAATCCATATGTAAAAGCGTCATCTCATGATAAAAAATTTTAAAAAGTAGTGTCAAAAAAGTATTTGAAAATTTTAATTTTTTTGCTAAAATAGTACTCTATAAAAATAAAATAGAGGATATTTAATTAATATTTGTTCTAAAATTAATAGATTTAATATGCTAATTTTAATAATAAAATCTAGAATATAGGAAGGTGAAATTTGAGTGTAGAAGATGTACAAGATTTTGAAGATTTTGATGAATTAGAGAGACATTATAAAACTACTCTTTCGCTTAGTATTGAAAATATTTATGATAAAATATTAAAAATAGCTAAATCTAAAAAACAGGATAAAGAACGCCTTTCTGGGGTAAAAAATGATATCCAAAAGCTTGCAGGACCAACCGGAAACTTTGGTTTTTTTCAGATAAGCAATATTTTAAAAAATCTTAGTACATATCTATCAAAATTTACTGTAGAAAATAAAAAATATAAAAAAAAGGAAAAACCAGATTTTGAATATATAGTAAATACACTTTCCGAGATAAAGAAAATTCTTTTCTCACATGAGTCAAATAAAGAGAATAGATTAGACAATACTCCAACTGTTATTTCATCATCATCCATGTGGTTTTTAAAAAAGATTCCTGAAAACTGGAATAGAAAGATAGTTATTTGTGATTATGACAATAGAAAATATCTTACTGATCTTAGGGATAAACTTGCCTATTTTGGATATTGTATTGATTTTTTTAAAGAAATAGAGGAAGCAAAAAATAAAATATTAAAAGAAGATATTCATTTAATTATGCTTGATACTGCTTTAGTTATGGAAAATAAAAAAATCGTACCATGGTTAAGAAAAATCAAAGAAAAACGGCATTCTTTTAAAATATTTTTTATATCATCTACTAATGATTTTAAAACAAGACTATTTGCTATTAAAAACGGAGGAGATGCTTTTTTTGAAAGTTCTACTGATGTAGCCAGAGTTGCTAATAAAATTGAATATTTTGCAGACAACCGCAGAACACAGCCTGACCATATTCTTATTGTTGATGATGATATAAATACTCTTTCTTATTATGCGGAGCTTTTTCAGCAGAGAGGGATGGTTACTTCTGTAACAACAGATCCTTTTTATGTGTTTAATCTAATAGCTGAGTCAACCCCTGATTTAATCCTAATTGATATGCTTATGCCCGGTTGCAATGGCATAGAACTTACAGCTATGATAAGGCAGCATGATGAATTTCTTCCAATACCAATAATTATTTATTCTGTTTTTGAAAAACCTATGTCAGTTGATTTTGAAATCTCTTTCTCTGGATATGAATTTATTAGCAAATTCACTGATGATGAAACATTTGTCTCTACTGCAATAAACAGGATAGACAGATCAAGAAACTTAAGATATTTCATGGAGAGAGATTCTTTAACAAGTCTTTTAAATCATTCCAATATTTGTGATAGCTTTCAGCGGGAATTTATTAGGGCACAAAGAACAAATCTTCCTTTAAGTTATGCAATAATTGATATTGACAATTTTAAATCCGTAAATGATGTTTATGGACATTTTGTCGGTGATACAGTTTTAAAAAGCCTGGCCTATATGCTTATAGAGAGACTTAGAACTACAGATATTATAGGAAGGTACGGTGGTGAAGAATTTGTTGTAATTATGAGCAATACCAGTGTTCAAAGTGCAAAAAAAGTAATAGATGTAATAAGAAGAAATTTTAGTAAAATTGCGCATAACGCTTTTGGCCGTGATTTTAATGTTACTTTTAGTTGCGGCGTTGCAGGATACCCGGAATTTCCTTCTACAAAAATTATTTTTGACAATGCTGACAAGGCTTTGTACATAGCAAAAAAAGATGGAAAAAATAAGGTTGTCATTTATCAAGGCGAATAATTTTTTTATAGCTTTTTTCTGCTTATTGACCGAAGTTAAGAATCCAAAATAAAAGAGAGGGTCGCATAAATCATGTATGACCAGGTAAAGAAGGTCAACAAAAATGGTTTTCGTAGTATACCAATTTTATTTTTACTGCTTTTTGTTCTTTTTTCCTGCACTGGCGAAGAAAAAAAAATATTTATAAATATAGATAGTAGCGGACGTACTGAAAACATCTCTTTGATTAAAGATGAACAATTAGGTAAAAATATTGTTTTCTATAATCTAAAAAAAGCATATAAAATAAATTCATCTGAGCCTCTTTTTTTTAAAGCAGAAATAAATAAGTCAGAAGGATCCTGTATATTTGCTATTCATACATCTGCATGGGTAAAAGAGATTGAATTTATTGCAGAAGATAAAGAAGCATCTATTTATTTTACAGTTCCAGCCAAAGATGAGCCATGTGAAATAAAAGGATTCTCAATCAGAGTTTCAGAAAATTATTTTTTAAAAAATATTACAATACCTTTGCTCAAAGAAGTCAGATCAATTAATAAAAAGGATTTTGTGGAAGGATACATAATAACCAATGATTCTGTTTCACAAAGCGAAAATCTAAGGAATTTGATTTCAGATAATAAAAACTCTTTTATTTTTGATCTTGATGGATATTTTGATAATCAGCCTTTATCCAATATTTTAATTGAGATTGATGAAAAACCATTGGATAAAATAGAAGAACTCAGTATAAGTTTTTATACAGGCGGGATAAAGAATAGTATAAAAGTATTTCCTGTAAAAGGGAGAATCAATATCACTTCTACAGATCTATCTGAGATTATTCCAGAATTCCTGGCTGGAAAAATAAAAACAGATACAATTGTTTCGATAAACTTATCAGATAATACTAATATTTTTAAGAAAATATTTCTTATGCGTAACAAGGTTGATACTTCTGCTCTAATAGCTCTTGAGGCGGATTTTGGAACAATTATTAATTATCAAATTGAAAAATGGAGACAGGAAAAATTTGAGATATTTTCATGGTCAATTTTTCCTGAATTTCTTGTAATAGATACAGCTGATTATGCATTCCAGGATTCAATGTTTAAAAGGCTAGCTTTTTTTGTGGAAAAACCTGAATCAGTTGGAAAAATATTAACAGATACTGAAATGAGCGGCCTTCATGGGTGGAATGCTCATGATTATAAAGCAGAAGATCTATGCAATTTCTTTAATTTAGCACAACAGACAGGTTTTATTCTTTCCAATGAAGAAGAACTTCTAAAAATAATACTCCAGGAAAATAAGATAATAAAAAAATCAGGCTCTCAATTTTTACCTTTAAGAGGAGGAATTTTATCCATATCCAGAGAGACTACTCCTTCGCTTAGAAGAGTTTTTGTTATGCATGAAGGATACCATGGAGTGTTTTTTGCCTCAGAAGAATTCAGAAAAAAAAGCAATGAAATATGGGCAAAAACTTCTTCTGATATAAAACTTTTTTGGAAAATATTTCTTATGCATAGGAATTATGATGTAAAAAATAACTATCTGCTTGTTAATGAATTTATGGCATATCATTTGCAGCAAAATCCTGTAAATGGACAAGCTTATTTTTTTAATTATTCAATTCCTTTACTTCAAGAGAGATATTTGTCACGAAAAGATTTTTTTAATAATTTAAAAGAGAACTATAAGAACGAATTTTTTTCAATTAGTACTGAATTTGCAGATACTTTGTTTTCAATTACAGGACTTCCTGCTGGAAATCTTATTTTTATAAGAAAATCATCCAAATAAAAACTATATTTTTAAAATTACCCGGCAAAGTCAATTAAAAACATTACCGGGTACTCTTTAATTATTTTTTCTCAACCTCTGTAATTGCTTCCTCAATAGCTTTAAGCGCAAAATCCATCTCATCTTTTGTAATAACCAGAGCAGGTGTAAGAGTAAGAATATTACCCATTGTTAATTTAAAACTTACCCCTTTTGAAAGAGCCCTGTACATTACCTCTTCTGCTTCTTCTGTTGCAAGCTCTCTTGTTTTTCTGTCTTTTACAAGTTCGATCCCTATAAATAAGCCTATTCCCCTTACTGCTCCAATAAGAGGATGTCTATCCATCATTTCCGTAGATTTTTTTAAAGCATATTCTCCAAGAGTTTTAGCATGCTCAATTATATTGTTTTTCTCTATATAATTGATTGTAGCAAGCCCTGCTGCAGCTCCAAGTGTGCTTTTTTCATGTGTAAAGTGTCCAAGAGCAATATGACCTGCAACATCCAGTTTTTCATCTGCTATTGTTGCTGCTATTGGGAAAACTCCTCCACCTAATCCTTTACCAATTACAAGAATATCAGGAGTAACATCAAAATTTTGACAAGTAAACCATTTCCCGGTTCTACCAAGAGCATGAGGCACTTCATCAAAAATCAGTAAAGCCCCATATTTATCACAAGCTTTTCTGACTATTTGCCAATATTCTTTTGACGGCACATATGGTGTGCTTCTTACAGGTTCGGAAATTACAGCAGCAATATCTCCTTCTTTCTCAAGAATATATTCAATATATTTTGCCCAAAGTATTTCCCACTCTTCGGGCTTTCCAATATCCATAAACCGCCTGTGGATATCCGGCGGTGGTACATGTTCTGTTCCACTGCTTAAGGGCCCGATCCCTTTTCGAAAAACTGCTTCACCGCTGATAGAAATTGTATCAAGTGTTGCGCCATGAAAAGAATCCCACATGGAAATAGTTTTATGCTTTCCTGTTGCTATTCTTGCTAATTTTATAGCTATTGAATTTGCTTCCGCTCCGCCAGGCGCAAAAAGCATTTTGTTGAGATTTCCAGGAGTAAGAGATGCGATTTTTTCTGCAAAATCAGTAACAATTTTATTTGTATAGCGCCTTGTGCAGAAAGGGAGCTCATCGAGCTGTTTTTTCACAGCATCAATAACATCTTTATTTCCAAACCCCACCTGATGCACATTATTTCCATGAAAATCAAGATAGCGTCTTCCCTGCATATCTTCTATCCATGCGCCGTTTGCAGATTTAAGAACATTTAAACAAGGAGTAGATAATGATTGTTTTAAGAAGTATTTGCTGTCTTTATCAAGAATTTTTTGTGTTTCACTATTAATATTTTCTTTTTGCCATTTTTTTCTTTGTTCAGAAATATTAATATCCCCTTCCAGTTTCAGTTGGTTATCAGTTTTTTCACTCATATTTTCTCCTTAATAAATAGAATTATAGTTTATTAAAAATAACAGGTCAATAAATTGTATATACAAAATAACTTTTTATCATGACAATCATAAGTTACATAAGGAAATATTCTTCTGATATTATAAAAGCTTATAATAATTCTATTAAGTATGATTAAATATGATTAAATATGATTATTATTATAAGATTTTATTATTGACAAACTCTGTTTCAAATAAGATAATGCCCAAGGATTTTAATCCTTTATCCATGAATTTATTATTTAGGTTTAATCGAAATGGAGGTTTTATGAAGAAATTTTTATTGCTACTTATTGTATTTTTTATGCTTGCTGGTCTTCTTTTTGCTACCGGTAGCGGAGAAAAAAATGCATCAAAATCAGTTATCATGGGTAGTTCTAGCTTGGGTGGAACATGGTATCCTACTGCCGCAATGATGGCTGGAGTTGCGATGAGGTATGAAGGGCTTACAATAACTGTACAGGCTTCAGGTGGTGGTATGGAAAATTTAAGATTAATGAAGCAGAATCAGTATCAAATGGGTTTATGTGCACCAAATATTGCAAACTATGCATATAAGGGCGAGGCTTTTTTCAAGGAAGAAGGTAGACACGAGAATGTTACTTTTGTAACAAACCTTTATCCAAATGCAATTTGCCCTGTTGTTATGAAAAGTGGTCCGATCAAGAGTATGTATGATTTTGATCCAGCGAAGAATGGTGGCAAAAAATATGGTTTTTCACCAGGAAGCCCAGGGTCTGATGATGAGTTAAGCTGGATAGAAGTTTTTGCTGGTTATGGTATAGATAAAAGTATGATGAGTTGGAGACCACTCTCCCACAATGAAAGAGTAATGGCTTTTAAAGACAGAATTCTTGAAGCACTGGGATATATGACAGCAATGCCTTCCGGAAGTATTATTGAAGCATCTGCGCAGATACCTATAAGAATTCTTGAAATAACAGGAAAAGAAAGAGATGAAATAATTAGAGCTTGTCCATGGTATTATCCTTATGTTGTTAAAGCTGGTTTGTACAATGGGGTGGATCAAGATGTCGAGATAATAGCGCAGGGAGGTTTTGTTATTGCAAATAAGGATGTTCCGGAAGAAGTTATATACAAATACCTTACTGCAGTTTTTGGAAGAGGTCTTACTGAGGTTCAAAATGTTGCAGCAGCTACAAAAGAGATAAATCTGGAGAACGCTTTAGGTGGAAATGAAACAGCTGCCCTTCCTTTCCATAAAGGTGCTGAAAAATTCTTTAAAGAAAAAGGCCTTATAAAATAAGGGTATTTTTTAAATATAAAACAGGGGTAAATGAAAAACCTCTGTTTTTTTTTGCTCAAAAACTTTTTAAATTTATCTTTTTTTAAGAACTTTATAATTGATTAAAAACAGGTCGAAAAATTGTATATATAAAACTATAGGTTATATAAAAAAAATTCTTTTGATATTATAAAACCTTATAATAATTCTACTGAATATAATAAAAAATAATAATTATTATAAGATTTTATTATTGACAAAGTCAGTTTCAGGTAAGATAATGT
>Ga0123353_10002813_pt1 | contig 21760 bp, 15 predicted proteins | sample TergutLab28metaG_3_FD_92763 | JGI IMG/M metagenome (GOLD analysis project Ga0123353, IMG submission 92763) | Labiotermes labralis P3 segment gut microbial communities from Petit-Saut dam, French Guiana - Lab288 P3 | ecosystem: Host-associated > Arthropoda: Insects > Digestive system > Gut ... | reverse complement strand
TATTACACATTCTGAGTGTGTGTTTGTAGTCTTAGGTATCCAGCACGCAATGCGCATGCGCCATATTGGCTCCTGTTGTCTGCCCGGCTGTACAATATTTTTCCACATTTTCTCATCAACGGCATGATTTTTTTTAAAAAAAAGTTTATTTAATATAAAACATGTGTTTTGGTTTTCTCTACAATTTTTGTCTGAAACATTTTAAGAAGTGTCGAGTGAGATGTGATTAAAATAAACGGTTTTTGGGCTCCGTGTGAAGTGCCTGTTATTCTTGTCACCGTTTAATGAAACCTGAATTTTTTTGGGCAGATTTTCGAAAAGTACTCTTGTGCCAAATATCATGGAAGTGAGAGCCGAGTTGTTGCATGCGGACGGACGGACAGAGACACGATGAAGCCAATAGTCTCTTTTCGAAATTTTTGCCAACGCGCCTAAAAATGGAGATGAAAATTATGCTAATTAGGCCTTTCAGTACAAAAAAATTAAAAGTGGGACTCACTGTAATCCTTTATAGCCCAGTGGTCGCTATACGTACCACCAGTTTAACATTCAACAATTCTACGTACTGCCCACACAGTGTATTTATGTGTTTTGTGCGGATCTGAGAACAAACAGCGATTATTTCCCTATACAGCATTGACTGACTGGTTTGTATAGCAGAGACGGAGAGTGTTTACTGCGCGGTACGGACTGGATCTTTATGCATAACTCAGGTTAACCGTAACCTTCAAAATGTATTACAATTTATTTTATCATCCTGAATGCAAAACATTTTAAATTTGGGAAACAATGGTAAACCGATTTTTCAGCTAAAAGGATTTTGTGAAATAATAAAAATATTTTTTGCACCATTTTGTTTTACCTTGCAAATTGTAACCGAACCACGAAACTAACCGCCTGGCCAGGCCTCTCGCACCTCTAGGTGTCGGAGAACGACCCATTGAGAACCTCTTATCCGGCGGTACACTTTTTCCGGCAACTAAATTAGGCATTCCAAAGTCGCTGTAACCGCCATCTGGTGGAACTTAAGTAACTGAGATTTTCATTTTGTTCCCACGGAAACAAACGACAAACCCCAAAATAAGAAACCCCTTTTGCTGGCCTGTAGTTGGGTGTTGTGTGTCACACGTGTATTCTACACGTGTTTGTTAACCGCGACATGTCCGTGTGACAAGACACGTGGTTCCAGGACGGTGGACCGTTCGTAGCCGAACGAAGTTCCTCACGTCAACATTCGGCTACTTCGTCCAAACAGCTGCTGACTCCACGCGAGTGTCCCTGTGCCGGCGGCCGGCTTAATGCTACCAAGTCAGTTAACATTTCCTACGGACAGTTGCTGCAGTGACGTCACACCTGGTTCACGAGCGATTTAATACGGATAAAACTTCTGTCATGTTAAAGAAGGTCTCCGGCGCGGAATCTGACGTATCGGGCGGAACGAAACAGAAGATGGCGTTTCGCTAAATAAGCCTTGCACGTTTTGTGTCTGCGGTGACAAATCGCAGTTGAAAGGATTTCTTATTTTCCTGGACAACATAATATTAGCTGCCCGTATGAACAGGTACAATGTCTGTCTGTCTCAATACAGCTGTCTTTAATATCAATGTCAAATCTCCCGTTGTCTTTATCGGTGTGCTTTTTAAAGTTTAAGAGCCTAAAGATTATCTAATTTAGGTCTAAACATGTCGCTTAATTAACCATAAGATTTTATTGACTAATTAAGACAGTTGTGTTGAGACTGATATTGATTTTACTTGTCCATATTATTGACACGCTAAAGGTTGTCATGCCGCTAATTTACTAATTGCTGGGTGAATGTAAGGGCGGACAGTACGGTTGTCACTGTGCACACAGTTACGGAATATGTGGACAATCAGTCTAATAGCTCCATTCATTCTTAACCTCGGCACTTGATAGAGGTGAGTAGTCAGTTTCACGCCCCCGTCGTTTTACCTCCCGGAAGGGCCCTGGTCCCATTGAATAGGAGGCTGGGTTTCCCCCAGGAGCTGGTTTGGATGTTTCGGAGTTGAAATAAATTTCCTGCCTTCGCCAGGAATCGAAACACGTTTCTTCGGCTGTCAAACCTATCGTGTAGTCACTGTATCGACTGAGCTATCCCGGCTTCTGCTTAAATATCAGTAAGATAAAAAAAATCTACTTGACTCTTCTAAGCGGCTTGGTCTAAAAAACCGAGTGCTTCGCGACAAAGGATAATAAATGAGATCAGAATACAAAAAGGGCCACACAATTAGATTCTTTAGAAATTGAAGGAGAAGAAGAGGGAGGATAAGAAGAAGAAGAAGAAACAACACACCCGCGGCCGGAGGGAGACCCTTTACTGGCAAAGTGGCGTGGGGTTGGTGGGGACAGACGAAGGGTTTCCATTAAAAACTGCCCTCTTCTGGGTTACTATGCAGCGACGTTTCGGGAAACCTATGGGTCCCATCTTCAGGGATCAAGAATCCAAGGACAACCTATGGGTCCCATCTTCAGGGGTCAAGAATCCAAGGACAACTTATGGGTCCCATCTTCAGGGGTCAAGAATCCAAGGACAACTTATGGGTCCCATCTTCAGGGGTCAAGAATCCAAGGACAACCTATGGGTCCCATCTTCAAGGGTCAAGAATCCAAGGACAACCTATGGGTCCCATCTTCAGGGGTCAAGAATCCAAGGACAACCTATGGGTCCCATCTTCAGTGGTAAAGAATCCAAGGACAACCTATGGGTCCCATCTTCAGGGGTCAAGAATCCAAGGAAAACCTATGGGTCCCATCTTCAGGGGTCAAGAATCCAGGGACAACCTATCGGTTCCATCTTCAGGGGGTCAAGAATCCAAGGACAATCTATCTGTCACATCGTGGGTCAAGAACCCGTGAAGATGGGACCAATAAGTTGTCCCGCAACGTCGGTAAGGAAACATCACTACCCGCTGCGTAATAACCCAGAAGAGCGCAGTTCTCAGATACTTCGCGGCGGAAGCCTGAAATAACGCAAAGAATATTCATTGGTTAGAAATATCCAAGATACGACCCGCTTGTCCTTCCGTTTGCAGTCGGCATTGTGAACAGAGAGAGGAACCAGTAAAGCAGCTAGTGACCTTGCATGAAGACATTAGGGACTGTAGTTAGAATTCGTCGTTACGGCAGATATCTTGTGATCTACTGTCAACTATTCGCGCGGCGTGTGGGTTTCGCGGAACACGGTTTGAGAACCACTGCACTTACCGTTTGCCTTACACACGTCGCTACGAACTATCGTAGTTGATCTGACATTGTTACACCATTCCTGCTCCTCGCAGTAAGGACCGGTAAAGGCCTGCTGGCGAGGAAAGCGCTCTGAACCACAACCACTGTCACGTGATGGGGCGAGTCACTGTGACTCACCCAATTAAAGGAAGCAGCGTGTTAATTGGTCTGCTCTTCATTAGTATTTCCAACAGATGGCAGCACTCGACATATGTTACGTGAGTAGGGGTGTCAGTACAGTGCTTGTGCTGTAAACGACTAGCATGTAGGGTTTCCCAAATGTCTCCGTCTATCGCAAAATTCTGGCTTGACGAAACCATGCCTGGAATATAAACTGGGAAGTAGAATAACAAGGCGACTAGACGTGCTTGCTGTCTGTGCAGGTGAGGGCAGGCTGAACGATGGCTAACATGTGCTATCTGGCGGAAATGTGTCGACGATTCGGAAGAACTTACTGACTCCATCTTCAGGGTAGAAAGATAATCTTCAAAGCAGTCTGGCGGAATTGCGCGATAGTTTCGGAGGAACTTACTGCCTCTTTCTTCAGGGTATAAATATATCATGACAGTACCAAGTGTAAGACCCAAATGCTTCTCTCCACACTGTTACCAGTTCATTATTCAGTACCGGTAACTGGTAAAACGGCGGCACGCGGTGGCGCAGTTGTTTGAGGCACTGCGCTACAAGCGGGTTCGATTCCCGACGGTTTCGTTGGTATTTTTTGTTGGCATAATCCTTCCGGCTGCACTATGGCCCTGGGGTTGACTCAGCCTCTAACAGAAATGAGTACCAGGAATATTTCCTGGGGAGTAAAGGCGGCCGGTGCGTAGAGCTGACATCTATAGTACATTCATGTGGCGATTGTCTTGAAATCTGAGAGTTTTAGCCTCCTGGAACCCTCAGGGCCTGTCCAGGCCTCCACAGGGATTGCTTTGCCATTTGTTTTTAACCATCTTAATATGGCACTCTTACTTAAATTATACCGCGTCATGTCCCTACCAACAGGTAGTTTTCATCACATCGGGGTCCATTATCTAACGTGCCTGAGAGTGACTGGTAACAAATACAGTGCGGTAAGCGTTAACAGTTTTCATGTGACTGGCGATGTGAAAGTTCGCGTGAGTTGAAGCGTCCGCCTCGAAGGAGATGAGACCTGGCGCTCTTCTGGGACGTTACGCAACGGCTAGCGGTAGATCGGTAAGAAATTACCACTCTACGCTGAGTAACATGGCAGAAGAGCGCAGGTTTGTTCAACTTTATTAGCCTTCCGCACTGCTTAATGCCTTCTGTAAATGCGCCTTGTTGTCTGCGATAAAGTAACAGGATTCATCAACCTTTGATTTTATTGCTTGTGGCTATTAAATAACGAGACTTCTTTCAAAGTAGTGCTTTTTTTTTTTGATGAAATAATTGTGCCTACATATTCTTCTCTTCAAAGCAATTCCCATCGGAAGCTGCACACCCTTTCATAGGTGCCTTCATCTATTGAAAAGTCCCCGGATGTCATTTTGTGACAGTCCTTTAAGTACTGGCAATACAAATTTTCACACCGGATATGCAGAGGAGTAAATTAAATTGAAACACTTAGGGATTTACTGGAATGCGAAAAGACGGGACGGATACATCACTCAGGACAAGCCGATCGCGGTGGCTGCGCGGTTTAAGGAGTGGGTCTGCGGCTGCTCGCTTACTGGGAATGCGGGTTCGAGTTCCGCGTGAGGCATGGCCGCTTGTCTGCTGTGAGTTTTGTGTGTTGTCAGGTAGAGGACTTTGCGAAGGGTCAGGGGAGTCCTACCGAATGTCTGTGTGTCATTAAGTGTGATCAAATGCAAGAGTATCCTTCTACCCCTACAGTAAGTATTTAGAAGAGGTCAGATTTAAGGAAAACAAGAAAGATAATACAGCTCATTAGGTGCCAAGGACGAGACATCTCGTTTGCAATGTTTTTCCTTCAGCTACTACTGCTGAGGGGTAGCACTCTGGCATCTTGTGCTGAAGGCCTCCGGTAGACCAACTATCCCGAGTGACCATTTCGTGGTTTTTGACAGTTACTGCAATCGTCGTCTGGGTCAGTTGATTGCGTGAAAGTGAACCAGAACCGGATCTGTAAATGTCATTTTCAGTTCGACTGGCAGGCCACCACTCTGCTGTTCAGTTTCATTAAAAAGGTAAAACAGTCCCATTACAGGCCTGGACAGGCTTCAGAGGGTTCTTAGAAAGTTAAGGTTCCCAGATTTCGTGACAACGGCACAGGATTGTGGTGAGGTTGTCAGCCTTACGCACCGGCCGCCTTTACCTCCAGGAAATACTGCTGGTACTCATTTCTGTTAGAGGCTGAGTCGACCCCAGGGCCATAGTGCGATCGGAAGGATTTCATGCCAATTAAGAATCTACTGACACCAGGTGGGATCGAACCAGCGACCTTCCGATTTGTAGCACAGCACCTTAACCACTGTGCTACCGCGGCCCCCCTCAGTTTCAGTAGTGCTTTTAAATTAGCTAATTATCAGTAAGCAAGCGTAATTGTTAGGCTGTACGTAATTTTAGACATATACAGACGGACCCCCAAGTCTGGGTCACTTTGCTACTGACGGCCCCCAGGCTGTTTGTGCTAGTGCCGAACCCCCCTGGCCCTCATGACCAGTGTTTAGTATTAGTTTTTAAGTTATTACCATCGCTGTCTTCGTCTATGAGATGGGCGGGGCGTGTAGTCCATATGGGGGAGAAAAGAGTTGCGTACAGGGGAAACCTGAGGCAAAGAGACTACTTGGGAGACCCAAGAGTAGATGGGAGGATAATATTAAGATGGATCTTCAGGAAGTGGGATGGGGAGCATGTACTGAGTCGAGCTGGCTCAGGATAGGGACAGGTGGCGGGCACTTGTGAATGCTGTAATGAACCTTCGGGTTCCATAGGATGCAGGGAATTTCTTGACTAGCTGATAGACGGTTAGCTTCTCAGGATCGACTCTGCTCCTTGGAGTAAGTAAGTTAATAAGTAAGTATGTCTTGGTTTATCCGAGTACCGCCCCTGAGAAGGCGGGGGTTGTTTCCGTTGTCTGCAACCCCTACTCGCCAGCTGCTCAGGTTTACGACCTTCCATTCCTAAACCCATGTTACATTTTTAGGAAGCCGTGCTGTGTGTGTGTGTACAATATGTACTCGTACAATTTACATAATACCGTTCCCAGTCCAGGCACTGTACAGCAGATTATGTTCATGCTACTTAGCTATTGCTTTAACACCAGTTAAGTCACTTCAGCAGTCGCTTGCTTGGCCGCCAAACAGTTTAAGCCTCTTATATTTGCTTTGTTGGGCTTCGCCTTGTCCAATGTTGCGAGAATTTTCACTCACACGATTTCGTATGACATCTGCTTCCTGGCTGCATAATTTTGTAATGAAACCGTACGAGTACGGAATTTTGAAAGTAATGTGTAACTGGGGGTTTGTTGTGCGCTTTGGCAAGGTAACAGTCTTGAACGCACTGCCATGTGAAAAGCTATGTCACAAATATACACCTGAATAATAGTTAAAGATTCAGCTCGTACCGCGCAGTAAACACTCTCCGTCTCTGTTATAAAAGCCAGTCAGTTAATGCTGCATAGGGAAATAACTGCTGTTTGTTATCAGATCCACACAAAACACATAAATACACTGTGTGGGCAGAACGTGGAATTGTTGAATGTTAAACTGGCGGTACATATAGTGACCACTGGGCTTTAAAGAATGGTATATATAGTGACCACTGGGGTTTACAGGGATAAATCTCTGTTATAAGAGCCAGTCAGTTAATGCTGTATAGGGAAATAATAGCTGTTTGTTCTCAGATCTACACAAAACACATAAATACACTGTGTGGGCAGAACGTAGAGTTATTGATTGTTAAACTGGTGGTACATATAGTGACCACTGGGCTTTAAAGGGTTAATTAAACATGTCCTAACAATTGCACTTCTCTGTGTTGACCTAGACTGTTGGTTTTTGATTCTTTTCCTTCCTTTTCATTTTTTTTTATTTTCTTAAAGCGTCATTACGTCTTACCTTTAGCAGAGAATTGTGTTCTGGGTTCTGTTTGGGCCCTGTTGAAATGTAGGGCCAATAATCTCTTTTGTAATATGGTCAAAGAAGCTAAAAGCCATGTTTTGTCTTGAATCAGATTTCTTCAATATGTGAGTTTAATTTTTCTGCGACGTGGTTCTGTGTCAGTGGATAGCAGGATCCAGACTTTTCGAGCCAAAACATTGCTCTTCTTTCTTAGAGTTAACAGGTCCATTAGCCGTTCGTGATCCCACGGCGTATCCACTTATTTCTTAAACAATTTTAATAAAAACCAGATTTTCGTCAGAAGGCTTTACCCCCCCCCCCCCCACTCCCCACAATATCTATTCTTTCGACAAAGAGCATTTCCCCACAGGCTAATTAGGTTCCGCTTTTATTCCATCATATCACGCCATATGTGGCCCCTCGTGCCATTTCACCCCTGTCGGTGACATATGTGCGATACGATCTGAATTGTTGCAATTAGCGGCTGTCGTGTTTTGTTATTGTTGTGCAATTGGCCGCATCGTGACGCCCCTGTGGTCCGTGTGACGCTTGGTATCGCAGCGATTTTATCGCGAGAACATCAACACAGGGACACATCTGGTGTCCGTGAACAACACAACACCTTCGCTTTGGCCTTACGTGCCCATTAATTTCACAATAAAATGGGTGACTTGTCATTAACACCATCCAATATTAAACATGGATGGGGCATGCATGGATCAGGCTTACGGTATAAAAAAAACTGATGCAGTTAGAACCACATGGCTGAAAGCCGGACATGATGGGCCAACCATCTTCCTGAAGGATGCACTTATAAAGCTAATCATATACCTGAAGGATGCACATATAAAGCTAATCATATACCTGAAGGATGCACATAACGTTCTAACCATCTTACTGAAGGATGCACATACAGATCTAATTATTTTCCTGAAGGATGCACGTTCAGATCTAGCCATCTTCCTGAAGGATAATCATACAGATCTAATCATCTATCCGAAGGATGCACATTCAGATATAATCATCTTCCTGAAGGATGCACACACAAATCTAATCATCTTCCTGAAGGATGCTCATACAGATCTAATCATCTACCTGAAGGATGCACATACAGATATAATCATCTTCCTGAAGGATGCACACACAAATCAAATCATCTTCCTGAAGAATGTACATACAGATATAATCATCTTCCTGAAGGATGCACATACAGATATAATCATCTTCCTGAAGGATGCACACACAAATCAAATCATCTTCCTGTAGAATGCACATACAGATATAATCATCTTCCTGAAGGATGCACATACAGATATAATCATCTTCCTGAAGAACGCACATACAGATCTAATCATCTTCACAGAAACCGGACACATTCGGCGGACCATCTTGCCAAGAACCAGCCGCACTCAGCCAGTCAGCTACACAAAACTAAACACACAACAACGCTGCTTGTGCACGTAGCCTGTAGAAATGGTAACCGAATTTTCTCGTAAAGAGTACTATAGAACTGACCACTAGCGCATGGAGTCAACTCCCCAACAAACATTCGCTAACAAAGCGCTGTGAACATCTCCTGTGCTGAATTGTATCCAACTCTGATACAAATCAAATATACAAAATTTGCCAAAAGTCATTTACCTTCTGAAGTATGGCTTTCACACCGTCGGCTTCACGAATCTTAATATCATTCGGTAGATATTCGTGGACATTCATTTACCGAATGTTACCCGAATTGGAATAGAAGCGCAGAAAAAAAGAACAAATTTTATTTACGTCCCTAAATTGAGTTTGGGTCCACTTCCACGAAAGTCACAAATATTCAGCGGAGTTTCACTAAGACCTGTAGGCTGGCTTTCATTGGAATCGATCGATAAATAAGGACAAAATGATTATAGACTCAGTTACGTCTTCAACATTTTGGCGCCGTAATTAAATTTTTAATTTTAGCACACCCTGTATATAAAATGTGAATAATACAGGAACCAAATAAGTTAGAATTATGAAACAAACTGCATTTTGAAGAGAAAAAACGGAGAATATATACCGTGTTTAAAATATTCGGTGACTATATTTGTTGAATAAATACACAAAATGCAACTTTGGAGGTTAGCGGTGCGATACGTCAACTATAGTTGACGTTAGGCGTCTAAAGTTTATGTGAAGTATCACTGCCACTGAGCCAGTTTCCTGGAAGCACCTTACTAAGCAGAGTTTGGGAAGGAGCCTTGTATCGAAGTGTACGACAGTTTGGCACACTGTTTAGTCGCTGGCACTAGGTCACGGACTGGCAGACGGACCTGATCTCAGGATAAGGCTCTTCCATTGTACTCCGTTAAACAACTACTAAAGACACAGCTATAACGTTGTTTTCATGTTTAACAGAAGTTTGTGTGGTGTGTAAATCACAGTGCATGTGATATCATCTGTTCTTATTGTGCCTGTCTTCAGATTACATTATTCCTTTGAAGGTTTCAGATTAAATGCGTTTTTGATGTCATGATCGCGTACCGCTTTTCGTGTGTTCTCTTGAACAAGATGGATTGTGCTGCCGGCCACCGATGAAGGATCACCTCATTGTGCATTCATCGCTGGCCACACAAGCCATCTGTCGCTAGCATCGCCGCAACAGTGGCGCCAAGCTTTGACATTTTGTGGTAACCGACCGCAAACTGGGACGGAGGGCAGCAGTTTGGGAACAGTGCACTGGATTGAAACGAAATTCGGATTAAGTCTGTTCACAATCTTCTACTCAAAGAGGCGAGAAGTTAAGCAAGCATTTCCGTCTAGAGCCAAGATTAAGAATGAGTGGAGGTGTGAACTGATCTAGCAGCAAAGTCAGATCAGAGCTGCGCGTAGGTTTGGTCACCAATTTTTTTTTTTTACATTGGGCCTACAATGGCTCAAAACTTCCCAACTTTTGAATTAACTTGAAACCGGGTTGCTCTTCATAGGTGTAACAGCATGCAGACTGGTAGACAAAGAGCGACGTTTCGGAGAACAGTTTCCTATTTAGGCTATGGTTTTCCTGTTGGTTCGCTCTCAGCCCTTATATACAGAGTGAGCGAATATCCCTTGTGGACCTGTGCAAGAAAGGTAACGTACCGTACGGAAGCAGCAAGTCATATATGACCAGGTACAGGTATGCGCCGCATAACGACATTTCGCTCATCGACGGACCGCGTATACGACGGTTGTCCCATAAGATTATAATATTATGATACTTGTCATTGTGTTGCAGTTGCCTACAGTATTCAGTACAGTAACATTTTGTACAGGTATGTAGCCTAGGAACAATAAGCCATGTCATATAGCCTAGGTGTGTAGTAGGCTATACTGTACTGTAGGTTTGTATAAGTACAATCTATGACGTTCGCACAATGACGAAATCGCCTAACGATGCATTTATCAGAATGTATTCCCGTCGTTAAGAGACGCATGACTGTATTTTGCCATATTCTACTGCTCCATCTGCAAGTTCAGACTGCGCTTTACCTTAAGCACAAAAGGTCTCGGTACCTATTCACTGACTGTGACCGCCACTCTAACCTGCATCCCAATTGCCGTCGGGTGCACACGGACTTGTCGCCCACTCCGTATTACATCTAATTTTTCCTGTCCGGCATATGCCTCTACCCTGAAGATGGAGGCAGGAGTCCAATCCGAACACCGGCACTTAACAGCGCGTCACATTCCAGTAACCTTCAACCTTTTCCTTGCTATTCCAACGACACGTAGCAGCGAAGTGGCCCGCCTACCGGGGACCCTGAATTTCTCACAGAGCGGGGAGGATCACAGCTGTTTACATAGACACTTTCCACTTAAATGTTCCGGAGTGAGCTGATCGAGAGCGACACCGTACAGCGATCTGCTCTCTACCTGCTGATACGATCATCAAAAGGATTCCGACGGTAGTAATGGTAATTGTAACCTTACTAATGAGGACAGTCCGCGCCTGACACAATAGAGCAGACCTACTCGACTGGATCCAAGTAGCTACACTTTCAATTTTAGAACGGTATCGGTGTTGTAGCAATGCGAGAGTCGATGTTTATATAAAGTTATGTGTGTGACTGACCACTTTGTAGATCCGGGCGTAGATGGGAGGATAATATTAAGATCGATCTTCAGGAAGTGAGATGTGGGGGTCATGTACTGGATCGATGTGGCTCAGGATAGGGACAGGTGGCCGGCACTTGTGAATGCGGTAATGAACTTTCGGGTTCCATTAAATTTGGGGAATATCTTGACTAGCTGAGAGACGGTCAGCTTTTCAAGGAGCACTCTGCTCCATGGAGAAAGTAAGTATGTGATTTGTAAAGTATGCTTGCTGGTAGGTATGTATGTAATTGTAACAATGTTCGCTAGAACCCTCATTTTGTATCTAATGTATAATTATTTCGTGGGCCGGGATAGCTCAGTCGCATAGCGACTCGCTACGGGGTGGACGGTCCGGGGATCGAATCCCAGTAGGGGTGAGATTTTCTGTAATCGTCGAGACCGGCCCTGGGACCCACCCAGCCCCCTCTAAAATGGGTTCTGGGTCTTTCCTGGGGGTAAAGTGGTGGGAGCATGTCGTTGACCACCCAACTCAATTTAGCGCCGAGGTTAAAGAAAGAGTAAAGCTATAACGCTACTTCCTGTCTGGACCTTCGTGGTCTGTTTTAGGGTGACCTTTACCTTTACCGTCATGCATAATTATTGTTGTTAGTCAGCTGTATACTTTACATTGTAACATAAACAGTGCAGTGTTTGTGTGCTTTTATTAGTGCACTCGCACAACTGCGAAAAGCGACTTTTAGCTTCGTCATTTCTGTCTGTCCTTCTGTCTCTCCGCATGGAACATCTCGGCTTCCACTGAGACGGATTTTCATGAAATTTAATATTTGAGTATTTTTCGAAAATATGTCGGAAAAATTCAAGTTCCATTACAATCTAATAAGAACGACGGATACTCTACAATACTTCACAACAAGACCCATGCAAATTTATGACAATATCTTGCTCATTTCTTCTTAGAATGATAAATTTTTTTCACACAAAGCTGTAGAGACAATAAAAACACACATTTTTGGTTCAATAATTTTCTCTTTTCGAAAATCGTACTGTTTGTGAGATAATGTTGGATAATATTGTAGAGCCAGACAGGCCACAGATAACAATATGGCGTGTGCGCATTGCTTGCTGGATACCGAAGGCTACAGACACAAACGCAGAATATATAATACTCACCGCTTCTTCAATGCAGCAATGGTTGTAGAAATACGCCTCCTTGTTACGTTATATGTACATTGCTGATCTTGTTAAACTGTGTTACAGAATGACGCTGTCAGATACTAAGATAATAAAGTGTGGGTTACAGACGAATGAATTAGCATGAAGCGTTGACGGAATGATACTGACAGGGGAAAACCCGAAGTACTTGGAGATAATCCTGTGCCCTGTGCCACTGTACTGTGCCTATCTCATCTGGCAAACTGACTGCGAATTAACTCCACATAGAATATCCATTCTTCAGGAGCTAGCAGCCTGTTTGCTAGTCAAGATATTATTTCCCTTTTATGGATCTCGAAGGTTCATTACCGTACTCGCAAAAGCTCCCCACTGGCCCTTGTCGTGAACCAAAGGAACCACGTCACAAACGTTCCCCAAAGTTAGTCAAAATCCATTTTAGTAAATTATTGTTATTTAGGCCTAATCACTTTAAGTTTTCTGTTCCATACAGTTTTCTCAACAGGAACGTTTCTGGATTTCTGGCATGTTACTTGAAGAGTGCACATAATGTATCCCCTCAGCAAGCAGTCTTCCACAGTCTCCTGTCACTTTCTGCTTTTGGGCTCCATTTATTCTCCTCAACAGCGTATTCTGCAACACCCGCAGTTCGTTTTCTTCCCTTAAGGCGACAGACTGAGTCTCCAAACCGGTGTAACTTGGACAATAACTCGGCCTAATCCAGCATTTACATTTCTAATGACCCTGAGATCTGTACAGTTCGAAACACAGATAATAAGCTACATGACTTGTTGTGCGTCAGACATAGGTTCGAAACCAACAACTTCTAAATTTGGATATTTCGTTCATCTTAAAAGGAACCTTTCTCTCCAAGGAGGTTTTCTTTTTTACTGTCTCACCGAGATGGTCTGGAATTACAGAACACAGAAATTCCTTGCATGACAGTCAGTACGCAGTCATGACGGAGAGCAGATTCAGTATTTTGGGAACCAAAACAGAACTGCGTTGTTAGGATGCTGGGTAAGGCCAGTAATGGCGAGATCTAGGGATAGATCTCAATACTGACTTCGTGGGCTTCATGTCTGGCACGTACAGTTTCATGAATATTTTGGGGTGGCGCATCAGCAGAACTATAATTTTGCCTGTTTTGTGTGGGTGTGAGACTCGGTCACTCACATTGAGGGGGTACGTGCACTGAAGGTGTTGGGGAATAGGGTGCTGAGGAAGGTATTTGGGTCTAAGAGATATGAGGTAACAGGTAGTGGAGAAAGCTACATATTGAAGAGCTTAGTGATCTGTACTGCTCACCAAATTTTATTCGGGTAATCAAATCGAGAAGAATGAGATGGGCTGGGCATGTAGCACTTATGTGGGAGAAGAGAGGCGTATACAGGGTTTTGGTGGGGAAATTTGAGGGAAAGAGACCACTTGGAAGAACCAGGCATAGATGGGAGAATAATATTAAGATGAATCTTCAGGAAGTAGGATGTGGGGGCATGGACTGGATCGAGCTGGCTCAGGATAGGGACAAATGAAGAGCACTTGTGAATGCGGTAACGAACATTCGGGTTCCATAAAATTCGGGGAATTTCGTGACTGGTTGAAAACCGGTTAGCTTCTGAGGGACTTTGTTCTATGTAGTAAGTAAGTAAGTGAGTAAGTAAGTAAGTAGAAAGTATAAGTGCGTGACGAATCGACTGTGTTGTGCTGTTGCACAATAATAAGTTTGACAATCGCTGTGGACTCCAAATGAATATTGTCGGCGTTAACCTAAGCTTATGAGGTGTCATGCGGTTGCCTGCTGGCTGTATGACGTTTATCGAACTGCCTGTAAATGAGAGTGACAAGCAAGTTATTATTAATAAAGAAGGCTCATCTTCGTGGATCATGCCATAGAGTGTTGGTGTATGTGGAACACCCTGTTGCACGTTAATGAACCGCCCGGTACATTCCACTGTGTTCAGTGCCGTGTAATTCGGGCTGACAATCCTCAGGGGCCGGTGGACATCTTCATCCTGTGTACGGTTCTCAACTCCAGCATCGACTTGGAGATGAAACGAAAGAGTTCGCTGTGCGCTTCGGTGACGTCACACCGTCTGCCCACGTACGTTTGATCAACTGTGTCTTAATTGGAACTGTCTATCAGTTATATATATATATAAATGCAGCTTTTTGTCATTTGTTTGACGATGTTATGCTATGTCGTTGTTAAATGACGTATTGAGAAAAAATTTTTGGCTTTGCTTTGGCTCAGTCTGTCATTCGCCGGCCTGCCACCTTGCAGGTCTATGTTCTATTCGCGGCCAATCCGTGTGTAATTTATTGTAGACAAAGTGGCACTTGGACAGTTTTTCCCCCAACACTCAGACCTACATGTCTGGGCTCTTTTTTCTTGGATTCAGAGGATATTAAGTATCTAAGTTTGGGGGAAATCTGGAACTTTAGCAAAGGAACAGGGATCCCTTTGACCTGGTATCAGATTATGGGATAAAAGGGGCCCCATTTGAGGCCTAGGTGCATCGGGACCGCAAGCGCTCGAGCCCAACTTAATTAATTAATTCAATCACCTATACCCGACGCTATTATAGATAGATTGGTTGACTGATTTATTTGCATTTGGGTTCGGGGCCTCTCAGCCCCGATACACCTAGGCCTTGATTTAAAGGGCCCTTTGTGCCCCATATTGAATCATGGGAGCCCCGTAACCTTACTAAAGTTCCAGTTGGCCCCCAAGCCTAAACTCTTAATATCCTCCGGCTCCAAGATAAAGGAGCCCAGATACGCGTGTCTGAGTGAGGTCAAAACCTCACACTCACACAGAATATGGGCCGAGATTTCCCCTCTCACCCCACCGCCGCTATTAACCTTACCAATTTACAGCAACCTTAAATCAAAGTTGCGGGTAAATGTGTCCCTGTCCAACTCACAAAAGCATATAGGGGAAGTAGAGGTGTAGCTCCACTCTTTCCTAACTTCGACACTAGATGGAAGTGATTGGCTACCTTCAGCTCCCGGCTGCTTTACCCCAGGAAGGAATCCAGTTTCGCACTGAACAGGACGGTGGGTGGGCTTCAGAGGTCGTCTGGACGTTTAGGAGAATAGAAAAATATGGTGCTGATATCGGGACTCGAACCCAAGATTGTCTAGCACGAAGCATAGTCGCTAATGAAAAAAGCGGGACGATTTTGAAGGTAGAAGTCGTGGTTTAGTGGTGACACCGTACTTATGATAGGATGGAGCGACTCGGCAAAAGCACATAAGCAAGATAACTGATTCTCGGTTGATGTTCTGAACCAAGTATCTCCAAGCTAGAAGTGTAGACCATTACCGTTAGCTGCACCAACCTGCTGGCTTGAAAACATGTCGGCTTTTAGATATTCTGAAAAGTGACCGTCACCGTCTTGTGGCAGCATAGCGCTTCTGGAAGGCCGGTAACAAATTTCTGAATAACGTAGCCCATATACGACAGAGCTGTAAACAACAACAACAACAACAACAACAAAAATACCAACATCACCACCATCACCACCATCACCACCACCACCACCACCACCACCTTGAAAACCTCACAATGAGCACTCAGGAACTCGTCACGTGATTGCTGTAGCTGCCACCACCTTATAATCGGTCATTCCTTTCCGAAGTGAGAAACTCACTTTTGCGATGTCAGTGTGTCTTATGTGTGAATATTCATACTGAAAATTTTGCTCACCTGGGATATGACATGCATCACGGGGTAATTGTGGCGACGTTTCGAAGAAGCTTATTACTTTCTTCTTCGGTGTTCAGGGGGTCCAGGAAGGATTCTCTTGCCAAGAATCCAGAATTCGCTCGATTTTAAAATTGTTGCCTGTTGGAGATGTGACGATCTGCAGATCCAGGTGGTAGTAAACCAGCGTTTCGGAGAACATTGCATCCTCTCTCTCTCTCTCTCTCTCGTCATGATAGAATATTCTGGTTTCGGTTAAACTTGCTACGTCCTTATTCAGGGTGGGAAATCATTAGCAGTACATATAAAACTTCGAATGTCACCAAATTGAGTAGATTCTGAGATGTAACATGTGGGTAGACACCCGACATCCATATTATGGGTTCATTTATGTGCTTTATGCAACGAACGTAGGCCAGCCTCGCAGCACCTGAACTCCAACCCAGGACCGTATCCCCAGCTGCGCGCAGTAGCCGCATGACATCCATGCACTAATCAAGCTGTCACATCTTTTCTTCCCACATTCTCTGTTATTCACGTCTTCTTCTTATCCCTTTGACCCCTTTCTTCCCCTCCTCCCCTTCATCAACTTGATTCCTTTTAATCTGTGTACACCCGCTCCTTTTGAAATTCCACGCAGCCGGGGCGAGTGGTTTTGGTCCGGATTGTGAGGTGAGGATGTATCACACCGCGTTTATCCCTTCTGCGCCGGAATAGCAAAAAGGCTGAAGGTTGTGTCTGCAGAAAGTGAAAAGCAAAGAGCATGGGCACAATTGTCTGCCAGTGTGGCCGGCTGAGCGATTTCTACTCGGAAGTGTGCTGTTCGAATCAACATTTAAAACAACCACAGGGCAGACATAAAAAGAGCCGGTATATTCCGGTCGATCCAGTGACTACGGTCCGGTGTGTGCGACGAAGGAACTGCCTTTCCATTCTCTGTATGGGGAATTTTTCTGTCCTAAAAAATTGTCAAGACCCGGTCGTCCTGCTTTCCAGTGGGTATAGGTGGCTCCTTGTTCATCCGAAGGTAAAGCGGGCGGGGCCTGATGCTGTCCACTTACATATAATGACGATATCAAGAATGCGTGGAGTGATACCTCCACCGCCCAAAACGCTTGATAGAGTGTATTACTATGCAGACTTCAAGCTATGACGAAGAAGAACAGGCGGAAGATTCACTTTGTGCTTCCAGAAGGGGAGAGTTATAACGGCTGGCTGGTGTTGTGGAGCATTATGACTTCTACGAAGACCTATTCTGAGGGCTGTGAAGAACTGTCGTTGTGAAATTTAGCTCACCACATGAGCCAATGTGTGTCTGTGTGTTAGACAGTTAGTCAGCGGCCAGAATTGTGTGTTCGAATTTACTTACGTAGGCCATATCTGTGGATTAAGCTGTTTTACTAATCGTTTTTACTTATATTTTGGACGTTGAACGTCTTACAAATTTTCGAGGTCACGTGGTTTCAGATGCTGTTTTTATTTTCGTGAAGGACAACAGTTGGCGAAGTTAATCTCAAACACAGCGCATACATTCCCTTGACTCACAGTCACCCAACGAGGAAGCAAGTGAGTTCTGTTGGTCTAAAGACGTTACTAACAACACACAGTGTAATTTGGTACTTACATACTTTGCTACACATACGTACATCCCAGGCCTGAAGGCATAGTCGGTATAGTAATTCGCTATGGCCTGGACGGTTTGGGGCTCGAACCCCGGTGGAGTTGACGTTTCCCTTACCCGCCCTGACAGGCCCCGAAGCCCACACAGTGTCCTGTACAATGGGCACCGCTTTTATTTCCCGGAGGTAAAGCGACCGGGGTTTGGTGTTGATCACCCTCGAGCACTTAGCGCCAAGGTTAATGAAAGTCTGGAACTTTATCTCTACAAACCCTCTGGGCATTTATGGCCTGTACAGGGCGAGCTCTACCTTTAGGTACAGTACAGTACATCACAAATTGCAGTAATCTGAACACTCAGTAGCGAGATAGGGACAAGTTTCATGTGATGATCTTCTATAGTGGACATCACTTTATGTAACGGCTGTAGTTCTGGACCTGTTCGAATTAAGGATCTAAAAAAATAATTTCATGTTCCTCCAACCCTCTACCCTGAAGATGGAGGCAGCAGGTTTATCCGAAACATTAGCATCTATCTACCAAATTAAGCAGCCTTACGCCTCTTTAGTACTTTTGTCTATTTGGCCCAAATGCTCTGACTGAAGATGTTGGGCTTCTGAATTGTGTTCGGGAGGTGCCCCTTGCCCGCGAAACTGAGTTTGCTGACTGGGGTCTACTGAGGTTTTCTTCAGTTTTTGGAGGGAAATGCTGAGATAGTAAGTTGGCTTACATTTGATTACATCCCGATCCTGTCCCCCAGTCACACTCCAGTTCATATTTATCGCCGTCCTATCATTTGATGATTGTAGGATCAGTTCGTGACAGCGCAGCTGAGTGGTCTAAACTTCAAAATGATGAGTGTTAAAACACACTAAAGATTAAACTACCTTCGTGTACGTGAGTGAGTCCCAACCTGATTTCATGTGAGGTTTGCAATAAAGCCGAAGAATGCGCCTGAACATTCAGCAAGTAAATTAACCTTTTGACGCCTAATGTCAACCATAGTGGTCGTACCGCACCGCTAACCTCTAAAGTTGCATTTTATATATTTATTCAACAAATATAGTTACTGAATATTTTAAACATGGTATATACTGTCTGTTTTTTTTTCCTCTTTAAAATGCAGTTTGTTTCATAATTCTAACGTATTTGGTTCCTGTATTATTCACATTTTATATACAGGATGTGCTAAAATTAAAAAAATAATTCCGGCGCCAAAAGGTTAAAAGTGTCGTGTGAGGCACTATCTGAGGTTGAGGAAAGATTTGAGCATTAGCTTATAATACAGATTAGCACGAACAAATCCTTTAACCCCACCGGAATACAAATAAACGCTGCCTTATGAGCGAAATGTCTGGGTAATAGCAATCTGCAGCACTAATTGGCAGTGCTGCTGACAAGCTGTAACTGACCGGTGATCATAATGATAGGTCATCACGATATTGAGCCGTTGACAGATATTTCAGATGTGTAGTGCAGTCGGTATTGTGCGTGGCTACGGACTGGACGGTCCGGGTTTCGAATACTGGCAGGAACAAAAGAGCTTCCTCTTGCCCACAGCGTCCAGAAATGCTCTGAGGCCCACCCAATCTCATATCCGATGGGAACCGGAGGGTCTTTACATGGGATAAAGCGGACGGAAGGCGTGTTGAACACTCAACACAATCTATCCTACTGGCAAGGCTACGAATCAGTGGGACAATACTTTGAATTCCCTATGTGCCTTCATGTCAAGAACAGATGACATTTTACTTTGGAGCAAAATTATTTACTTAAATCAAATCTCCACATCTGTGCTGATACTGCCCATTTTCACTACCGCTTATTTGTGGCTCTTGCTGAGGATTTCCGTGTGCTATAATCAGGTGTGCATGAAGGCACTTACCTATTTGTGTACCGCTGAACGACCGATATCAAATGGACTTCGCAATAACTGCAAGAATTCTCTTACCGTCAGTATATATACATGAATTAGCTCTTCGTTTTGCTGGCAACATGTGTTTGATTTAAGGTATAATAAACATGTCACTGTTAAGATACTGCTTGCAGCTTTTTTTTCTGCTAAAAACAAGACATTAATAATTGACACGTGTGACTCTTTGGTGTGCGTCGAAATTGCAGATATAAAGGCCAGTAGAAAATGCTTCGCAACAAATAAGTGTTGATAAAAATAGAAGATTATAGCCATTATGTACCGTCTGTTTTCGGTGTCAACAGTTTTTAATCCTCTTTATTATTGCTATTGTTGTTGTTTGTCTTTTGTTCTTTATTTTCTCCTCTTTTTGTTTTTACAAGTTACACTTACCACCAAGTCCCCCTCACCTTTACTGTTACAAGCCAGTCACACACTAGACCTATTACCTTTCAAACTGTGCAACTGTTTGCAATTCAACAGTCACTAACCCTTATCCCAGTAACTAACCAGAGAGACATAATTCTAAATTCGACGTTCTATTTATTAGACACTCAATGCTTTCGATGTAATTACGTCACTGTCGTGTCAGGATTACAATATAAGTACAAAAATTAGAAAGCATGAACTTGCAAGGGACAACTAGGCTGTTTCTTAATTTCTTTCGATTGGCAATAACAACATGGCGGACACGCGAACCTGCTACCTGGAAGCCATACTTGCGCCTCATAATTTAGCATATTCAAATGGCTTACAGTGTAATAAGAATAGTCAGTTTCTATTGGGGTTTTCTGTGTAATGTAGTATAATACAGCTGTTGATGTCTGTAAACAGCGAAAATTTGATTTATGGATATGAAGTTTAGAGGTGCCTGTAGACAGAAATTTTCTTTGAAATGCTTCTTGTAAATCACAACAAATTGTGATGGTGTGAGTGTTTGAGTTCATGTCTCATGAGAGAAATATAGAACAAAATCTTCACCCAGGAAATAAGATATTTAAAAAAGGATAATATTATATATAGACCCTTAATTTGTTTGACTGTGTTCTTGTCACTCGCAGTCTCTTCCAATAATTTTATATCTATTTGACTACGTCACACTACTCTACTTATACATTTTGGCTTTATATAAACTTAAAATTAAACATTTAAGAAAATCTGTATTTTTTTCGTTATTTCTTATGTGTATATTTTAGATTGTAAATGTTGCGGTCTCAAACCTGATATACAGTTGTAAAATATACACCCTTTTGTATTCTTGCAATTAGGTCAGATGATGACTAATCCTAAATATAATATTGTATTGACTTCTAAAAAAATTAATTTGTTTTTAAAGTTTTCAGTTACAAATTTTGATGTTGTACTGGACAGTGACAGTGGCACTTGGTACATTACATACAAGGCTGTGCGTTCTAGCTCAGTCACATGATATTGTATACTGATGTTTTGTTTCTATTGGCCACGAATTAGCTATAAATGGAAGGAAAATGTAGGTGAATAAATATGTCAAAACTGGTAAGATCCGGTTGTCTGCAGACTTTGGACATGTAAGAATTTTTTGCGACAGGGCCGAGTTATAGAAAACGTGACATATTTTAGACATGGTTGTGGTTTGTTTGATGGCTTATGTACTGAAATTATAAATACGGCAAACAGTTATGGAGGGGGGGGGGATGTTAATGGTAAAGCACTGCCGCGTTCTTCACGATATCTTGAAGCTGAATACTGAAGACGTCTCCGATACGTTAGTTCTCCTGTACCTCACTACAGGGGTTACAAGAAATAACAGCGTGACCTTGATATTCACCGTTTTGGTAACCTTAAATTGCCATGTTGTTTTGCCCTGATTTTCCTTCCCTGTGAACTCAACACAGTCAGTTTACACACAATACAGCACGGCACTAAACAGACGTCCACAGAATGTTACTGCTGACTGCGGATAGTTTCGGTCATTCAGTGAAAGGTCAGCACTGGTGGTCAGCTGGTCTGACAGACGTGGTG
>Ga0123353_10002812_pt1 | contig 21760 bp, 13 predicted proteins | sample TergutLab28metaG_3_FD_92763 | JGI IMG/M metagenome (GOLD analysis project Ga0123353, IMG submission 92763) | Labiotermes labralis P3 segment gut microbial communities from Petit-Saut dam, French Guiana - Lab288 P3 | ecosystem: Host-associated > Arthropoda: Insects > Digestive system > Gut ... | reverse complement strand
TCCGTGTTTGCCAAACTATTGTTTGCGACATGAAACGTAAAGAGGATATTGTGGATGCTATCTATGAACTGCTCCGGATAAGACCGGGCGAAACTACTACCGACGGCAAGTTCTCATTGTACTACACCAATTGCTTGGGTATGTGCCATGAAGGCCCTGCCATGTTAATTAACGACGAGCAATATGCTAAGCTTACGCCCGAATCGGTAAAAGATATTCTCGTTAATTACATGAAAAAATAAGTTTAATAAGTAAAATCATCACATTATGCCAACAAGTACAGTTAAAAGAACCGATCTTATCTTTAAGAAAGATATTGATTACAGTGCTGTGATGCACAAAATAATGAAAATGGGAAAAGATGAGTTTATTGAAGAACTTATTGATTCCGGACTTCGTGGTCGCGGGGGGGCAGGATTCCCCACGGGACTGAAATGGAAGCTAGTTAAAGCTGAACAATCCCCAGAAAAATATATTATTTGTAATGCCGACGAAGGAGAACCGGGTACATTTAAAGATAGGGAAATTTTGGACAACGCCGCTGAAAAAGTGATCTGGGGTATGACCCTTGCCGCTTATATAACCGGCGCAAAAGAGGGATTTATCTACATCCGTGCTGAATATAAATATATGCAAACCAAATTGCGTATCGCTATTGACAGAATGGAGCAAAATATTAAAGCCCTCGGTATTAAATTCAAGTTAGACCTCGTTTTTGGCGCAGGCGCTTATATTTGCGGCGAAGAAACCGCACTCATCCACTCTATGGAAGGTTACCGCGGCGAGCCTACAAACAAACCGCCATTCCCCGTTACGCAAGGCTATTTAAATAAACCTACCGTAGTAAATAACGTGGAAACTTTCGTAAATGCCATTATCATAGCTGAAATCGGTGCTAAAGAATACAAAAAACTCGGCACAAAAGCCTCACAGGGAACAAAACTGTTCTCTGTTTCTGGTGACTGCTGCAAAGAGGGTATTTTTGAATTGGAGATGGGTATGACCGTGCAACAATTTGTTGACGAATTTGGCGACGGCGACACCAAAGCCGTGCAAGTAGGAGGCGCTTCTGGCTTCTGCGTGCCCAGAAAAGAGTTCCCCAATACGATCATCGGATTTGAAGGTGTGCCCACCGGAGGGTCTATGAAAGTATTCAACTCTTCTCGTTCCATGTACAATACTTTGGAAAACTATTTGATTTTCTTTGAAGAAGAATCTTGCGGACAATGCACCCCCTGCCGCGTAGGAACCCAACAGTTGCTTATGGGTATTCATGCCGTTAAACGAAAAGAAAAACCCAAAAGTTATCTTGATGAATTATTAAAACTTGCTCAAACGATGAAATTCGCTTCTAAATGCGGTCTCGGTCGTTCGGTAGGTAATGCGTTTGGATCTATTGTAACAAACTTTAGAGAAGAAATTATTTATTAACCACTAAAACAAATCGTTATGAGTAACTTAATTAATGTAACTATCAATAATATTCCGCTTCAGGTGGAAGAAGGAACCACCATTCTCGAAGCGGCGAAAATGTTAAATATTCACATTCCGGTTTTGTGTCACCACAAAGACCTGTGTGTAGCAGGAAACTGCCGTATTTGCGTAGTTGAGGTAGAAAAAGACCCCTACTTGGTTGCAGCTTGTGCAATCCCTGTAAGAGAAGGAATGAGTATTCAAACCAACACTAAAAAAATTCGCGATGCACGTAAACATATTTTGGAGTTGTTGTTAACCGAACACAATATCAATTGTATTAAATGTTGCAAAAGTAGCAGTTGCGAATTGCAAAATCTGGCGTTAGAGTATCGTTTAGATGATGAGTTGTTTATTAACTTGCTGAAAGACACTCCTATTGATGACTCTTCGCCATCTATCATTAAAGACGACACCAAATGTATTCGTTGTACCCGTTGTGTAAGAACCTGTGCTGAATTGCAAGGTGTTAACGCATTGGCAATGTCTCAAAAAGGTCGTTACACCAAAATGAGCACCTATTTGGAAAAACCGTTGGCAGATGTAGTGTGTACCAACTGCGGACAGTGTATTAACCGCTGCCCCACCGGTGCCCTAACCGAAAAATCGTACGTTGAACAGGTTTGGGAAGCGATTTACGACCCGTCTAAATTTGTAGTAGTACAAACCGCTCCTGCGGTGCGTTTTGCCGTTGGCGAACTGTTCCACGTTCGACCGGGGGCCCGTGTTACCGGTAGAATGGTTGCCTCTTTAAGGGCTATGGGATTCGACGCCGTGTTAGATACCGACTTTACCGCCGACTTAACTATTTTGGAAGAAGGTACAGAGTTGCTTGCCCGTTTGAAAAAAGCGTTGGTGGATGGAGACAAATCGGTAGCATTACCCATGTTTTCCTCTTGTTCTCCGGGTTGGATCAAATTTATTGAACACCAATATCCTGAAATGCTACCCAATCTTTCTACATGCAAATCGCCGCAGCAGATGTTCGGTGCTTTGGCAAAAACCTTCTATGCTAAAAAAAGAGGTGTTGACCCTGCAAATATGGTTTCTGTTTCCATCATGCCATGTACAGCGAAAAAGTTTGAGGCAAATCGCCCCGAAATGCGCGACAGCGGATACAAAGATGTGGACTATGTATTGACCACTCGCGAATTTGCCAGTATGATTCATCACTCAGGTATTGACGTACTTACGTTGAAAAACGAAGAATACGACAAAATTATGGGTGAATCTACCGGCGCCGCCGTAATTTTTGGAGCTACCGGAGGCGTTATGGAAGCTGCGCTTCGTACTGCATATCAAATTGTTACAGGTCGAGATGTGCCTTTTGAAGGCATTAACATTACACCTTTGCGCGGATTCCAAGGAATTAAACAAGCCTCAATAGTTATTGACAATGTTCTACCCGAATGGAGTTTCTTGGAAGGTGTAGAATTAAAAGTAGCTGTAGCTCACGGATTAAAGAATGCGAATAAATTGATACAAGGCTTGAAGACAGGTGAAATTGCTGCGCATTTTATAGAAATTATGGCCTGCCCCGGCGGATGTATCGGCGGTGGCGGACAGCCCATACCTACAAATATTGACATCCGTACAGCCCGTATGGAAGGTACCTACAAAGCAGATTCCAAAATGTTGATGCGGAAATCGCACGAAAACCCTGAAATACAAGCATTGTATGAAGAGTTTTTGGGCAAACCAAACGGACACTTGTCTCACGAATTACTACATACATATTATACCGAAAGGTTTAAGTATTAGTGATTAGTGGTTAGTGATTAATCGTTAATTGTTAATGCGGTGGTCTTTTGGGGCTACCGCATTTTTTTAGATGATAGAATAGCTTAGGTTTTTAATATTTAAATCTCCTCAACCGCACTCGCCAAAATCCACCCTTTTTCCCCATTTGGCAGCCTTATCTCTACCCACTCGTTCAATTGGTCGGTAATACCCACTTTTAATCCGGAGTGAATAACAAACAGGTCAGAGCCCTTTTCGGTGGGAGTACTTTTCACATTTACCACATAGCCCATGATAATCCCTTCGGGATTTTGAATATAGCGAGAGGTTTCATTCTTTGCAAAAATGATTGAGAATATGGTAAAAGAGAGAGCAAGTATGGCGAAAAAAATGGAAGTAGATCGTATCCAAGGTGTCCTGATTAACAAAATAAAGAGCAAACACAATACAAATAAAGCACATGCTGCAATACTGCATATTGCCCATTGGTTTCCGGAAAATAATTTCGAGCAACTATTCCACCATTTTGCAATAAAAAGTTCAGGCATCTGTTCAATCCTATCTATTAGTTTCTGTTGTACAAAATTGATATTATGAATAATATCTTCATTATTTGGAGCCAATCTGTACGCTCTCTCAAACCATAGCATTGCCCGCGCAGGGTCACCGCTTTTAAAAAACGCATTGCCGAGATTATAGTAAAGAGTTGCGCTTTCATATTGCAAATCAACAACCTTTGTATAAAGTTCAAGGGCACTTTTAAAGTCATTCGACTGATAGGCTGTATTGGCTTGCTGCATGTAAACAACAGCACTGTCTTGCGCTGAATTAGCTGATGATAAAGTGGGAGAGAAGATAAAATAGATAAAATAGACAAAATTGATAAAGGGGATAAAATAAAATTTGTTCATACTTTTTTTGCAAAAATAAATTTTTATAGTAACGTGAATTTCTTTAAATATTACTTTTGCCAACTTTTTTATACATGATATGCTCAAATTCCAACCCATTGATATAAAAGGTCAATCATTACTATCCTCTTTTTCACAAAAATTTGACTGTCAATTACTGAACTACAGTTTTGCAGTACTTTTTCTATACAGAAACGTATGCCGCTTTCAATATACCATTTCCGATAATTTTTTGCTGATAAAAGCTACTCACAAAAATGAAGATTACTTTATGTTTCCGATGGGAGAAGGTAATCTCCCCGCAATCCTTGACCGGTTAGCCATGGAAACTCTTAGTTCTGGGGCTAACACTGTGCGTTTTTATCAGTTTTGCAATGATATAGCGCCGTTGTTGTTGCTGTGGGCAGAAGAGTTTTGCCAAAAAAAAGGTACACATTTTAGAACAATTCCTGTTAGAGAAGATTTTGAATATATCTATGTGTCAAAGAAATTAGCACTCTTGGAAGGACACCTGTTTAAACCTAAAAGAAACCAAATCAATGCTTTCACAAAAAACAACCTGTGGAGTTGGTCGTATATTACCAAAGAAAACATTGAAGAAGTGAAGTGTTTTAATACTTTGTGGGATGAATGTAAAGATTGTGACGAACATCCCGCCTTAGTAGCTGAAAATGTAGCTTTGAAAGATGCGTTTGCCTATTTTTTTGAACTGAATTTGCAAGGTGTGTTATTGCAGGTTGATGATAAGATAGTGGCATTTTCAATAGGATTTCCATTAAATACCGATACTTTTTTAGTGCTTTTTGAAAAAGCGGATAGAACCTGCAAGGGTGCCTATACTATGATAAACAAGCTGTTTGCCAGTGTGATATCAAAGCATTTCACCTATATCAATCGTGCGGAAGATGCAGGAGAAGAAGGATTACGAAAAGCCAAACTCTCCTATCAGCCGGAATACCTGATTGAGGTAAATGGGTTAGAGATATATTAAAGATACATCTTTTCTCTGAAAAAAGTTATCAACATTGTAGGCAAGCGAGCAAATGTCGTGTATATTTGCACCTTGATTTCAGTTGGATATCGACTCCCTCCCTATATTTGCTAACATTTACTAAATCAACTATATATGAAACCACAAAAAAATCAAAAAACCACACAAGAAAAAAAGAACAAGAAAATGTTTTTCGGAAAAAATTACTCAAAGTACATCAATCCCTTTACCGACTTCGGTTTTAAGAGGCTTTTCGGAGAAGAATGCAATAAAGAATTATTACTTGATTTTCTGAATGAACTGCTGTACGCAGAACAGGGGCACATTGTGAAAATCTCTTATCTTAAATTAGAACAGTTAGGCATCTCTGCAACCTCACGCCATGCGGTTTTTGATATCTACTGTGAAAATGAGAAAGGAGAAAAGTTTATTGTTGAACTTCAAAAACAAAACCAACGTTTTTTTAAAGACAGATCAGTGTTTTACTCTACTTTCCCTATTATAGAACAAGCGCAGCAGGGCGAGGAGTGGCACTTTGAACTTAAGGCAGTGTATGTGATTGCTATTCTGAATTTTGTATTTGAAGAAGATAAAAATGAACCGCAGAAGTATCGCTATGATGTTAAATTGTCTGATATTAAAACCCATAAAATATTTTACGACAAGCTGACTTTCATTTATTTAGAGATGCCAAAGTTTACCAAAGAAATAGATGAATTAGAAACCCGCTTTGAGAAATGGCTCTATGTGATTAAAAATCTTGGTCGTTTAGATAACCTTCCCGACAAACTTCGCGAGACTGTTTTCGAGAAGATGTTTGCTGCAGCCGAAGTAGCCCGGTTAACCCAAGGAGAATATATGGGATACATAGAAAATGTTATACAACACTGGGATACGTATAGTATTATGAAAACAGCTAAGGAAGACGCAACTGCTGAAGGTATGGAAAAAGGTATGGAAAAAGGTATGGAAAAAGGTATGGAAAAAGGTATGGAAAAAGGTATGGAAAAAGGTATGGAAAAAGGCAGAGCAGTAGGTAGGATAGAAGGCAGAGCAGAAGAAAGGAAAAATATGATTATTAATAGCCATAAAGCAGGTTTATCTTTGGAAATGATTGCAACAATTACAGACTTATCTGTTAATAAGGTGAGAAAGATTATTGCAAATCTCAAAAAAGTTTAAACAGTGAATTTGAATTTATAATCAACGAAATAACTAATGGTAAAGAATAAATTTTATGTGGTGTGGCAAGGGCGTATAAATGGCATTTTTGATAATTGGAACGACTGTAACGCCCAAGTTAACGGGTTTGAAGGCGCTAAATACAAATCATTTGAAAAAAAAATAGAAGCCGAAAAAGCGTATGCAGATGGATATAAAAATTATTACAAAACCCATAATAGAGATGCGGCATACCACGTCTCTACTTCCAAAAACCATGCTGATTTTTTTTCAAATGAACCTCCGGTTTTGAATAGCCTTTCGGTAGATGCCGCATGTAATATGGTAACTGGACAAATGGAGTATCAAGGCGTACATACCGGAACTAAAGAGTTGTGGTTTAAACAGGGCCCTTTTCCAAAAGCCAGCAACAACATTGGTGAGTTTTTAGCTTTAGTGCACGGATTGGCACTCTTAAAACAAAAAAATATCAATATCCCTATCTATTCCGATAGCATTACCGCAATTGCATGGGTGCGCCATAAAAAACACAAATCTATTGTTCTGCCCACAGAAGAAAATGAGGTAATTTTCGACCTGCTACTCCGCGCCGAACAATGGCTGCAAAATAACTCCTTCCAAATGCCTATATTCAAATGGAACACAAGAAAATGGGGCGAAATACCGGCAGACTTCGGAAGAAAATAATGGTTAATTATTTGTGGTTAATGGTTAATGATTAGTGGTTAATGAGTAGATGATAACTGATAACTGTAAATCTAAAATCGTAAATCGTAAATCTAAAATTCCCTTGAATTACCTTACCGTCGAAAAACTTACTAAATCATTTGGCGAAAAGTTGCTTTTCGAGGATATTACTTTTGGTATTGAAAAAGGGCAAAAAACCGCGCTGATTGCTAAAAACGGAGCAGGAAAATCATCCTTGCTAAATATTATTGCAGGTATAGATTTTCCCGATTCAGGGAAGGTTACGTTGCGAAACGACATTACCATTTCTTACTTACCGCAGCTGGAAACCATAACAGATAATTATTCTGTAATAGATGTGATTTTTGACTCTAATTCGCCTGTGATTAAAGTAGTTAAAGAATACGAAACAGCGCTCTCGTTAGTAAAAAGAAATGAAACACAGGAAAATCTAACACAATTTGAATATGCCCTGTCGGAAATGGAACGTTTACATGGATGGGACTTGGAAAATAGAGTAAAAGAGATACTCTCCCGTTTCGGAATTGACGATATTTTTAAAAATATCAGTGAATTATCCGGTGGGCAGCGGAAGAAAGCCACACTCGCCAAAACGCTAATCGCGAATACCGATCTGCTTATTTTAGATGAGCCTACGAATCATTTGGATATTGATATGATTGAATGGTTGGAAGAATACTTATCTACTTCAAACACAACTTTACTCATGGTTACGCATGACAGGTATTTTTTAGATCAGGTGTGTAACAATATTATTGAGTTGGATAACCAAAAACTATACCAGTATAAGGGCAAGTATGGCTATTATTTGGAGAAAAAAGCGGAACGCATATCCAACGAAACGGCAGCATTTGAGAAAATAAAGCAACTGTATCACACAGAATTAGAGTGGGTACGCACCTCCCCTTCAGCACGCACCACTAAAGCCAAAGCGCGTATCAATGCGTTTGAAAATTTGAAGAAAAATGCTACATGTAAAGTTGAAAAACAAGCCGATGCGTTCCACGTGCGCACCGAACGGTTGGGAAACAAAATTTTGGAAATTAACAATATAGACTTTTCATATCCCGACAAGCTGATATTGGATGATTATTCATACACTTTTAAAAAAGGAGAAAAATGTGGAATCGTTGGCAAAAACGGCACCGGAAAAACTACATTATTAAAGTTATTGGTGGGTGAAATTTTGCCCGATGCCGGAAAAATTATATCCGGATTAACCGTTCAATTCGGATATTTCGCACAAGATGGACTGCCCGTGAAGGGAAATAAACGGGTAATTGATATTGTAAAAGAGTACGCCGAAATGATTCGACTAGAAAATGGCAACTATGTGGGTGCTTCACAATTCCTTAACTACTTCGGATTTAAGTATGAACAACAATATACCTATTACGAAGATTTAAGCGGGGGCGAAAAACGAAAACTCAGCCTCCTAATCACCCTCTTAAAAAATCCCAATTTCCTCATCCTCGACGAACCCACCAACGACTTTGATATTGATACACTTAATCTGTTGGAAGATTTTCTTACCCACTATCAGGGGTGTATCTTGGTAGTTTCGCACGACCGATGGTTTATGAACAAATTGGTTGACCATCTTTTTGTATTTGAAGGAAATGGAAAGGTGAAAGATTTTTATGGAAATTACACAGAATACAGAATCGAAAAACAAAAAGCAAGTAGGGGAGTAACGAGTTCCGCCCAAAGCAAAAAGCAAGCACCTCTCACCTCTCATTCCGCACCTCGCACCTCGCACCTAGCACCGCTAGCCTGGAAAGAACGTAAAGAATTCGAACATTTAGAATTAGAAATCCCAAAGTTGGAAACAGAAAAAGAACTGTTGTTGCAAAAAATGAACAGCGGAATGGGTAGTGTACGGGAACTTCACGAATGGGGAAATGCTTATCAAAATATTTCAGAAGAAATTGATACCAAAACTATGCGATGGCTGGAACTGAGTGAAAGAAACTTAAATTGTGGTTGATAGTTCTAATGTTATCACAGTGCAGGTATGCTACCTGTGAAAGGTGATTTGAATATAGGATAAGCATCGGAAATAATAAGTCTCGAATAGCCATTTTTTGCTATTTTTGCGCACTTTTTTAAAAAAACAGACCTTTATGCAAAAACTCGCTATCTCATTTGTTTTTACCATTTTTACTATTGGTATTTACGCTCAAAACACCGAACATTATTTTAAATTTTATATTAACGACCGCGCCGAGTTGGAAATACTTACCCACTTGGTCTCTATTGACAATGTTAGAGGAAACGAAGTTATTGCATTCGCCAACGATGAACAGTTTGAATATTTCCTCACACTCAATATTCCTTATGAAATTCTACAAAAACCCGTTTTAACACCCAAAGAACTTAATATGTTAGACTTTGAGGCGATAAAAAACTGTAGAAACGATTGGAATTATTATCCCACTTATGAGGCATATTGTAGTATGATGCAAGAATTTGCAGATAATTATCCCGAGCTTTGCCGTGTAGTTGAATTTGGAACTTCTATTCAAAATAGACAACTCCTGGCATGTGTTGTTAGCCAAAATGTTCATACTCGCGAAGCAGAACCTCAAGTATTTTGGACATCCTCCATGCACGGAGATGAAACAACAGGCTATGTATCTATGCTCCGATTTATTGATTATTTACTAAGCAATTACGGAACGGATGAGCGCGTTACTTACTTGTTGGATAATATGGAAATATGGATCAATCCCTTAGCCAATCCGGATGGAACCTATTGGGGCGGAAACCATACCGTTAACGGTTCAAGACGTGGAAATGCAAACAATCGAGATTTAAATAGAAATTATAAAGATTGGAAATATGGAGATCACCCCGATGGTTATGCATGGCAAAAGGAAACGTTAGCTTTTATGGATTTACAGGCAGCAGAAACTTTTGTACTGGGGGTAAATATTCATGGTGGCGCAGAAGTGTTCAATTTTACATGGGATAATACCTGTACGCTTCCCGCCGATTATGCTTGGTGGCAACTGGTGAGCAAAGAATATGTGGACACTGCGCACGCAATATCACCTACCTATATGAATGGTAATTTTTGTAATAATTGTAATCCACCATGGTGTTATCCGGGAGTTTGCAATGGTGCCAGCTGGTATTCAGTTACAGGATCCCGTCAGGATTATGCCAATTATTACGATCATACCCGCGAAGTTTGTCTGGAAATTTCAAATACATGGACAACTCCTGCTGCTAATCTTCCCACTTACTGGGACCGTAATTATCGTTCATTCCTCAATTATTCCCAGCAGGCACTTTATGGTATTCATGGAGTTATAACAGATAATTGCTCCGGAGAGCCCATTCATGCAAAAATCTTTATCAATGGACATGATATGGATAACTCTTTTGTAATGACCGACCCCCGCGTTGGTTATTATGCCCGCTTGATAAAAGGCGGAACTTATTCGGTAACCTATTCCGCAGATGGCTATATATCCCAAACTGTATCTGTTACTGTTTCCGATAAACAAAAAGTGGTGCAGCATATTAATTTATTTCCTACAGGGGTTGTGAATATTCCTATAGCAAATTTTGAAGCAGATACTACGAAAATATCTGTTAATGAAATAGTTCATTTTACTAACCTCTCTGAAAACGCTAATGCTTGGGAATGGTTTTTTGAAGGAGGGACACCGGAAACAAGCACAGCGAAGAATCCTGTCGTTTTGTACAAAAACCCCGGAATTTTCGACGTAAATCTCAAGGTATATAACAACGACTGTAATGATGAACTGTTGATAGAGAATTATATTACTGTAAAACAGATTTCAGAGCTTCCCACAGCAAATTTTGAAGCTGATAAAACAGAGATATTTCAAAATGAAACTATAAGTTTCATCAATCTATCAGAAAATGCCACCGGTTGGGAATGGTATTTTGAAGGAGGTATGCCGGAAATGACCACAGAGCAAAATCCTGCTGTATTATACAAGAATTCCGGAACCTTCAATGTACATTTAACAGCTACCAATGATTACGGAAAGGATGAAATGCTAAAGGAAAAATTTATTAAAGTTGAAGAACTGATAATTAATGAAATAGAAGGGGTAAGTGTAAAAATATACCCCAACCCTGTTTCTCACGAATCAACAATGACTATTGATGCTGATGTACCTTTGTATAAAATTGAATTGTTTAATTTAACGGGTGCAATCGTAAAGACGAGCTATCCTAATGATGTTCCCTATCTTTTTTCTGTTTCAGGGATTGAAAAGGGAATCTATTTTATGAGGATAGAAACTCATAAAGGGAATTATACCGCAAAAATTCAAATTCAATAACTCTCTTGAAATAAAATCAATTAATCGTTAATGAACTTTTCGTGTACCAACAATCGGATTTTACTTTTAGAAAGCAAATTAGGTTCAACGCTCGGGTGAACACGGTTGGATATGAAAATATAAATTAAATTTATTTTCGGGTCGCACCAAAACACAGTGCCGGTAAAACCCTGATGACCAAATGTACTTGCGCTCGCTTTTTGAGGTAAAATCTCCGAAGGTTTTTCTGCTGAGGGAGTGTCGAAGCCCAGCGCACGCCGCCTGCTACCGTTGCAAGTATAAGATGAGGTAAATAGCTGCACCGTTTTTTCACTAATATAACGCTTCCCGTTGTTAACCCCTTTATTCATCAACATCTCTAAAATAATGGCAAGGTCGTGCGCAGTGGAAAACAAACCCGCATTGCCCGCAAAACCACCAAACAAAGCGGACGTTTGGTCGTGAATGTAGCCGTGCACCACCTGCTTTCTAAATTGCGTGTCGTTTTCTGTCGGTGCAATGGTCTTTAAATCAATTCCTTTTAACGCAGGACTAAAACAGGTATTTTGCAATCCCAAGGGCTTGTAAAACTCCGACATCACATAATTTTCGCACGATTTTTGAGTAATGGTTTCTATCATTTCTTTTAAAAAAAGAAAACCTAAATCGCTGTATAAGTATTTTTTAGACTTTAACTCGCTCTCGCAGATTATTTTTCTTACAGTATCCTGAAATTTCTGATTTAAAAACAGATTTTGAGCAACAGGAATATTAAAAGTTTCCGTTTCAAAATCATTCAAATAGATTTCGCGAATTGAATCGGGCAGCAATTTGCTGTAAAAAGGTATAAACGCCTGTAAACCTGATGTGTGCGTGAGCAGCTCGTCAATGCGCAACTTGCTTTTATCACTGCCTATCAACCAAGTAACATATTTTCCAATGGTGTCTTTTAATGAAAATTTGCCTTCATCATACAATTTCATAAGCGCCAGCGTGGTGGTAAGGGGCTTGGTAATAGAAGCCACATCGTACAAAGTGTTCAGGGTTATCGGATTCTCTTTTCCATAATCTGTTGTTCCATAGTTTTTTACAAACAAAGGCTTGCCGTTTTTAGATACCCAAACCTGGCACCCGGGAAACACCTTGCCATGAATCCCTTTTTCAATTATTTCATCAACCTCTTTTTGATTTTTTTCTGGAATTAAAACTATCGCCTCCTTCTTTCTGCCTTCTTCCTCCCAACTTCTAACTTCTAACTCTTGACTTCTGACTTCTGACTTGTCATTACTTTGCGATGTGTACCCCAGCACAGAAACCGGCAGTAGCCCTTCAAAAGTAGTTTTCCCAAAAATGGCTTGCAGTGCGGCACGGGTGCTGTTTTCCGTTCGCTGATAGCCTACAAGCACCACATGGAAACTGCTTAGCGAATTGAACTGTGCCAGCGCGTAAGGATTTCCGAACAATGCTAAAATCAGTTTCTTGGATTTTCCCAGCGCGTTTAAAAATGTCACCGATTCTTGTGTAATGCCGTAATTTCGTGCCGGCGACTGATTAGTACTGAGGTAAACCACAATAATTTGGTCATATTTCGAGAATTTGGATAGCGATGCAGGAATATCCGCCTTCTTTATTGTTTTATCAATTTTAAGAAACGGCAGCCCAAACTCAGTAGCTATTTTTCTTGTAAACGCCTCATTTTCATTATCTCCTATAAATAACAAGCAGGTTTTCTCATTTCCTTGCAAAGGCAACATATTTCTATCATTTTTTATCAATGTCAATGCTTTCGTTTCCAATTCTTTAATTAACTCCTTCACTTTCTCATCATTCAATTTTGCTCCTGCATTTGAGGTTTGTAGAGGTTGAAAAGAGGTAATTTTCCATTTTTCTTTCAACTGCAATACTTTCAAACACTTTTCATCAATGCTTTTTTCGGAGATTTCGCCGTTTTCTACTGCTTTTTTCAGCAAGGGAATGATGACATTCAGCTCGTTGGGAAGCAGCAGCACATCAATACCGGCTTGCAGGCATTTAATTTCGGCGTCTGCGCCTTTGGGGTAAGTTTTTCGCAGCCCTTCCATTTCCATGCCGTCGGTGATAATGATCCCTGTGAACCCCATTTCGTTTTTAAGCAGCTCTGTTACAATATTATAAGATGTACTTGAGATAGAGCCAGGAGTATCATCTAACGCCGGAATATTCAAATGGGCAACCATAATCATTTCACAGCCGTTCTCAATCATTTTTTGAAAGGGGTAAAGTTCTGTTTTCCAAAGCTGTTCTTTCGTTTTTTTAATTACCGGCAAGCCATAGTGCGAATCGGTTTCGGTATCTCCGTGTCCGGGAAAATGTTTGGCACAGGCAATAAGTCCATTATCTTGCATACCGCGCAGATACTGTAATGATTTTTCAACCACCAACTCCCGGTTTTCGCCAAACGAACGGCTGTTAATGACCGGATTTATAGCGTTGTTATTTACATCCACGCACGGGGCGTAGTTGAGGTGCACCCCCAGTAGTTTGCATTGATTTGCCACTTTGGCGCCCATGTCGTAGATTAGCGCATTATGTTCGGCAGGGAGTGCGCCCAAGGTCATTTGCCGTGGAAAAGCGGGAACACTGTCCAAGCGCATGGCAACGCCCCACTCCGCATCCATAGAAACCAACAGCGGAATTTTACTCACCGCTTGAATTTTGTTGGTAAGGTTAATCTCCCGTATAGGTCCGCCTTGAAAAAAGCAGACTCCGCCAGGCTGATATTTCTCTATTTCCTTGATTTTTTGCGCGTTATATTGGGCATCTTTATTTGAATGTATGCGAATAAAAATGATTTGCGCAATTTTTTCTTCCAATGTCATTTTTTGAAGCTGTTGCATTGCCCAGTTTGGCTCTTCATCGAAATAAAGTTGCTGGCATTCTGTGTTTTCAGTAAAATATGAAAGAAAAAAAATGAAAATTAACAGAGGCTTTAGAGGGTGTCTCATTAAAAGTTTACTTTATTAAAAAACTATTAACGAGGGAAAACGGAAATATACCCTACATTATTGCAGGCATCAATAAAACATATAAAATTTTAGAAAATGAGACTTCTCAAAAATGCACATAGTTGTATTTTTTGTTTTTTTCTTGATTTACTCCTCGCAAAGAAAAATTAGTACTTTCGCGCTCATATGAAATTACTCCATACCTCCGACTGGCACTTGGGTAGAACTCTATACTCAAAAAAAGAAAGACAGGAAGAACACTTTGCCTTTTTGAATTGGTTATTGTATACAATTAAAGAAAAATCCATTGATTTGCTACTTGTTGTGGGCGATGTTTTTGATACCGCTTCGCCAAGTAGCAGTTCGCAGAAACTGTATTACGATTTTCTGCTCAAAGTGCTTAAATCTGGTTGCCAAAATGTAATTATTGTCGGAGGAAACCACGACTCGCCAAGTTTTTTGAATGCTCCGAAAGATATTCTTGCAGCACTTAATATTTGTGTTATTGGAAATGTGAGTGAAAATATTGAAAATGAGATTATCTTGATAGAAGATAAAGATAAAATGCCGCTTGCAATTGTTTGCGCAGTGCCTTTCTTAAGAGAAAGAGAGATTGTCCGCTTTACCGAAGAAGAAACCTACAGCGACCGATCTAAACGTATTGCAGAAAATATCAGGAAACATTACAGAAAAATAGCTGAAATCGCCGAAGTCAAAAGAAAAAACACAGGCAGAAATCTCCCTGTTATTGCTACTGGACATTTGTCGGTGGCGGGCGGAATAACGATTCCAGATGACGGTGTTAGAGAAACTTATATCGGAAATATTGAATGTGTTGACAGTGAGATTTTTATGCCCATATTCGATTATGTGGCTCTAGGGCATTACCATACTCCTTCTGTAGTTAATGAAACTGTGCGCTATTGCGGCTCACCTATCCCTATGGGATTTGGAGAGGCTAATCAAAAAAAATCTGTTGCTATTGCTGATTTCAACGAAGGTAAAGCAAAAATTACAACACTCGAAATTCCGACCTTTCAAAAATTAGAATCGATAAGAGGCTGTAAAACGTTTATAAACAATCGTTTGAAAGATCTTATAAAAACTAATACTTCTGTTTGGGTTGAGATTGTTTATGAGGGGAGTGATGTTTTTTCCGATTTTTCTGCATGGATTTACGAAATGACGGACAAAACAAAAGTTGAAATCATCAGACATCAAAACAAACAATATTTAAACGAAATCTTGACACATGATGACAGCATGCAATCGCTCGACGAACTCAATAAATTTGAAGTATTTGATAAACTACTTGAAAAAAACGGCATTTCAGACGAACAGTGGAAGGAATTGAGGGGCTTGTATCAGGAAATTACCGCACATCTATAGGGCATGTGTGGTGCATAAAATAAGCAAGTATTTTTTTACTCTCAGTATCTTAAAGTTTATTTTTTTTTAATTCTTTAAATCTGTATATTTGCACCGCACTAAATAAAACCTCTACATGGCTAATTATTCGGAAGATAGCATAAAATCACTAGACTGGAATGTTCACATTCGCGAACGTCCCGGAATGTATATTGGTAAATTGGGAGACGGCTCGGCACATGATGACGGCATATACGTTTTACTGAAGGAGGTGATGGATAACTGTATTGACGAGTTTATGCGCGGATTCGGAAAAATTATTGAGATTTCAATCAAAGAAGATAAAGTAACAGTACGCGATTACGGTCGTGGAATCCCACTGAAAAAAATGGTGGATTGTGTCTCAAAAATTAACACCGGCGGAAAATTCGATGATAGTAACGCATACGATACCGCAATTGGAATGAATGGCGTGGGAGTAAAAGCAGTGAACGCGCTCTCATCTTTCTTTAAAGTGAACAGTATTGTGGATGGCAAACAAAAAAGTGCTGAATTTTCAGAAGGTATTAAGTTGGTGGAAAACAATATTGAATCTACAAAAGAACTAAACGGAACCTGCATCACTTTTATTCCCGATAAATCAAAATTTGAAAATTTTCACTGGTATAATGAATATATCGAGAAAATGATGTGGAACTATGTATATCTAAACAGAGGACTAACTATTAGTTATAACGGGCAAAAATTTGTTTCTAAAAACGGGTTGCTAGATTTAATTAACAACAATGTCTCTGATGATATACTTTATCAACCTATCCATTTAAAAGAGAATGGCTTTGAGTGTGCGTTGGTACATACCAATCGTAAATACGGCGAGGAATATTATTCGTTTGTAAACAGTCAATATACAAGTCAAGGAGGCACTCACCAACAAGCTTTTCGTGAAGCTATAGTGAAAACTGTGCGTGAATTTTTCAAGAAAGATTTTGACCCCAGCGATGTTAGAAACTCTATCGTTGCGGCATTCTCTATTCGGGTTAAAAATGCACTCTTTGAAGCACAAACAAAAAATAAATTGGGATCACAATATATGGAGCCAGGTGGTCAAACCATCCGAAATTATGTGAATGATATGGTTGTTAGATTGTTAGACAAATATCTGCACATAAATCCCGATGTTGCCGATGCTATTTTGAAAAAAATATTGGAATCGGAAAAAGAGCGAAAAGAGATTGCAAGTATTAAGAAAAAATCAAAAGAGATTCAAAAGAAAGTGAGTCTACACAACAGCAATCTGCGCGATTGTAGATTTCACTTTAACACTAATGATGTCCGTGGAATTGAAACTCAAATCTTTATCACAGAGGGAAATTCTGCATCAGGTTCTATCACCTCTTCCAGAGATGTGAACACGCAAGCCGTTTTCAGTTTACGCGGGAAGCTCCCAAACTCCTTTAAACAATCTAAAAGCACTATTTACGAAAATGAAGAGCTTAGTCTGCTACAGGCCGCGCTAAATATTGAAGACGGGTTAGATGGTTTACGATACAACAATATCATTATTGCAACCGATGCCGATAATGATGGAATGCATATCCGTTCCCTTTTGCTAACCTTTTTCTTAAAATATTTTCCCGATCTGATTAAGGCAGGGCATGTGTATATTCTTCAAACTCCCCTATTTAGAGTAAGAAACAAACAAGAAACGATCTATTGTTACTCTTATGAAGAAAAAGTAAATGCACTAAAAAAACTGGGACAAAAGCCTGAAATAACCCGTTTTAAAGGGCTTGGAGAAATTGATTCAAAAGAGTTTAAAATATTTATTGGAAGCAATATGCGTGTTGAACCGGTGGTTTTAGACAAAAAAACAAATATTAATTCCATGCTTGAATTTTTTATGGGGAAAAATAATGAAGACCGCCGGCAATTTATTATGGAACGACTGAGAGATGAAATTGATGTTAGTGATAACTGATAGATAACTGATAACTTTAAATGTAAAATATTAACCATTAATCATTAACCATTATAAAATTAGCTTATGCCAAAAATTTCAAAGAAAGGGCTAGAAATGCCTCCATCGCCAATTCGAAAACTTGTGCCCTTTGCAGATGCTGCAAAACAACGTGGAATTAAAGTCTTTCACCTGAATATCGGGCAACCCGATATAGGAACACCTCAATGCGCATTAGATGCCGTAAAAAACAACGCTTTAAAGTTGATTGAGTATAGCCACTCTGCCGGTAATCTAAGCTACCGCAAAAAGTTAGTAGAATATTACAAAAGTGTTGGAATTGAACTTACTCCCGACGAAATTATCATCACTAATGGCGGCTCTGAAGCGATTCTTTTTGCTTTCAACAGTTGTTTAGATCCTGACGATGAGGTAATTATCCCTGAGCCATTTTATGCTAACTACAATGGCTTTGCCATCTCTTGCGGTGTAAAAGTTAAACCCATCGTTTCTTCTATTAAAACCGGATTTGCTCTGCCGGAAATTGAAGAGTTTGAAAAAATTATTACGCCAAAAACAAAAGCAATCATGATTTGCAACCCCAACAACCCTACCGGATATTTGTATTCGAAAGAGGAAATTGAAAAATTGGGAGCTTTGGCAAAGAAATACGACCTCTACCTGTTTGCCGATGAAGTTTACAGAGAGTTTTGCTACGACGGGGAGAAACACTTTTCTGTTATGGATCTCCACTATATTGACCAACATGTGGTACTATTAGACTCTGTGTCAAAACGTTATAGTGCTTGCGGTGTGCGCGTAGGTGCCTTCATCACTAAAAACAAAGAAGTTTTAGCTGCTGCCATGAAGTTTGCACAGGCACGTTTAAGTCCACCTTCTTACGGACAGATTCTCGGAGAGGCTGCCTGCGACACTCCACAGTCTTATTTTGACGAAGTGGTTCGTGACTATGAAGCACGTAGAAATTGTGTAGTGGAGGCCATTAACAAAATACCCAGTTGTTTCTGTCCTAATCCCAAAGGGGCATTTTATGCTACCGCGAGCCTGCCCATTGACGATGCCGACAGCTTCTGCCAGTGGTTGTTAGAAGCGTTCAGCTATAAAGGAAAAACTGTAATGTTGGCGCCAGCCACCGGATTCTACTCCCAGCCTGCACCTGTAAAAAATGAAGTACGTATCAGCTACGTACTTAATGTAAGTGATTTGAAAGAAGCGATGGAATGCCTTGCCGAAGCAGTGAAGATTTATCCGAAAAGAGTGCTAGGTGTTAAATAACAATTCTTAAATCCTTATGAATCTCAACAACCTCACCCTTAAATCTCAGGAAGCATTTGCGCAGGCACAGCTGATTGCGCATAGCCACAAACAGGCGCGCTTGGAAACGCTTCACATTTTGAAAGCACTGATAGAAATTGATGCAAATGTGATACCCTATCTGCTGAAAAAATTGGATGCCAATCCTAAAATAATTCTGCAAATAGCTGAAAAAGAGATACAATCGTTGGCAAAAGGCAACGGAAACGACATCTACATTTCACCGGCTGTGAATACGGCAATTCAAAAAGCTGTTGTTTTTAGTAACGAACTGGGCGATGACTTTGTTTCGTTGGAACACCTGCTCTATGGAATATATATGTCTAACGACAACGCCGCCAAAGTTTTGAAAGATGCGGGCATTAGTGAAAAAGGGATTAAAACTGCCATTATAGATTTGCGAAAAGGCAACAAAGTTACCGACGACAGCAGCGAGGAGTCTTATAACTCGTTGAATAAGTATGCTGTAAATCTGAACGACGCTGCGCGTAAAGGTAAACTCGACCCTGTAATTGGGCGCGATGAGGAGATCCGCCGAGTGTTGCAGATTTTGTCGCGCAGAACCAAAAACAACCCGATTCTTATCGGCGAGGCAGGGGTTGGCAAAACCGCCATCGCTGAGGGCTTGGCACACCGGTTGGTCAGTGGCGATATTCCCGAAAATCTGAAAAGCAAAAAACTATACTCCTTAGATATGGGTGCACTCATCGCCGGCGCAAAATATAAAGGCGAATTTGAAGAGCGTTTGAAAAATGTTATCAAAGAGGTAATTGAATCGAATGGGGAGATTATTCTCTTTATTGATGAAATTCACACATTGGTAGGTGCAGGTGCTACCGGAGAAGGTGCCATGGATGCCGCAAATATCCTGAAACCTGCCCTCGCACGTGGCGAACTTCGCTCAATAGGCGCCACAACGCTAAACGAATATCAAAAGTATTTTGAAAAAGATAAAGCCCTAGAGCGTCGCTTCCAACCCGTAAAAATTGAAGAACCGGATAAATACTCTACCATCTCTATTCTTCGCGGATTGAAAGAGCGTTACGAAACACACCATCAGGTGCGCATTCTCGATGAAGCCATTATGGCAGCAGTTGAGCTCTCTTCAAGATATATTACAGACCGCCAGCTTCCCGACAAAGCGATTGACCTGATTGATGAAGCCGCCTCAAAATTGAAGCTGGAAATCAATTCCATGCCGGAAGAGTTAGATGAGCTAGATAGAAGAATACGACAGTTAGAAATTGAGCGCGAGGCGATTAAAAATGAAAATACCCTCGAAAAATTAGAGCAGTTGAGCAAAACCGTTTCTGATTTGCAGGAAAAACGCAATGCGCTGTACGCCAAATGGCACGCAGAAAAAGAGGTAGCAGAAGGTATCCAAAAAAGAAAAGCGGATATTGAACAGTTTAAGTTGGAAGCAGCTGAACAGGAAAGGCAGGGCAATTATGGGCGTGTGGCTGAACTGCGTTACGGCATTATTAAAGATGCGGAAGAACAGATTGAAAAGTTGCAATTGGAACTGAACAACTTGCAAGCCGATGGCGCCATGATTGACGAGGAAGTGGGGGCAGATGATATTGCCGAAGTGGTTGCCCGCTGGACAGGCATTCCCGTTACCAAAATGATGCAAAGCGAAAAGATGAAGCTGCTGCATCTGGAAGAGGAGCTACACAAGCGCGTGGTGGGGCAAGACGAGGCTATTACCGCCATTGCCGACGCCATTCGCAGAAGCCGCGCAGGACTGCAAGACAGCAAACGCCCTATCGGGTCGTTTATCTTTTTGGGTACCACCGGCGTAGGAAAAACTGAGTTAGCCAAAACCTTAGCCGAATATCTGTTTAATACCGAAGACGCAATGATTCGCTTGGATATGAGTGAGTTTCAAGAAGCGCACTCCGTATCAAGGCTAATAGGATCTCCTCCCGGATATGTGGGATACGAAGAAGGCGGGCAACTCACTGAAAAAGTGCGCCGCAAACAATACTCTGTAATTCTGTTTGATGAAATTGAAAAAGCGCACCCCGATATTCTGAACACCTTGCTGCAAGTATTAGACGACGGCAGACTAACCGACAGCAAAGGGCGGGTTGCCGATTTTAAGAACACCATTATTATTATGACTTCCAATATCGGGTCGCACATCATACAAGAAAACTATGCCGACCAAGGAAAATACAACGACGAAGAGGTGTTTGAACGCACCAAAACGGAGGTTAGTGATATGTTGAAGAAAGCGTTACGCCCCGAATTTTTAAACCGTATTGATGAAATTGTGATGTTCCAACCACTATCCAAGCGCGAAATCAAAGATATAATAAAACTTCAAATTACCGACTTGAATCGCAGGCTATCTGAGCAGGGCATACAGGTTGAGTTTACCAAATACGCATTGGATTTGTTAGCCGAAATGGGCTATGATCCGGTGTATGGCGCCAGACCTTTGAAACGTGTCATCCAAAAGAAAATCCTAAATGAACTTTCAAAGATACTCTTATCAGGTTCTCTAAATAAAGATTTGCCTATTAAGATAGATTCATTTGAGGAAGGAAAGTTTGCTTTCTTTAATTAGGAGCTATCACATACCTAATTCAAAGCGCTTTATAAAATCCAGTTACCGTATAAATACTCAATATTATGTTCCCTTTTTTCGTATCAAAAAAATTATACTTTTGCACCCCCAAAATAAAAACCAATTTTTAGCACAATATAGCAATGAAAAGAACCTACCAACCGTCGAATAGAAGACGCAAAAACAAGCACGGATTCAGAGAAAGAATGGCAACTGCAAACGGACGCAGAGTGTTGGC
>Ga0123353_10002811_pt1 | contig 21763 bp, 8 predicted proteins | sample TergutLab28metaG_3_FD_92763 | JGI IMG/M metagenome (GOLD analysis project Ga0123353, IMG submission 92763) | Labiotermes labralis P3 segment gut microbial communities from Petit-Saut dam, French Guiana - Lab288 P3 | ecosystem: Host-associated > Arthropoda: Insects > Digestive system > Gut ... | reverse complement strand
GCGGACGCTTGTGAGTGCGGTAATGAACTTTCGGGTTCCGTGAAATGCGGGGAATTTCTTGACTAGCTGCAAACCAGTTGGCTTCTCAAGAAGGACTCTGCACCATGGAGTAAGTAAGTAAGTTATGCATATAAACTTCATTTTCAAAGGTAATATACAGTAATCAGTTTCTGAAATCGCTCTGGCTGTTTACAGAAAGTTGAATTTACTTTGGTTTTGTTTCAGAATACTCACTGAATCAAATCAAAATTTCTGTATAGCTCTAAGAAACCATACCTTAAGAAATTAAGTATAAACGTAATACTAATATATTGATACCATCGTGGTGTTAATGATTTCGTTAGAAGACGCGATGGTCATAAAATGTGTTTAATTTTCTTACACGAACTTTTAGACACATCCTTCCTTGACAGATGTTAGCACGTTAAGCTAGGGGTGCCATCAGAAAGGCATTTAAGTTGTCAAGTAAATCAAACTTGGAATATGTCGACAATTTAGTACACTGTCCCCGTAGCAAATGCTATCATTTCCCGTGTCACGGGTTTACATTTCTTGCGCGTGGAGAGACACACGAATAGGCAAATGGCGAAGCTAATAGTCGCATATTTAAGTAGGCTGAGTGAGGTGTAATCCCTTTTCTCTATTGCTCTTCACTTGACGTTGCAAACAAATTGCCGGGTAGTGCCTTATATTAGGTCACGATTGTTTCCTTCCATGTTCTTCCCTATTTATTATTCAATAAATCCCCCTAATATACGGTTGAATGCTTACGGTTTACAAAGTATGCTAGTTAGTAACAGCGTCATTAAGTAAACCTTAACGGTATAAATAAATCAACTCACTGCCTATTTCATTGGTATCTGCGACATGCTCATGAAAATCGATACTGTTTAGAGAGCTTTCTTTGGACCAAAAGTGAACTTAAACTATGGACTACGAAATGTATGTAGTTTTTTTAAAATGCTTTGGACATTTTAAAAATTTGACTGAAATTCCAGTGAGTTTGTCTCATCTTGTGCCACCAAATTTTGTCGTAGTAAACACAACATTCTTTCTTGAACTATTTGGGAGTAACACTAAAGACGCAAAGAATAATAAAGCTGCACACAAATGGCGGAGTCTGGCCTCACTTCTGATTACAATACATGCTTCTGAAAGTACATTATTTGCAGTTTTTTACTCAGCTTCAACCTTGTCGTTAATTTTATGTAGACGCACACAACAAAATTGTGCCCATATACTCTTCTTCCTTGCATTTCCCTAAAGAGTCTTCTCATCTAAAAGTGCTCCATACAAACCCATAGAAATCTTTTTTGAAGTTATTGTGAAGTATCTGTAGAGATCTTCTTTTCTTGAAGGTGACAATATGCTGCGCTGCAATCCATTTCTGACACCATTGATAAAATTTCATTTGATTCATTGTTGGGGTTATAGGCTATATTTGACCACTGTAAACCAAAATTATATTTGCCTTACATTAATGGAGACCAGTGATTCAAAATTAATCATTTATTTATTAGGTGCATCTGTATTCTACAGGAAAATAAGGGGAAGGCTTATGTTGATACACAACGTGTGACGTGATGTGTCTCTTACTTGGCTGAAAGTTTGTATCTGAATTGCTCGTGTCGTCAAGATTTACACCCCATACTTGGCCTGTCTTCTGTCTTTCGCAAACAGACGCTTGTTTGAATGCATGTAGTGAACTTCAAACCTGCTTTAACCGAACTCAGAATTAACGCCCTTCCAACGTTGCTGGAACTGCGAGATTTTAATTCCTCACAGTGGAGTTGATGATGATTTAAGTCTCCTTGGATGTGACGTCGTGTCGGTTGGTAAATAGTCACCGATCGACAAGTCCGTCATACTTCAGACGATTTTAGTTTTCATTGTTACAACCACTGTGCCTCCCGTAATATTTACTTAGAGTCGATAGTGCGGTCTTGTTTCATTTCTAAGTAAAGAAGATGATGGACTGTGTCACGTAATCAGGACATCAGACGAAATAATGTGATTTAGATCGAAATTTGCATCTCAGTGAATAGCAAGAGATTGCATGTAATATATGGGCGTGTTTTCTCCAGGATGGCGGGATACTTAATGTACCCGGCTATCTTAGACTCGTCTAAAGAACAGAGAGTGGAGATGTCCTAACTAACATAGAAGAGGTAATAATCTTGTTACCTGCTCTAAAGGTTGGCTGTGTTGGTTTTTAGGACATGGACACACCGAAGCAGACTAGACCAGACCACTCGCACAAACAGGACAGAAACTGCAGTAAATTCCAATCAAAATGTGCCAATACAGACCAGGCTGGTGCTGCGTTGGAGCCAGCGTGGTCGTGTACTCGAGCACGCTAATTGAAACGGTTAGACGGTGACGGTGTTGACAATGAAATTGATCGTATTGCCTTATCATATAAATGGAAGAACGCCAAAAGGAGCAGCATGCAGCCCTCGAGGAAAGTATTTGCGGCTGTCGGGCATTTTAAGGGTTTCGGTACTACAATTTAACAAAGTATAATATATCTGGAGAACATAATATGGAAACTTTTCAATAAACAGAGTTGTTTGGAGTGGTCTACTCTGGTCTTCTTCGGCCTGTACGCAACTATATCTTATGAACTGTGGTTGCTCAGTCTGTAAAATTATTGACTAGATGATCGGAGATTTCACTACGTCTTGTCGTCCAGGTGACCTCTGAGATTCACCTAGTCTGCTGTCCATGCAGACACAGCGGCCTGAGCGTGAAAATGACCACAAGCTTTCATCAACTGCACAGGTTAAGAACGCTTGGAGTACTACTCCACTCCCCAGTACATCTTCCTGGGGTACTGCTTAAAATACAGAAAAAAATTTTCACTTTCCCAGCCCCCACCTTTTTCTGTATTATTTGATCATGTCAATAATATGGTGAAAAACACACGTAATGAAATTCATAATTGCCTAATTTTATCCATCCCGATTTTATTCCATCTTTTATTCAAACATTTTTATCTGCATCCTGTTTTCGAACACCACGAACGAGTGTTAAGTGCTTGTAGGGGGGAGTATTCGTGCTAGTTCCAGATGGTATGGCTTTTTTTTTTAGGGTGCGGACACACTACACGAATGTTGCTTGGAGGTTAGCAGGGTATGAAATGCTTACAGTATGTCCGTACACTTGCTTGCTTTCAGTGCCAGCACTGTGCCAATTCTTGGACAGGAGCTTTTCTTAATATAGTCTGTTCACAGGAAACAAACGGGACGATGCACCAACTTTAGCTGATCTAGTGTGCTCGTCTGTGTGGAAGACTGGCCGATCCCAAGAAGTGAACAGGCTCTTGCGGGCTTCGAACCTACCCTGATCGAGATGAGTTCAGTTCACGCCATCCCATCGTATTTCCATAAGATTAACTCAATATTATGGCTGAGTAGCTCAGTCGGTATAGCGACTGACTACGGGCTAGACGGTCCGAGATCGAATCCCGGTGGGGACGAGATTTTCCGCCCGTCCAGACCGGCCCTGGGGCCCACCAAGCCTCCTGTACAATAGGTACCGAATCTTTCCCGGGGGTGGAAGCGGCCGGGGCGTGGGGCTGACTACTCCACCCCATATAGTGCCGAGGTCCTAGAAAGAGTAGAGCTATACCTCTTCTCACCCCAAGGGTCTTCGTGGCCTATAAAAAGGGTGAAACCTACCTAACTCAACATTATACTCCCACCTACGCTTCGGCCTTGCATTCTTGCATTGCATTCATTGCCCTAATGTATGCTGAGAGGTCGTAGGCTGTTTCAATTGTGGCCACTGGATTGCCCTTAATACAAGTAGGTTGTATAGTTGTAACAGCGTCGTGTTCTAAAGGAAGATCCTATAATTATCAGAGGCATGCATTGAACTGAAGAACTCAACTTGCTCACAAATCCTGCTACATTAACTCATTTATTTCTTTACGTCGGCGGTTTCCAACATCAGTCCCTACCGAGCATGAGATCACCTTCTTAAACTAAACAATTTCGTCTCCCCCATCCTAATAATAAGTAGTTCTATTTTTAGGCTGCGTTAGTTAAGTGAGAAATAGTTGTACATACAAACAGTATTTTCTGAGATCAGTTGTAAATCAATTCACATCTTATATGGCACAATAGTAATAAAGGGTGGAACAGAAGAAGCCAAGGGCTGGCTGGAGGAAGAAGACTTTGTGTGAAATTACGATAAATATTTGGGCATCTAATATAAATCTACACCCTCCGTAGGGCCCATGGCCCGTAGGTTGGTAACCACTGCGCTAGGCTACACGGTGTGTACTTTGACATGACTGTGTGACGAAAACAATAGGAAATAGCGTGTCACGTGTTTATGTTAGTACATGGAGGAAGGAACTCATCCGTGGCCATAAATATTTTTGTGTACACCTTTTCGGATATGTAAAGAACTCCATCAGGTATCTTGTGTTCTCTTGTACTAAAACTGTCTTCTGTGGCCGTTAAGGGCATGAAGAATCATGTGATATATAGGGGTTTTATCGTTGGCTCTATTTCATTAAGTTGATGGGAAGGCTCAGCAAGTGAATCCAGGCTGAAATCGTAATATTAGTCAAAAATATCAAATCGCTGTTTAGACACTGTCTCTACATTAGTAGAGACTGCTTTCATATTTCAACGATAATGTTCATGTTTTCATCTCCCGTAGAGGTTGGAGAGAGAGACAGAAAAACCTCGAATATATGCAGCTCACACAAGAAACTCTTGGAAGGGTGGGTACTGGAGAGCGTAGGGCGCAAAGCAGAATAGGCATAAGTCGTATTAAAACAGCAACACTGGAGAGGTCTGAATCCATTTTTCAATTCTGTCTTGAGAAAACTTAAAGCAGTTGAATAATAATCCAATCAAACTAGGTGAGGTGCATGAGGCACGGGAGAGGTTAGAATTCTCAGTGTATTGTATTTGTAAAACCCGCAAGGGAGGAGTGACCTGCGAAGCTTACGCACAGTCGGAAGGATAGTATTAATATGGAAATGAAATCGGTAGGTGTGATGGTGCGGACTGAATTAAACTGTGATTTGGATTTCAGCATTAATGGTTATCATTTCCTCTGCTGTAGTCATATTGTTAGGCTTTATCATGAACTTAGGTCAGTGGAGATTATTTCGAAATATCGCTTTCGCGCGCACATATGTCAGCCATACTTCTCAGCAGAAACATCTGTCCCTGCAGACCTACATTCTGTGCTACAGATTTATTGCAAAACTGCCCCGCAGTGTGTACACATTTTATGTTATTTCAGTTTAATCGAATAGTATTCACTTCTTTTTGCCCAACAATGAAACAGTGATTCATGTTTATATCTCACACACAACATAGTTCAGATCTATTTTAGTATTATTCTACCATCTGAATTTAGGTCTCTCAATTTTTCCTTTTCCTTCCCGATTTCCGCATTTCTCACGTCTCCTATGCATCCTTTCTTCTCCGTCCCTCTGATCCGCCTCGAGTTGCTGACCCTACAACATTTAAGGGTACAAAATATGATGCTTTTCTTGCGCAATTTTCTACAGACACCTGTTACTTTTGCCCTCTTAAATCTATATATTCTGCTCAGAATTCTGTTTTCAACGACGTTTATTGCGGCCTGGAGACTGCTTATCCTGATGTCTGTCATTGTGTTACGCAGTTCCTCTGGGCAGATGTCGATATAGCACTTCAGTTTAAGATGCGACAGTCATCTTTCGCATCTGTTCCAGTTATTCACCGGTTTTACTAAAATTAGACGCTACATAGCTGTTCCAAACGGCCGACATCACTGTTTAGTAAGTTGCAAACTGTGTGGTGAGAGACAAAGTCTTAACAACCACATTATATATAGAGTTAATTTACAGTTGTGCACGACACAACCATAACTTGTTGGATTTAATGAACACTTTTAATTTGATATGATACGGAATGATGTGATATATTTGTTAACTGCGATTGGGTTGACACACGGTGGCAGTAGTACAGTACACAATTACACACAAACAATACACAGAACAACAAAATGAAACAAAAAAACTAGCACGGAACATATATAACATTAAGAACATATAAATATAACAATAAGAATACATAATTTACAAAATTAAATAGAAGCGTACAAAACATACAACCATTTGGGACGATCTACCTCAGAACATGAGCCACAACCTTCTGATAATGACGCAAACAAAGAAGTCAGTGCTACTTGTCTATAGCAGTCAGGAGTGCTCAAAATAAGAATGCTGCTATAAACTTTATCCAGGCAGCAAAGATAAGCTACGGTAAATAAGTACAGTGTTAGTCTCGAGACACGTGGAATGCCATTGTAAGGACAGACGAGAAAGCCAAAATAACGTGCTTTGTGAAATTCTCCTGAACACGCGTTGTAGACGAGAGAAACTCCATTACACAACATACGGTGAATATCTCTCTGGAACGAGTTTCTAGTGACCTAAAGTGTGATCTGAAGCAAGAGTTTAACTGTCTGTGCGGGTTGGGCAGACCGCTGTCTGTGGTTTCTATACCACGGCCAGCGACCATGACGTTTAATTCTGCATGCTTGTTATTAATGTGCACCATAATTCCATTGAACCCCAGGGACTGAGAGGGTTGCTCAGTATCGAAATTACGCTTGTTGCAAGCATAGGAACGGTGATTGTCGGCCGTGTGATGGTGATGGCGGAGAATGCGTGAAGAAGGTGCTGGACGAGATTGGAAAGCCTCCCAGCTGTGCTGATGAATATTCCGGTCCTGTGAAATGTGATGCTTGCTTTCGGAGGAGATTACTGGTGCCATCTTTAGCGAAGTTAAGAAGAGTTGGATCACCCTGAAAGTAGTTTCAGAATGCTCCTTCGCTTTGTTGTCATCTACATAATGTCGTATGCCAAAGACTAGAATGCTAGAGACGCTAGCAATACTCTTTTGAGATTCTGAAATGTTAGACCAATTTTAAAGCGGCGTATAGCAAATGGTACAAGACCGTAATCTGCACAGTCACAACCACAAAAGTCTCGAATATTACAGAAGAATTTATTTTTGCGAGAATGAGTAATCTTTTGAAAATTCTAGTTTTTTTTTTTGTTTTGTTTCGGAGTATTGTAAATATTTCACTGAGAGCCCAATATAATTCGTAGCCTGCTTTAGAGCATGAACCGGACACTTGACGCTGAACGTGGTGAATATTTAAATACCCTTGCTGGTCTGACCTTCCATATTACGGCAGACGCATTCATGCAGATGTTGGCGAATGCTCATCTGATTATTCGTATGGAACTTTGTCATGTGTCACAGTTACATTTACATACAGTGGCATATTTTAATCTTTTCTTAACGTAACCCTTTAAAACTTGGTTGTTTTTACACACACCGATAAGTTTAACATTATAAATGCCGGATTCTTACCAAACATTATATTTATCCGTTCCGTATGATTCTTAAAATAAGCAACAGTTACTACCCTCTTCATTAGTAACCGACTGTGGTTCCTAATGGAAGCATGAAGTACTAATTGAGTCAGCATATCTAGTGCAGATTAATTTGTAGGTTTTGCTGGGTTAGTAGAACACCGTATTAAACGGTATGCTCTGTTTTTCGTTAGGATTGGTGTTAGTAATATAAGAGCTTTTGACAACAAACAAAAATAATTACTCAAGCCCGTAAAAAAACATGAAGTAAAAATATTTATGTAACTTATTAATAACATTTTAAAGAATGCACATTTCCACCTTCTTTCTTCTTCTTCTTCTTCTTCTTCTTCTTCTTCTTCTTCTTCTTGCCTTCATGAAATAAGTAACCTATCCTGATGCCTGCACCAACCTCTTCACTCATTCTGCCTACACGCCTCTTCATCTGTTCCTTTCTGCAGTGACTCTTCCATCCCCTCATGTAATTGGTTTTAGCCCTTTGCCAACAGATATGCAACTCAGTTATATCTGTACAAAACTGTATATTCGACTTTGCAAAGAACACAGGCAAGTGTAGTGACATTTGTTGTTATCAAAACAATGTTGCTGAAGGTCTTATCTTGGGGATGTGACTGTGTGTTGTGGGAGGAATATCCGCCGATGTACCGAAGGATTCTACTGCCTTTCCCTTCATGATCAAGAAGAATGATTATTTTTGCTTATCTCCAAAAGGAAGCTACTACAATCTTTCGAAATGTCGCAAACTACCCACCGAAAACCACAGCGTTAATCACCAGACGAACTGAATGTAGAATCGGTGTTCATTACACATATAATTCGGTTGCTGTTGTTCATGGAAATAATAGATTTTGTGGGTGCGATCACGTACGGAACAAACATGCATTTCATGTGACAGAATGTTACAGCAGGTGATGAATTTGCCATTAAGCAGACAATTTAAAGTTTATTACAGTGAATTTTGTAATTAAACTCCGAGGATTAAACCATTAATTTTTGTTCCAATCTTAATCCGGCAATGCCACAGGAAAGGATAATAGTAGCCAAGAATCTTTACGTGTTTGTTTCTTTTCTTTTCCTTTTTTTCTTAAATTTCCGTGAACTGATACAATGGACCGTTGAGCCATAGGACCGTTCATTTTTTGAGGGAGTCAGATTAGGTACAACGTTTATTATTTTTAGGGTCGCTGGAACATACTAAACGAATGAAAGTAGTTTTATGGCAGAGAGAACTGTATGTTATTTCTGTCTGAAATATACTAAAGGCAAACACCCACACATACCATTCAACAGATATGTGCTTTTGTCGATACGCTTCTCTGCGTCTGACGTGTCCAGCCATTTGTGAACATTTCTGGAAAAGCTGCCGATAGTTTGCTGCAGCATTAGTTGAAACAATCTGGCCACTTTGCCTCATTCTATTATGTGAATTTCAGCATGTAGGTGCGAGCAATTGCAGTAGTATTTGGTAGGCACAGTTTCTTTTGTGGGGACGTAGGATATAGTGTGTTGAGCTCTCTCTGACGGCGAACTGAGCCCTGAATATAGATCACGACCGCATTCGCTATATATGCCTTTCCCACATGCGCTATTTACAGTTATCCAATCTATGGAATAGCCAACCTAATAAGTTTCGCTGTTGAACAGTTTGCCTCGGGTCCTTCCACCAGAGCGTGAAGTTAATTACCTCCGTGCAGCGCCAAGATATACAGTGCGTGCAACTTTAACTGCGCAACCTTCTACACATTACGTGGGACTTACTATCAATACTGACACGATGAACAGGGGTCTCTCTGAGCCGCGCAGGGGGTTTGGGAGACGTGTAGGAAAGAAAAATCGTACCCCTTCCGTGACTCGAACCACTCTTCCAGCACGTAGCGTAGTGTGTGTTCCAACTACGCTATCCTGGCTGTATTTAATAAATACACAATTTAAGGCTATAAAACACAGCTGTGACTTTGTGTTCTTTCCCCCCAAAATTATAATGTATAATTTTCGCGAAGTTTACCGTGGTTCATTTTGTCACATCAACAGTTTGGTATTTCTGTTGTAGGTAGAGTTATTCATTACGGCTGTACCATCCGCTGCAATTGAAGCGAATCTGTCACGAAGTGAATCTCCAAGGGAGATACTATAGACACAACGGTAATTGGAGACGACAATTACCGACACGATAAGCTGATATAGTCAGATCCTGCTCTGTCTTTATTGACGAGTTAGTGATAGTGGCTGATAAACTCTGCTGTATTTCAAGTCATGCATGGCGGAACTTTTTCAGCCTGTGCATATGAAACTGGCCTTCTAATTTGTTTCTTTTCTTTCCTTCTCTCCGAGCCGGTTTATGTCAGTTTCATGCAGTGTAGCAAAGCACAGGTCTGAATTCGTACTGTACATTACGTAATAAAGATAAAATTATTTTGGCAAGGAAACCGGGTTTACGGTGTTTAATACAAGAAATAGAAAACTAATGCAAATAAACATTTGTCAAACTAATGCAAATAAACATTTGTCATTCATAATATCCCTCCTACAGATATAGAAATCACGCAGGTATGGAGTTGTCCACCATGGCATCAACATCAAGCGACAATAGCGGGACAACACCCTTCCATTAAAAATGACAATAAATGATATAGAGGTTTGTTGGCAATGAAAGTTAAAGTATTGTTAAAAACACAAAATTTTTACAAATGTTTGGCAATTTTAATTGATAGGATTACATTGAAATTCTACAAATCCACATCGACGTAATTTACTGTATTTGTATTCCTTTGTATACAGCCTCCCTGATTATGGTCTTAACTAGAAGTCGCAACTTGCAGGAGGGACATCAGGAAAGACAGATGATTATTTATTACTAACTGTGCAGTTTGTTGGATTATATACTATATTTTCAGCCTATTGCACAGCATATGGACTGTATTAATGACACTGGTATTTGAATTATTAATACTCTAATACTCTTTATGAGGACTGTTGATCACTAGGTCTGCTGTTAGTAGCGGTAGCAGTAGTGGTGATGGTAGCAGTGTGATAGCAGCAGCAGCAGCAGCAGTAGTAGTGGTGGTGGTGGTGGTAGGAGAAGGAGGAGGAGTATCGACATCAGTAGTGCTGTACGACTTGTTTTGGTGAAGTCTCCGGTGTTCTTCAGAATTTTCTTCAATTATTTAACGACACTGATTTAATTTATTAGGTTATGTGGAAGATAATAATATGTTAACAGGAAGCTTGTTATGAAATGTTAACAGGAATCTATCGCAACTTATTTGAAGGAACAATCGCAGCTTTCACACTACAGGAGAAAGAAGGCAACGACATACTCAGTTTAAGCCAAATTAGCCGGATTAGGTTAGGTTCACCTATATCCAGTTCAAGGTCAAGAATGCGTAGATGTATGCCTGCAGTGTCCCATATACCTTCATGCCTTGGAGAGGAACAGTTTTGCATTTATAGCCGAATTATTTCTAATACCAATTATTTAACCGGGTGTTGAGTCTAAGGAAAAAAGGAGAGCAGACGTGTTTCCGCAGAATTTCAAAATCGTTGTCAACATTAAAATCTAACGGGCCAGAATAGGCACAGCGATAACAGCGAATACTGGAGAGCGGTGAGGTTGATAGTGTTCAGCTGGTTTATGAGAATAGTATTGATGGTGATGGTAGTGATAGGTGTGGAGGTAAATCCGGACAGTCCAGCGGAGCAGGACAAGATTGTTCAGTTATTGAAACAATGATATTTAGGAGGGGGAGTAAAATAGTTCAGAAGTTAACTGAGGTACGTAATTGAGAGATTGGTGACGCTAAGAAAGGAATTAAAGATTTTGGAGTGAAATTTGAAAATGAAAAAATAAGAGATGTACTTTAGGATCTTAAAAGATGGAGTAAACAGCGAACAATTGGGAAGGGGAAACAGCAGATGATGCTTAGTAAAAGAGGCAGGGTAGAATAAGAAGAAAAAAATTATGTTAATTCAATTTTTTAATTGGAGGAGAAGAGAAGTAAGAAATACTTTGATATATTGGAAGTCGTGACAAAGTTTTTGGAAGAGACAGTGGAACTAGAGAACCGGCACTCAGGTAAATTAGATCAAATCTAATAGTACGGCGAATATTAAACGCGATATAAGGACCAACCATCAGTTTCATTCACTAACCAGATGTGTAAATTGCCACGTGGAACACATGTTTGTTAATGTTTCATTAATTGTTAATCAGTTGCTTGTTACAATTATCCTCATGCTAATTGGGCTAGTTGTGAATATTAAACAGATGTTAATGGGAGCAGACCTTTGTGACTGTGTTGATGTGAGACATAAAAGTGTGCAGTACTAGCAGCAGCTTAACCAAGGGTGTCCTAACCGAGAGAGGCCTATTGGCGAATAGGTCCTATCCAATATCCTTGCATCCCACATTGAAGTAAAGATCAAGTTTGATGATTTAACTAACATTTATCCGCTGGCAGCACTGCCGTCTTAAGCTATGAGATACTAAATCACCCAGACCCATTTAATGATCCCTGGAATAAATGACTACGCATAAATCACGCTGACACATCAGTAAGGAACGCGCCAACAAGACAAAGCTCACTACACAACTGGTCAGCTATCTGAAGTACTGAATCGAGTGGGCTTTGTGTAGAACTGAACCGGTTGGGTTTTCTGTAGAATTTAATCGAGTCAGATTCTTTCCTTATTGAACCGAGTGGGCTTTGTGTAGAATTTAACCGGTTATGTTTTCTGTAGAATTTAAACTAGTCAGATTCCTTCAGTATGGAACCGAGTGGCCTTTTTGTAGAATTGAACCGGTTGGGTTTTTTGTAGAATTTAAACGCATTAGATTCTTTCAGTATTGAACCGAGTGAGCTTTGTATAGAATTGAACCGGTTGGGTTTTCTGTAGAATTTAAACGAGTCAGATTCTTTCAGTATTGAACCGAGTGAATTTTGTGTAGAATTGAACCGGTTAGGTTTTCCGTAGTATTTAAACGAGTCTGATTCTTTCAGTATTGAACCGAGTGAATTTTGTGTAGAATTGAACCGGTTGGGTTTTCTGTAGAATTTAAACGAGTCAGATTCTTTCAGTATTGAACCGAGTGAATTTTGTGTAGAACTGAACCGGCTGGGTTTTCCGTAGTGTTTAAACGAGTCAGATTCTTTCAGTATTGAACCGAGTGAATTTTGTGTAGAATTGAACCGGTTGGGTTTTCTGTAGTATTTAAACGAGGTAGAATCCTACACTGTTGAACTGAGTAGCCCTTTTATAGATCTGAAACGACTTTGCTTCCTACAAAACAAGATATAATCTTTAAAACGTTTCGTTAATGTTAAAATAGAAATTGTATGGATGCACACAAAAGCTGTAGGAAAAAATGTGGCACGCAGAAATTTTGTGATTTCTTCGTAATGTAAGTGGCATAAAATGTAAATCCCATTAAGGAAGCAGCACGAAAATCAGTGATGAACGTGAAGTCAAAGGAAGTCGCTTGAACTACTCCAAACACTCTATTCAGTTACTTGTTTATTTTTAATTGCCTTATTTATTTGTTTATTACTTTTGTTATTTCCTTCTGACTTTCTTCTTTCAAGTACAAGCATCGAATCTTTTAACACTTTCTGGGCTTGGCGTCACCGAAAAATTGTGGCTGCATTAGAACTTGCTACCGGCACCTTACGATGTATGATGTTCTAACAGAACTTAGTAACATACAAAGAAAGAAACAAACAAACTAACTAACCAACTAAGTAACTCTAACTAATAAACAGTCATTTTTTTTTAGTTTCGAATTCTCTCTCTCACTCTCTCTCTCACACACACACACATATATACATATAACATATATATATATATGTGTGTGTGTGTGTATATATATATATATATATAGTTTGTGTACCCAAATATATATAGAGTATATTTTATTTTAATATTAATTTATTTGTTTAGAAAAGAAGGTGAATTCATAAAATTGCAAAATATACACTGCAGATTTAATTGAATGCATTCAGCAGGAAATATCCTGTATCTGGCGTGCTGCAAAACTAAACAAGATGGCAATAAAATATTTATTCTTTTTTAATAAAGGTCACATACAGGACCATGCACAATGCGCTTTATCGGCTTAATGAGCCTAGCAAGACATGCAGCTGGAGAAGTTAGTTTATTTATTCAGTTTTCCAAAACAGCTAATTTGATTAAATATAGTATTGCACTGCGCATAGTGACGGATTAATCAGATTTAGACCTAGATTATTTTCGGAGCCTTTTGGGAATATCTGTGGAACTGTGGGTTGTCGTTCTTTAAAGAGTAACATTCTCTTCCGTATTGGCAGTGGAGTCGTACAAGTGAAGGCATGTTGCGTGTCCGAAAATATAAACACAGATTTTATATAAATACTATGTCGTATTGATAATACAAAAGAGGTTTTATAAAGTATAAACACATACTCAGCTTACATACCCTGCATTGCATAGAAATAACCTACTGCAATTAGTTGTCCAAATTAAAAAGCAATTGCATGTAGCTCATAGCAAAACCACTGGAACAATTTCCAATGAAAACTAATACGAAAGCATAATTCACCCACTGACAAGATTAGCTCCGTAGTACGTCGTTTGAATTGTATTCGAGAAATGCATAGATCATATGAGGCCTATGAAAACAGATTTGAATTTCTCTGTGGTTTCTTTTGTAGATGATTACCGGAACGACAACTTAGTAAAAAATTTTCATTTTTCGTTCCTTTGATTTTACTGTGATGTGACCCTCCTTCTCTCCTGTTCCTTTTGATTATTTATGATTTATTTAATGATGCTGTCAGTGGCTCAGGCAATGTGGGATTTGTATAACGTAGGGAAAAACACTGTCTTGTCCAAATTCAAGTACTGTCGTTGCATGTGACTGAATTGACTGTGGGAAAACGTGAAAAGAATCTCGTTCAGGATAAACGTTTTCCTTGTTGAGATTTGAACCCAGTACATTTAAACAGAAAACAAGATTGTTGCCGACTCAACTACGATGTTTTCCTGTGCACTCTTTATTTTCTCCTTGTTTTTGTGTTCTGTCCTCCCCAATCCTCATTTTTCATTTTTTCTTTCCTCCTTTGCGCTTCTGTGTCCTTTTTCTATTTTGCTTTCTGTGTTCATTTGTTTCTTGCTTTATTCTTCAGTCTTTTATTTTCATCCATTTATATCCTCATTTCTTCTGGGTCTATTCTCGTCGTCACCATCTTCGATTGGCTGATCATCTATCCCGATTTGAACTGTAGATTCACATCATGATTAATCGATATTGCAAATCTACGGTAATTAAATGCTGGCCGATTAATGGGAAAATTAACTTCCTAATTGTATCCGCCTTCATATGATTGTGTTTAAGCCAACGTAAAATTAATTGCCACATGGGTAGCAGTGACTTATGAGGTGTTCACTTTCACTCTCTTTGACCTCTCCAACACTGGAATTGCGCGAGTTAGAATATTGTCCGTGCGTGAGTGATTGCCCATAGTTTTGTAAGGTGTTCTGGCAGTGTGCTTTCTTTCCTTCACTGATACCCTTAAATCCACAAGCACACTAATACCCGCGAGATCCATTTCTCATGTCAGTTTCACGTCCGTGTTCGGACAGCAAAAGTCCCTCGTCAGTTCTTACCCGTATAAACATCTTCAGGAGAAGAGTCCATGGAAAGTACCAGGCTGAAGCGCTGGTTATTCGTGATGAGTTGTCCGTGGAGAACGCTCCATAAAGGGGCGTATGAGGATTACCAACGGTGTGGGGGAGGGGGTGGGGTGGGGATGGGGGAGAGTTTTCCGGACTAAATCCAATTTGGCTTCAGAAACTGTACGCGTGCTTTCAGGCAGTGACTGTTAGATGCTGCTAACTGCTCACAAAATACAGCAAACTTGTTATTTGTGAGGTGGCTGTCGAAAGCAAAGCGCACCAGTTTGTAGTAACAAAGATGTTACAGCGGTTACTGTGAAGGTCTGTGCTCTCGGCTGTGAAGCTGTGTTGTCTGGTGGATATTCACTAACGTTCTATTGTTCTGTGCTGAAGGATATAACAGTTTCCTCCGAAACTGTGATAAATCGTTACCATTTTACACGTCATCACAGAGAGTATAAATGTTTAGCAGCAGTCAGCTTGTGAACTTGCGCGAGAAGACATGTAGATTCCTGCCGTACATTTTAGTCGCTTTCGCAAAATTGCTTCATTGTGTCTGTCCGTCCGTCCGCGTGGAACAACTCGGCTCCCATTGGAACCATTTTCATGACATTTGAACGGACATGACGAAGCTAGTAGTCGCTTTTCGCAATTTTGGGAACTCGCCTAAAAACCCGTCACTTGAATACAAAAAACTAATGCTGCGATTCAGGCCTATCTTCATATTTCAGTAACGTTCACCATACGATTGCTTGACGTAATGTGAGGGTCGCCATTTGTTTCCATCTTTTGTCTCATAAAGTAGCTTGTGGCTCATCCATAAGAAGCAACTTCAGATTTTGACTATTACTTTCATAACCGCTCCCATCTACCGCCCTTCTCCGTCGTAGTTTTTGTTGTGACAATGGGTGACTGCAGGACTTCGCACAATGGCCATTATTGTGATGAATAGTGGGTGGTGCGGTCTGTAGAATGATTTAGCTTTTGGATCCCGGGTGGTTGGGCCAGTAGCAAAGCTGAGCAGTAGAGAGAGTAATTTTGGTTTGATAATAGAAGTGTGTATCACTAGGGGGATCGTTTGAGAGAGACGATGATGGCGAAAGCGATCGAGACATGCCGGTAATTAATAATATATGATAAAACATATTGTATACATGTGCATTTGTAGGTGTTATTACGTAAGTTTAAATATCCTTAAAGCACGGATATAGGACATGTGCGCTATAAATGAATATTCGGGTAGAATTCAACTATGACAAGGCCTGGGTTCGAATTCTGACTTGTCCTAATACATTGTCTGGCCCTTTCCATGAAACACGCTTTTTACCCTGTAAAAAGACGACAGTCATCCAGCTGATCAGGACATTCTTTATCGATAATATAAACAGCCAACTAGATGCAACAATAATAATTTTATTAATAATTTCAATCAGCTCAGCATGTTTCGGGCGATAATTTCGCCCATCCTCAGGAGCACTAAACTGTGTTTACAGCTTGTGGTATACAGCACCGACGATGCTGCTCATCGTCGCTCCTGAGGATGGGCGAAATTATCGCCCGAAACATGTTGAGCTGATTGAAATTATTAATAAAATTATTATTGTTGCATCTACTTGGCTGTTTATATTATTGTATCAGCGATGCACGGTCACACAAACATAAAATTCCCTATCGGTCAGGGAACTGGAAGGCGCGCTATCGTATTTACGACAGGCCGCCATTGCTGTCTGTCCATTGACACTCCAGTTCGGTCTGTTACCTCACGTTGTTTCTTTACCTATTTTTTGTGTTGCCTTCCAACACTGGCTGCCGCTGTTCCTTGTTAGTCGCTATCGTTCATATTTCCACACCCAACAGTTATTTTTATTATTACATCATATTCTTTACAGGTACGATTCCAGTCTATCTCACTACTCTGAGTTGATTACCCTAATAATAATTCGTGCAGTAAATTTTCAAACCCTTAATTCTGTACTGTTTTAAGCCTACTGCTAGTTTCTCCGTATTATGTTCAGCACCGTACCTTTAAATGTTCATAGTCTATGCTATAACTGAAATGTAATGAGCCTTTGTTTAATACCAATATAAAGCAACACGTAAATTCGTTTCGCATATTTTCTATTTTAATTTAGTTAAATGGTTGTAATAAAAACGATCGTTTCGCATATTTTAACCCTAAAATTTTTATAAGAGTTGGGAAGACAGAATTCTTAAAGTGAATGTTAACACGTCTTCCTTTTTTCCTCTGCTCTTGACTTGTTCTTAAATGTAATATTGTACTTTTTTCGTTAAAAAATGTTTAAAACTTTCCTCATTTTCGTGGATTTCATTGGCAACAAAGAGGAGGTATTTTCATAGAGATGGGGTCACGTACTCAATCTTATCGTCAGTGAAACCGCACTTTGTAAAACTTACTTCTTTTCAAATTTCTTAGGATGGACCTCTGTCCCTGTCGGACTCTGTAAAAGGTGGAAAATTTCTTAACCATCTGAGGGACTATTCGTTCTTTAAAAAAGAATTATACTGCTTGGAGTCAAGTAGAGTTCGAAATTTGAAACTCGCCTGGGAAAATGTTCGCCAAGAAATACTGCACGTCATAAACACTGGGAAACTTTTATCAACCATCGTTTACTGTGGCGCTACACTGAAATATATTTCGATATCTCTCCGCACAAGGAGTCATAAAGTTGTATATATGTATGTATATATATTTGTGGGGTTTAAAAAATCCATATTATTTTGAAATATGGACATGTATTACAGTTCATAGAAAACTGTAACAGGTTATCAATATTTTATTAACGAGTAATAAGGAAGACGAATTACAACACAAAATACCCACAGGACGTAGATTAACCTAGAATGTTTTCAAAGACTCAGTTCCGACCGCACTGTAAAAATACACTCTGCCACGGTTATAAAAAAGTTGATCGGGTATGTTTTATAGAGAAGGAATTACTGTTTATTCTGAGGTCGATAGAGAACACATAAATACACTGTGTGAGCAGAACGTAGCATTTCTCATAAATAAAAATGGTGGTAATTAAAGCAAAACTGTGGTTTGAAGGTGAGGATTAAAAATTCCTACAGCGTGGAAGTGCGCTGTGTGAAAGGTATAAACAGTTATGATAAAACCTAGTAGAAAGAGAAAAGATTTATCCCCTTGAACTATGATGTTCATCTGAAATATTTGACTATTTAATTTTAATATGAGCCATCCCGTTGTGTTACAACATTATAACAATTTATTACGTCAATAATACAACATATGTTAATCAGCAACTTCTGAAAGTTAATGTCTTGGCTACATGTTTCAGCTACAGCATATCATCATCAGGCCAAAAAAAGGAACATATTTCTGGTACATTCAGTGATTGTGCATTCTATGCACAATCATTGTAGCCAAGATTTTAACTTTCAGAAGTTGCTGATTAACATATGTTGTGTTAATGGCATAATAAATTGTTATAATTTGACTATTTCGTTTTTACTTTATAGTAAACACATTGTGAATCTGATTTTTATTGGACCGTGCATCATTGTGATAATTGAAGAATAAAAAACCACCTAGATGCCACCTTATATTTTATTGTACTTCTTATAGGCTGAACATGTTTCGAGCATTACTATGCCCATCATCTGGAACTCGCGACTACTCCAGCCTAACTGCACCTAACCTCCAACATACAGCAAACCAAAGTCGCGAGCTCCTGATGATGGGCATAGTAATGCTTGAAACATGTTGAGCCTATAAGAAGTACAATAAAATATCAAGTGGCATCTAGTTGGTTTTCTTATTATTCAAGTAAACACCTTGTTTCTCTATTACAAAGGCAAAGACAGTAAACTTTAGGAAAACAATTGATACTTAATATTACAATTTTTTGGGAGTTGCGCACTGTCGTTGAGGTGGATATTGCGGCCTTTCAAAACGTCCGTAAATACTTGAAGATCGGAAAGAACTGACATTATATAAGACTCGAATTTTCAGCAACGTCGCTGCGACAATTTCAGACTTCGAAAGTCGCTCTTCATGGCTACAACATGGAATATGTTCAGTGTAAAGGTAGTCATATGTACAGTAAACACTGTGCGTTGGATAAGAAACTGCGGCATAGGCTGATGAGCTGGAGGAAGCAGGACTGAATCAGGTCTCATTAAACCACACTTTTCGAAATACCAATATCTACTCGTGTGAATGTTCAGTCACGTGCAAAATATTTTGGTACTCTCAGTTCCACGGGTTGAGATCTACTAATGTAAGACCTCATAGCAAGTCTGCACCAAGAATAACTAAAACTCTTAGATTGTTTGAAGAAAGTTACTGGCAGAGAAATGTACCAAACAGAGACTGATCCTTCTTAGAGCGTGTATGGTTCGGAATGGATATGAGGAGACAAGATTTATACATAAAAAGAAACTTTATTGGGCAGACTGTATGGTGTGGTTTCCTTTGGTGTAAGACAGTAGGACGACAGCTTAAAGAAGTATATCTGAAGTTTATACGTTTAAAAGGACTTTGTATTTGAATGGGTTTACATAACGTGTATACTCCGTAATGGATTTTGTTCAATGCTTCACAAGCCACAGGATTTCCCGCTTTCTTCTGTCGCTCCAGACACATTACTGCTGTTATCATTTGTATTGCCCATTCCCTAAGGTCTGTCTAGTGTATGATAAAACATGTTACTGGATTCGCTTTACGCGCATCTTCAGGTGACTGATTGTTACACTATTTATGGTTGAAAGGGTTCAGGTGTCTGTTCTATCTCTTTTACTAATTGAAACAAACAAGCGATAAAGTGAAAAAGATAGGAAGCCTGCCTACAATGTGACTTTCAGGTTTGGACGGATCTTTGCATCCTGTACTCGTCCCATATAGTGATACCATTTAAACTACTATAGTTATTGTTATTATTATTATTATTATTGTCCGATTTTAACCAAAGTAGAAATCAGCAGACCTTCAAATATAGAATTTCACGGAAATCCTTCCTGTGAGAGCCGAACTACCCCATGCGGGCAGACGGAAAACAGACATGAATCAGCTACGATTCTTCTTTGCATTTCTTTCGGAAAAGTCTAAAAACCCAAGGGCATTTCTAGGAATGGACTTGAAACTTTTGATAACTGAACTTAAACTCAGTCTGTACGATAACAGACGGTGTGTGTGTGTGTGTGTGTGTGCGCGCGCGCGCGCGCGCGCGTGTGCGTCTGTTGTAATTATAACTCATCGAAACCTAAAGACAGCGGGGTTTAAAACTTGACTAGTAATTTTAGAATGACGATAAGAGCGACACCTAATGTAATGAGAATCGATTTAAGGGAACAGTTGGCCTACGGGTTTTTTTTTTTTGTTGTGTAGAATATGGCGTTAAAATTTGAATTTAACAAAAGTGGTCAAGCGTTGCTCCTTTTGAAAGATATGGCTATAAAAAGTACAACAGTCCCTACAAAAACAGGATTATTTATACCATCAAGGACTAGAGGGACAAAATGGATTGACAAGAGGATTCTTTCGATTTGACTTTTATTTCACTTGGCTCGCTCTGAAAAATATTTTAAAGCATGTAAAATAGGCTAAAATATAAAACAAGAGAAGAAACGGACAAAGAATTTCAGAGATGCTGCAGTTAGGTTCATGCCTAATTTGATAGGCCTCGGTTTGGCAAGTATTGTCGCCATAATATCTCCCCTCCCACGTTAGATTCTAGAGCGCTGAAATTTCTTGATCAGCATTATAGTTTGTTAGTAAAATAATGATCAAACCTTAAACATTTGTTACAATATATAATTACACATAAACAACAATTTGATATCTCGCGCTAAGCAGCTTCCATTGTTGAAGATTAAAGAATAAACATCGTGAACTTTGTTAAATAGTTGCGATTTGTTGTCATTATGAGAGTCGTTCGAAACGTCTGAAGAGGTTACAGTGTGAAAGCTAAATGCGGGTTTTTCATGCTATAGCCGGTGTTAAATTATTACAAGTATTTATCACTGGTATTTAAATGGTTTTAATGTTGATGATCCCATTGATAATAGTGCCATAAAAATAAATACGTTGACCGAGTGTTCTCCTGCACACGTGCGATATCAACAAAAAAATTAGAATTAATAAATCGATTTCATGTGACCAAAAATTCAAAGCAGTAGTGAAGAAGTAAGGAAATGTCTGCAGACGTAAGAGATATGATGCTTGCCCTCTCTAGATGTCAACTTAGTGACTTCCATGAAAAACGCTGAGAATTTTAACACACACATACATTTTTACATTTTTTTATTCCGTGCATTGTGATGAAGTCAATAAATCATTTAACACTAACAAATGCGGTATTCTATAATTTAGGAGTAAAATCTTTTACATGGCTCCCATGTGTTTCGACGTTATATCTCACCATTTTCAGGGAGCTGACACCAACATTCCATTAATACACAACAATAAAATACGTCACAATACACATATGTACATGTATATGTATTTTTTGACGTTTTGCTGACCGTGCATCTCAGTATATTTATCTCAGTAATTAACCAACTTGATGCACAAAATTTTTGTTTTACAATAAGTTTATTTCATGCCTCTACATGTTTCCAGCACATGTGCTCATCATCAGGAGGTCAAAATTGCCTTACACAGCCTCTGGTATCATCACACCTATAGGCAATTTTGACCTCCTGATGATGAGCACATGTGCT
>Ga0123353_10002810_pt1 | contig 21764 bp, 16 predicted proteins | sample TergutLab28metaG_3_FD_92763 | JGI IMG/M metagenome (GOLD analysis project Ga0123353, IMG submission 92763) | Labiotermes labralis P3 segment gut microbial communities from Petit-Saut dam, French Guiana - Lab288 P3 | ecosystem: Host-associated > Arthropoda: Insects > Digestive system > Gut ... | reverse complement strand
GAAACATGATGAGCACGTAAGAAGTGAAATAAAATAGCAAGTGGCATCAAGTTGGTCTTTTATTCTTCTATAATGTCACATATCATATCCAAAGAGCTGTGCTTGTGTTCCATAACAATGAATGGATAACAATTCTTGTTTCTCTTTCTTGACAAGTTCAATTTGATTCAGCAGTATGTATTAGGTTTATGCATGGAGATGTAAATGTATATGGAAGGTGATTTAAACACAAGGCATTGATACAAGTTGAAATATTTCAATTTTGCTGACACTATATACCATTTAAATTTGTGGGGTTCAGAAGCAACAGAAAGGAGTAGGAAGTCATAAAATCTGCTCAGGAAATCAACAGTACATACATTTGGAGTGGAAGTTGGATGTTTCAGAGACACTGTCTGTTGCCATCATCGTGAGTCACAGGTGGGTAACCACTGTTGATCACAAACCATCACATCAAATCACTTCCTGGTGATGATAACAAAAATGATCTCTAAAACGATTCCTGTTCTAAATTGACTGAAATTAATAGGGAACACACAACTTTTGGTTTGTTTAAAGTAAATAATTTCAAGCTGGACATAATTACAAAGCCTCATTAAGCAAAACACAGAACAAACTTCAACACCAAGACAGAAGTAGAACCTCTTACATGAAATAATAATGTAAAAGAATTATATAATTATCCATGACATTTCCCAGGAAGATATGAAATTCTGACATCAACATCGATGAAGATTCAAGCCTTCTGGGATGACATCTTTTGTTGACTTATAGTTACCAATATTTTGAAGGTGTAAAGATTCAGTTTGAAGGCCAAGTGGTCCTCTCCTTGGACTACCTGATTCTAAACATGAAGGCATAACTAGGCTTAAAAACCCCAGTAACCACCTATAGACGACAAAGTACATCCCAGAAGGTTTTGGTCTTCCAGCTTCCTCGATTTATGGTCTCAAACATATCTAAATAAATGTTTCCTTTGGGTAGTACTGGCAGCCAAGGAACTCACAAACACTTCTGCTTTTAGAGTACCACTTGTCACCCGTACCCAAGAGTAAAATGCAGTGACACACAACAGCATCCAATACAAATTAAATACTTGGAACAATCTAGGATTCATTGTCATTGGAAACGATCACACTTGCTTCATTTCAAGCCTTGTTTTAAGATTAAAATTCAGTTATAAGTAACAAAATACTACAATGTGAATGGACTTGTTCTGAAGTATAGGACAGCCTCTTGAGTTCACATATTTGTGACTCAGTTTTACTGACGGTGTGTCCATACCCAATGAGATTTTGTAGTAGAAAACCTTAATGTTGAGAAATGACATTCAAATTAAAGTACATTTTCATTAATTTGGCAATGAAATGATATTATTTTACTGGATTCAGTCAGCTTTCAAGAGTAGAATGAGAAGCTCAGTTAGTTTGCCCTGACTAGCCAGTCAGTTTTGCCTGAGATTTTATATCATCTTCCAAGCTTTTCAGAACCTCTGTTACAATTGGTCTGACAACTGGGCAAATGACCTTCCTGTCTGATGCTGGAGTCAGTCTAAAAATATTATAGTTATATCCTAATGATTACAAATGTCCAGATAAATGGTGCTTATCCAGGGGTTCCCTGTTGTGAGACATCAGTTCCAGTTAAATATGGCACCTCATCCAACAGTTTTGCAAGTAAAAATAAAATGTACTTAGACTGTGTGTTCTGGATTGTGGCACCATATAATCTAGTAAATGGTTACCTACATTTTGGAGAAACCTCTTGCTCCCATCACCAGAGTAAGAGTGAAGATGACATCACAAACAACACCTTCACCACCATGAAAATCTCCATGCATAAAAAATTGAGAAATTTTCAAACTATATCATGTCAAAGGGTGGAAACCACAGCCTTAAAATGTGTATTACACTAGAGAGCTGGGAAGGGTCAAAAGGTTGGATGACTTATAAATAAATACAAGTCACCTCAAGATCTTTGCTCTTCTAGGATGTTACACAGGGTATATCAGTAGTTATTTACCCATGTTTTGGAAAAACCTGTAGTCAACTTGGACTGTTTGACCCTTGAAAATGGAACTGACAAATTGTTCCAAAATGGCAGTATTTAACTACCAAGCTATGCTGCATAACATAAATACTTTTACACCTCCAGTACAGTGAGAAACACCAATACTAAAATGATACAACTGAAAGTGGATACAGGAAAGTTACTTGTTCATTACTACAACATCAAATATTCTGTATCACTACAGATGCTGTACACTGCCACACAGCGTACAATGCCAAGCTACAAATAGTAAGCTGCACTTATGCACATACATAAACTTGTCACCAAATACTTCAGACCAGGATACAAACAAACATATGCAATGTTATGCTTTCACTGTACTCCTGAAATGGCAAGAAGTTGAGGGAATTGCAGGGCATGGCAGCAAAGAAGCAAACTTTGTTTTATGATCAAGCCTACAGTCAACCATGTTACTGAGCTACTTAGCAATATAAAGACTTGAATACTGCAGTGCAATTCTACTGAATGACATCTGCAGGAATTAAGCAGTAGGTACTGCTTTCCATATGTCAGAATACTGAAAATTATTGTTCTCATGCTATCCATTCATATCTTCAAGTTACATGGAAAAATCACAGTGGATAGTTATGTATAGGGTGTTTCTTTTCCTGCGTGACTGATAGGGGCCAGCCCGACGCTCTAGCGAGTTTCATAAAACTCTCTAAATGTCATTATCATTGTGATCATTTGTCTAGCTCCTGCCATTGACTGTTAAACCTCAATGACACTGAATACAATATAATACTGGTGGAGCATTTAGCTGGCACTTGTCAGTCAAGCAGGAACACAACACCTTATTTAACACAAGAAATTGCTATCGTGAATTCAAAATGGAATGAAAAAGTTCACCTATGCCTCATTTCTTGTAACACAGAAACCAATTTACAAACTGCATATTTATTCAGTACCTCCAAACATCCTCTGGAAATATAAAACGTTTCTGACTGGCATTACAATAGGCGTCATCATAAAATGACTTCAAGTGCAGAAAGTCATCGTATTCAACGTAAACAGCTGAGACTGAAAAACTGCCGACTGATTGGTTAAAAGTATGATGAAAATTTCATGACTATTTTTTAATCTTGTGCCTCCAAACTACATCCATCCATTGTGTGCCTCACAGGCATAATGTGGCCAAAAAGATACACTGACCTTTATCAGTCAAACCTGTATTATGTAGGTTGGATGATGGAGGATCTGGATTTTGATTCCCAAAGAGGGCAAGAAAATTTTCTCTTTCCCAACAGGCCCCAGAGACAGTCCAGCTACCAGCTACACACACACACACACACACACAAAGCCCAGACATACTTGTATCTTACGTACTAAACAATATCACGTAACAAGTTACTCAAATTCACATAACGTTTGTAACATATCTTATGATATGAACAAAGCAATTTCTGCAACAATTACTGTGAAAGGAATACATTAACATTTCATAGTAACAATGTAATCACTTAGATTGCACATACAGAAAAAACACAGACATTCCTTAATGAAATTTTTACTATTAGAATTCAGAAACATTTTCCTATATTCTATTTATACACAGTCACACTGTTACATACTGGACACAAAATTTTGGCAGCTGAATGTACGTTACATGCATATCTCTGCAGAGGCACGTGTAATAAATATGTGTTTTAAGCAGTTCACTGGAAACCTGAAGATGACCATGTCAGGTTGAAACATGTAATCCATGTAGTTACAATAACTCAAAATTTAAAATATATTATTATTTTTACTGTGTGTTGCTCTAAGAAATAAAGCCTTCTTTGCAAATAAAAAGATATTTCAAAGCAAGCTTATATCTAAAAACACAACACTGAAATTATATTTCTCAGTAATTAGACCAGTAGTCACATATGCATGTGAAACATTGATATTAAAAGAAACAATAACCAATAGACTAATGGTTTTTGAAAGTAAAAGTTTGAGGAAAATATTTGGCCCAACCTATGAAAATGGATCCTGGAGAATAAAAACTAATCAGAAATTGGATAAAATAATAAAACATAAGAACATAATAAACTTAGCCAGAGCACAAAGGCTAGGATGGTAAGTCCATATCGAAAGAATGCAAGAAACAAGAATGGGCAAAGCAATACACATCTGGAAACCCATTTCAAAGAGGCCAATGGGGAGACCAAAGATACGCTCAGAGGACAACGTTAAAAAAGATATAGAGGTTAAAAGTGCCAAATTGGAAGACCTTTGTCGAGGATAGAAGATGGAAGGAAGTGGTTGAGAAGGCACTAAGAGTTGTAGAGCCATACTAAGAAGAAGAAGATATTTATAAACTGTCATTAGCACAGCATATAACCACCACACTTTTTCATTCCCCATGCATATATAAATAAATGTTTTTGTTGACTTCTATTTGCTCTTTTGTGTGTGCTTGTGTGTGTGTCAAGATACATTTGCACAGCACAAATCAATTAATTCATTTGCCCCCCCAAAAATTCACAGTTGTCCCATTGCATTAGTCCGCACAATTTCTCTACTTTGTGAATGTTGCCTTCTCATAATATTTGTTTGCACATCTGCTGTTCATACACTTTATGAAATCACATGTGACAGTAGCATGGGAAAGCAACTACTAAATAAAAGAAATAATCAATACACTGTATCACAATTATCTAATGAAGACACCTACATTATGAGATTGCAGCAAATATTCTGTTACCAGGCCTGCAACTTTCAAATATACACAATATGAGTGCATGGCCATTAAAACCCCTTAAGTATCTACTATCAAAAGTACAAGCAACATTATGATATTCAGTGAGATTCAGTACCTGTTGAACACCTATGTCTGGACTGCAGCCATTCCACCTGATGTATATACAATTAAGCATCATTGTTAAAGGCAATAACTGAATCAATGGAGAAAGAGAATTCAGAGACTTCCACTGAAAATCAGGGCTCCATTTGTGGTCTGAATGTCATAAAGTAATATAATCTATTCACCCTAAATATGAAAGTTTGGTTGTGTCCTGCATGCAACATGATTAGCATTACCAACAATAATATAGTGCATGCAGAAAATGGTACATTTTTTGCATTTTTCAAAACAAAGAGAAAAAATGTTTTAAAAAACTATAACACAGATTTTGGATCATGTTAAAAAAAAGAACTGTCTATAAATGCAGTAAAATTCATATTTCACTATGGATTGAAATTGTGAACTAAGAAAAACAGTGTATGAGAAAATGTAACACTGAAATATTTTGACAGAGAACACAGAAAACAATTTTTGAACCACTGAATTATGGGCACAATTTCATCCCATTTTCAGATAAACATAACTATAACATCTACTTTTAGAGATACACTTTTGAACTATATAAACAGCAGAAGGAAACATGTCTATTACTTTGATTTGTGGCACAAGATCTTCTTTTGTACAATAACAAAACTATTTTTCAGAGAAAACCATGACAACTTAACAAAACTGCATGGAGCAGAATCCTTCTTGAAAACCTGAGTCAGTCAGCTAGGTAATATAGTCTAAACATTACAAAACCCAAGGTTCCTTATCTTCACAACAGCCCACCAATGAGCTCTATACTGATCCCCACACATATCCAGTGAACTCCAAACCACATTTCATTCAAATCATTTTCCTTATTTTCCTTTCCTCTTTGCCTACGCCTCTGAAATGATACTTCATTTCAGTCTAAGACAGTTTCATGTCACCCTGAAATGCATTTAAGAAGTCTCAACATATCAAACATTTTAATAATCATACTGGAATGACAGTACATGTGATTCAAATGAATGGATTACTCTGTCAGAATTTACATCAACTGCAATTGTGATGACCATGTGAGACACAGAGGAATGGCTGCAAACACAAACTAACTGATCAGATTTCAAACTACTCCTATGTAGGTGAGCTAATTAAATAAAAACTACTAACAGGTAGCCTAAGAAAGGAAATCAACTTTCAGACACACGACATGGATTACACATAAGAGTATAAAACAGTGAGAAGATAAATAACACGTATTAAAAAAACAAACTGTATTCTTGAACACAATCTCAATACTCCAGTGAACAGCAAGTTGTAGCACCAGCAGCTGCAGTAGAAGGTGGACCCATCATTCATTCCATTCCTAACACATGATTAACTTCATTTCATAATGTGGCAACAACCCATAACTGTCTTAGACAGCACCTTCAGCAATAGCTAAAATGAAAAGATATCTTGAACAGAATGGAATATGTGCTAGTATAAAACTTGTACAAATAGTACCTAGCACCAAAAAAGAAGACAGGTACAATAAATTATTTTGTAAGCAATGTGCAGAAATTACCACTATGTACCAATAATTAAGGCTAATTAACATTCAGAACACATTCCTACAATGTCCTTCACATCATGCTCAAAATAAAAAAATAAAAGCTGCTTCAGAGGGTATACCTTCTTTCCCATATACTAACAGTTTCCTGGCAATGCCCTTCATGCGAAGTATTGTGTGTGTGTTTGAAAGATATGTTTACCAGCACGTACTGAAGCATCTGTAATGAGTGTCACTATACCTGCATATTAAAATGCTTCACATAGAGCAATGTTGAAAAAAAGTTCATACTTGTCATGGTAAAAAATGCTTTAGTTTAAAATCATGAGCATTACTGCATAAAAACAGAACATTGGTTTAGAAGATTTCTTTTACAGCAGTTCTGTGTTAATGTGCGTCTGGTGTGTGAGTGATAGCATCAGGTACCTGCCAGCAGTACTACTGACACTGCAGACCCTTATGTGCACCTCCAAAGTCAAATGACTACAGGTACTTCTGGTATATGACTACAGGTCATTGCATGATTCATGAATAGCCAATGGAAAGCAAGACAAAGAATTGGACTAATAAAGTGCTGAGGAGGCAGAAAGCTCATGAGCAGACTGTAAATGTGCACAGATGGAACAGCTAGGGAAAACAAATGTGACAGTGCTCTTTGTTGAGTTATGTAACAAGAGAAAAGTGGGTGATGCATGATTCATTAATAGCCAATGGAAAGTGAAATAATAAATTAGACAAATAAGTGCTGGGGAGGCAAGGAGCTGATGAGTAAGATGGAAGTCTGCACAGATCATGGGGAAGGTGGAGAAAAGCCCGAGAACAAAAATGAAAAGTGCCCTTTTTTTTAATTATGTGAGAAGAGAGAAATTACAGACCCAACTTCCTATCTTCATGTGTAAATTTTACCCTTCCTTTTTGCTTTCTCCTGTTCTCAGTCTTTTGCCAGCACACACCTTCCATGCAGATGTACCATTGTTCCTGACATACTCCTCATTCGACTCCCTTAAGAAGAGATCAGTCAACTTTTACAGTGCTATCACTAAACAAATCAAATGGAGCACTTCCTGCTACTCTGTGGACACATAATGGATCAACACAGCATACTGGATAGTGATTGGATCTTGATGATGGACACAGTAAAGATTGCTAAAAGTCTGCTATACTGCCTACATCTACACAGTGCCCACAGACTAAGATACCAATTTTGTTGTCAAAAATAATTTTATAATTCATTCACGGTACACTTATCATCAACAACAGACATGCCTCCCTTAAATCCAACCCCTTGACCATACCTCAGTGTTACATAGAGATCTCTACCCTGGGTCATGTGGGAGGCGGTCACAGGTGGGGAGGGAACACCCTGTAGAGGGTTACTATGACACATGCTGGTTAACTGGGCTGTGGTCTACTTAAGCCAAGGTGGAAGGTATTGTGCTAAAGGCTGCGTGGCACTGGGGCAGTGACAGCAGTGCCATAAATGATCCTCCTGGGGAAACAGACTGCACCCAACGTATGTAGGCCTTCCACCAAAGTGGGGCTCCGTGGACGGTGACTGTACGTTTCCACCTTATTTCGTAGGCGAGCTCCTTGACTGGGGACTTTGAGAGTTATGAATGAATGAATAAACTATATGCTCTGGAAACAGGCCCGTTGGGGGAACATGGAGCGGGGCTCCTTTACCAGGGACTTAGAGAGGTGAGATTTTGTATCATAAGGAGAACTTTTATGGGGGGGGTCTCTAAGATATGTGTAAAAGAAGGCTCTGGAAACGGGCATCTCTCTCCGTAAGGGCCCTGCTGGAGGAGGGCTCATTTACTGGGGATTCTGAGAAACAGCGAGAGCTCTGGAAATGGAGCATCTCTATGGGAGCTCTGTGAAAGGAACCTGGAGGGAAGGCTCTTCTACTGGAGGTCCTGAAGGATATATAAAGGGAGGCTCTGGCGATGGGCATCTCTCTGTATAGGGGCCCGCTGGGGAACCTGGAGGAGAGGTTCATTTACCAGGGACTTCAAGAGCCAGTAAAAGATGGCTCTGGAAATGGGTCTCTCTCTCTCTCTGTGGGGGCTCTATGAGGGGAACTTGAAGGGAGGGCTCCTTTACTGGAGATCCCGAAGGATATGTAAAGGAAGGCCCTGGAAACAGACATCCTCCATATGGGACCCACTTGGGGTGAAGAGAGGTGATGCTGCTTTACCGGGTATTTTGAGAGAAAGGTGAGATTTTGACTTATTAGGAGATACTGTTTATTGGGAAAACTGACAAATATGTAAAAAAAGGCTCTAGAAACCAGCAACTCTCTCCACAGGGGCCCTGTTTGGGAACCTGGAGGAGAGTTCGGTAACCGGGAACATCGAGAGACAGAAAAAGAGTGCTCAGTAAATGGTGCATCTCTGTCTATGTGAGCTCTGTGAGCGGAACTTGGAGGAAGGGCTCCTTTACTGGGAACTCTGAAAGCTAGGTCTTATTAGTAACCAGAGACAGGTTCAGAACCTGATTTCAGGCTTTAGTTCAAATATCCTGTAACAGGACACAACCCAGGGTTGTTATTGGCCTCTTTATAGGACATGTATGTATGTATGTATGTGTGTGTGTATGTGTGTGTGTGTGTGTGTGTGTGTGTGTGCGCACGTGCACATGCATGCATGCATGTATGTATGTATGTAAGTATGTATGTACACATGTACCTACATACGTATGTAGGTATGTAAGTACGTACGTATGTATAACACCCTGAGTAGACATTTTTACTTAACAGGTTTGACAAATAGCCCATATGTAGGAGGTGTGGAGCAAAGGAAGAAACCTCAGCCCACTTTCATGTGAGTGTGGAGCTGTGGCTTCACTGAGTCATACATATCTGGGCTCCTTCCAACTTGGACCCAGAGGATGTTAAAGAGTATAAATCTGGGGGAAATCTGGAACTTTAGTGAAGGAACAGGGCTCCCATGGCTTGGCATCTGATTGTGGGGCAAAAAGGGCCGATCTAAAGGCCTAGTTGCATCGGGACTGAAAGGGTTTGAACCCAATTATTATACACATCTACAATGCACACTGTTTCTTGGCATTATCACATCTAACAGACACTAAATAAAGTGAAAGAATGGGACAAATTATGGGTCCTTGACCTTCTATCAATGTTACAGCCGATATTTTGCTTTCTGGTACTGCCTGCTGTTATATATATGTTACATATAACCAGATCATTGTCCTTTGCACCACAATGGTTCGGCTTCCACACTTGAACTTCATGTTAGAATTATAATTACACCATACTTTCCTACATAACAAACATCTACACATCGTTACACAAAATATATATAAAAATCTTAACATTTTTCCTATTACAGTCTAGGCACTTTTTCTTTCACACAACCATAGTACTTGCATTTTATAAAAATTATGTACAGTAAAAAAGCAAGACAGATCTAATAAAAGTGTCTGAAACTTCATTTTAAATTGTGATGATCTATGAAACTGTGGGTATCATGTCATGTCATGGAAGGAATATTCATACTGTACAGATCAAGCAATGAGAAAATCTTCACCTTAGTACAAACACATCCACTCCATGCAGCACAGCAAAAAATTTGTGTATAAGATGAACACTACCAATGTTTTGAGTAACTAAGCTCATGGAATTTTTTTTAAAAAATTATGTAGTTAGCCCTTTAAAGCACATCAGTTAATATGCATACAATTCATTTTAAAATTTAAAAACTGTATTTTCCACTGAGTTCATAGATATATTCCACAGGACAGGGACTACAGTGTGTTGTAATGGAGACAGTGTGCGAATAATGTAAGGTAGGAACTGAACATGGATTATATATTTGGAGGAATTTCATGCTTTGTAGGCATTATGTAATCACTGGTTATTTTATTATCTGATATATTATTAAAACGATCCTGTTTATCTCTATTACCTTAATCAATCGACTTGAAATTGCACCAATTCAGATATTGTTCATTATACGAACAGGCAAGCCAACAGGTGCCTGCAAATTGTAATAAATAAGACCTCCTAGCAACTAAAGATATTTCAGCCTTCATTCAAATTCAGTCAATTGCTTTACATGTACTGCAACTGACACCATGGAGAACAAAAACCATCAGCAAACAACTGCCAACATTGGCATTAATGAATGCATGGAGTTGGTCCAATAGATGTGCACTTGCAAGGAAGATTCTGGTTAAGAGAAAGAAGTACACAAACCACATGGATGGGAAAAAGTGATTGTGGGCTACATTCTGACTAGTGGACTACAACACAGATAAAGTGAAAATAAATATATTAATTTGCAGGCACCTCACTCTACTAGGCCCATAAACCACTGCCATTAAGTCAAAGGACAGAGTACAGGCCCAACGATAATTGCTAAACTGTGCTTCACAGTACTGGAACTGAATTTCCATATCACATATATTAACATCACTGATTAAAATAGTGTATTGTTGCCATTAAATGCACTGTGTAGGTCAGACGTAATTCTCCTCAGCAGCTTTATTTGGTGCTATTACTCGCCAACTCTTTGCTTCACTTGCATTCACTTTAGATGGGCTTGGCTGAGGCCTCTCATCACCAGAAGCACTAGAACTACTTCCACTAGCACTTGCTTCCCTCACTGTGGAACAATTGTTATTCTGTCTTGACAAGTAGGCCATCTCCATTACATTTTGGTTCTGTAACAAATCAGAACTCTGAAAGATCCTACAGCAAAGTTCAATAACCATAGTTACTTGCTTTTCTTAATACACTGAGTTCCTGGCACACTGAGAAGCCTAATCACTGCAACTCCAACTCATAGATCATTTTCAGATTTAGGTAGTCCTACAGCCATTAGCAGCCACGTGCCTTCACCAGACCATGCAGGATGCCACTGCTACTTGGGATGGTTGAACGTGCAATTTCAACATCTGAACTACTTTAAATATTGCAGTGTTTCAGATACAGTTTTTCAGTTCAGCTTATAATGTACAACAATGAAGTTCTGAGGCAAATATTATCAAACAAGTACAGTTTGGCACATAAACCAATTCTAACCGGTTACTATTAGTCCATCCTACAAATGCCAGGAATTAATGACAAGAAAGTTCTAGTTCAATCACCCGCAGCAGCCCCGTGCATACATTGTGCATACCACTATTAGTTAATCTGTAACAGCCCTGTGCACAAATTGTGTTCTGTCTTGGAGTAGCAATACAGCACTGAGTTTTGTTTCATATGCATGGACTGCAACTCCAGGAACATATGAAATGCTTGACACTGTTTATGGAAATATAGCTGTATCTCATGTGCATATCTTGGAATGGCTTAAAAGATTCAGGGAGGGATGTGAGTACCACAAAGATGATCTTAAGGCAGTAACTAAATAAACACTGAAGCTAGGAATGTGAAATTTAGTGCAGAGACGGATCATACGACTAGCTAAACACTCTATATTAGAACCAGCTGCTAAATGAACAGTTACAGATTTGGTGACACAAAACTTTAATGTTCCATTCAACAGATTTTTAACATACAGAGAATCTGGACTGTGGGAACAAGTTCTTCACAAACTTAAAATATGATGATGACGATTTATACGAATAGAAATATATGCAACAGGTACAGTTGGGTTATCAGTTCTACTTGGAAACAATGGTTAATTTATTAAAGAATCGAAAGTCCTCAAATACATAAAACTGTCTAATTTGTAACATTTTTTTTTCACATATGTGTACAACTTGGTCCCTCATGATAAATGAAGCACACAGATTGAGGCTGTTTAAGAAGTGGGAAAATTTTTAGCCTGCTATAGTCTACTTTATCAGGAATTCAGGTTTTATACTATCACATGTGGCTGTAAGCAACATGAATAATAATATGTACTGAATATGCACTGAATGCTTAATGGATAATTTGTAACCCAGCACAAAAATACCACCAACTCAAAACATAAAGCTATTTCAAAACAATTACAGATGTAGAGGTAGTAAAATAAAATGGAGAACATTTTTACCTTATCCTCATCCGTCTCAGCTAGTGGGTTGCTCGTAATGTTCAGCTTATTACTGTGTAAAAAACCATTCTGGGTCACACACCCATTCAAGTGATTCTTACTGTTTAGTCCAAACACATTCACAGTCTCCAGCTGCAAAGCTGGGTCACTGAACTTGTCCTGATGTTCACTGGCATCTGTCAAGCATTTAAAAACAAAAATAACAATACATAGAGTTACTGGTGTAATCCTCAATCACAAAACTATATCAGCAGCAAAATAACTGAATGTCACAGTCCAGTGATTTGTACTCCTGCCTTAAATTCTAGAGCTCCATGTACAACATAATATAAGATGAATGATTCAGCACAACCATAATACAGAAATGGACATTTATTTATCAATGTAAATTCAGCATTCATCATTCTCACAAAGGACAAGCGCAAGTTACCACGCTGATAGTAAAAATAATTGTATTTACTGCAGTTATTTTTAGCATAAACTCACTTTGAGAAGAATGATTGTTGTTATTTCTTTGCCTGTTGCAAATGAAGACAATAAGGAACAGAAGGACCAGGAACAGAAGGCCGCCAACAACAGCACCCAGAACCAAGTACAGTTGTGTGCTTGACGATTCTCCCACAGCCACATTAGGACTCACTACCTGAGGCGGCAAAGCAGTAGTTTCAGTTGCAGCACCTGGAAAATGAAAGAAAACGTGACAACAGAAGCTTCCTACAATGATAATAAAATGGCCATCAACAGGGCTCCCTAAACCTGAGGAACAAACTTTTGGACACTTCCACATGACTCCCACAGCCTCATTTGAGTCAAAGTTCACATCAGACACTGCACTGCAGTGCCATTACTTTACCCGATGACTTTATGTAAATAGATATCCAGCAAAATCACAAAGCAGCAAGGATCTCAAGGCTACTTACGTTGCTATGTCATATTAATGATACTTTCCTACAAACATGACTGCATGCCACAGATATTATTAAGGTATTATTTAGCAATGCAGTTAACTGTTGACATTACATAGTATTGGTGACTGATGAATGGATGCACATGAAATATTCGCGAAATAATAGTGACAGGTGAGAACTGAAGTACTCACAGAAAAACCTGACAGCCACGGTGTTCATTACAAACCACATTTGGACTGGCCTAGGATTGTACCCAGACCTCCACGGTGAAAGGCCAGTGATTAATTGCCTAAGCCATGGCACAAACCGCAGAGATCACGGAAAATGTACCAAGTAATACAAATCTTACGTACGAATCACATTCACTGCAGCATCCATCAGTTATCACCACATGAATGCAATGCACTATACTTTTAAACACAGCTGATTTTATATACACGTTATGCAAGGTAACGCTAAAGTTTCCACTCTCTACACCATGAAGACATATTGGTGGATTAGAGGTACAGCTCCACTCATTCATAGCCTTGGCACTATAAGAAGGTGAGGGGTTAAATTTATGCCCCACCTGCTGCAGACTCAGGAAAGAACCATGGTACCCAGTGAATAGGAGGCTGGGTGGAACCCAGAGCTGGTCTGGAGGTTTTTGGAGAATAGAAAAATCTCTTGCCCCTGCCAAGATTTACGCTCCAGTCCATCCAACCTGTAGCCTAGTCACTGTAATGACTATGCTATGTAAGGTTACATGATAAAGACTACATGTATTGGCTTGAATAAGCCACTGTCAAGTCAAAATCATATGAGAGTTGCTGAATGTAACTTTAACACCATACTGTTCAAATCAAAACTGGGCAGGGTTATGCTTTACATCATATTCATGACACCTCAGAATTACATGAGTATCAAGTATAGTTATTATATAACCCTATATACATAAGGTGTTAAGAAAATCAGTTATTAGGCACATTTGCAAAATTGTGAAAAGCAAAAATTAGCTTTGTCATGTCTGTCTGTCTACCTGCCTGCCTGCTTGCATGAATGAGTTGGCTCCAACTGGACGAATTTTCATGAAATTTGATTTTTGAGTATTTTTAAAAAATCTGTCAAGAAAATTCAAGTTCCATTAAAATATGACCAGAATAATGGGTACTTTATGTAAAGACCAATGTATGTTTATGGTAACATCTTGCTGAATTCTTCTTAGAATAAAAAATGTTTCATAGAAAAGTTGTAGAGTAAATCGAAGCACACATTTTATGTTCAATAATACTTTCCGAAAGTCGCGCTGTTTATGAGATAATGTGGAAAAGTATGGCACAGCCAGACAGACCACAGATGACAATACAATACGGGATATGCACATTGCATGCTGGATAAATTCGGCTACAGACACACACTCAGAATATGTGATACTTATTGCCTTTCCACTGAAACAATGACTACACACACATGACTCAATGTTACATTGTATGTACACTGCCTATCTTGTTTTAAAAGTAAATTAAATTGCATACATTTGGTGTATAAGAACATAGCAGGATACAATAAATAAAGGAGTCAGTCAGTTATTAGCAAAATCTGGCACCCAATGTCTACTCTTTCAGCATTTCTTCCCACACCCAGCCAACTACTCATTCAAGTGAGACATATTCCTTGTGAGTAGATTTTGATGAACAGAAGAAAGGAAAAAAATACACAATGAGGAGTCTTTACTGTTGTACTCTACATCATGTATTATTTGGGTGATAAACTGAAAGTTTAGATGGGTGGTGGGTGGGCATGCAGCACAGAAAGACATATTCAACTGAGATCCTTTGTAACAAACACTGGGCAATATTCTTTCCATGCTGCATGGTTTGTAAAAGCATGATACATCTTTGTTGAGATGAATATAGTCCACAAATGCCCTGAGGAAACCTGCATTTTAAGTGATGAAAGACGCCTAAGTGCTTGTACTTTGGCTAATTGCAGAAATGGTAAGATTGCAAATGTGACAGAAAGCATATGTACAAGACCTGAGTCAGTACACACAAAACCTTCGAGACACAGTATATCTACCTTACTGTATATAACAGTGGGGAGTTTTGTAAACCTCATATAGTTTTAACAAATATTAGAAAATAAAAAGGAAAATGTGCATGAACAATACTCCTAAACTAAAAGCTAAATGCGCATTTAATCTGCTAACACACTCTCTATCATAAAGCGTGCACTGTCGTAAGGTCCAATGGAAAAACAAAACAAATCATAAACCAGGAGAGAGAATATAACATAAAACAAGAGATACTAACGCAAAGTCTTGTGTGTAAGAATGGCGCTGAAATCAGAGGGTGACACAACAGTAAAACTCTGCAGTTTTATATCATATGACGTGTCTGCTTGAAGGTGAGTGATGATGAATGAACGCTGTGCCTCACCCTCAACTGTTGCCTTTATGTAATCACCTGCACTGCTTGTTTCCCTGTAGTAAACATAAAAACCCTCCACAGGAACTACAGGTGATCCCATATACTGGAAAAAAAGAAAAGCACTGGAAATATGTCAGATACAGAAAGTACATGAACAAATTTTATCTGACAGGTGAAATGACAATGCATGTTTAATTGTTCAAAATGTCTTGGGGGGTCTTATAACAGTGGCAGCAGTACCAGCAGTAGTGGTAGTAGTAGTGGTATGAGTTGCAGTAGTAGCAGCAATAGTAGTAATACGGTCTTGTTTTCTTATATTTAGGTGATGTCAAGTCACACAGTGCATATAAATTTGTTGTAGCTAAGAATGGTACACTGCTATGGAATGCCTGATGGCACAGTGATACAAAGTTGTTTCTGCTTTTATCTTGATGTGTAAACTGTGTATTAAATAAAGTTGATTTATTTAATTATATATATATAAAGCAGAATTACTAACATCAGAAAATAACAGGATAGAAAGGAGAATTATATTCTTCAAACACATTCAGAAGAGTAAGTTTTTAAGTTGTCTTCCAAACTACTCTTGACTTTATGTGCAGGGTCTTAACATCACAGTAATTTTGAGTTCATATGAATGTGGTAAAGGGAAAAACACTTCGTACCTTAAAGGTTAAACAATGACAATTAATACAGTATGTAAAAATAAACATAAGAAACTGCACCAAAAGGTCTTCACTATTATATTTACTAAATTTTGCTATAAGCACATATGGCCAGCTAATTTTAATAACATATTTATTATTATTTATCAATATCCTTTACATAATTTAACACTTTTATGCCTCTTGTATGCTAACAAGTCAGTACTCGCAGCACTCGTTATGAAATTATTTTTAGCAATCATTGAACTCTAATGACAAACATTAAATGATTGAAAGTACAGTGAAAACCAAAGTAATTTACAATATCTGAATCAATTATGTTGTGATTACATTAAATTAATGCACCGTACACTATAAATACAATTAAAAAATTTAATTTTTCACCTTCATCAGCCAAATGGGATGCTCATGTCTCACTACATGTAACTCTTCACAGCTGGAAGGGACAATGCCGTCCCACGCAGGTGTAGGCATGGGCATTTAAAATTAACATTACTCTGGCTGTCAGCAACTATAATGGGATTTAAAAACCAGAAGATAAAGGCCCAGTATTGTGGCACATGGTCAGATGGACCTCGGTGTGCTGCCACAGTAATGGAATGCATAGCCAGTTCAGGTAAATTAATTTAATATACTATGTGCCTGTGCACCATATTCATCAAGTACAAGCTTCTGAAGAATGTGTGATGTAAGAAATAACTGATTTATTACATGAGTACAATTTATTTGAAAAAAAAAAAAACCATGTGCAGCTTGAATATTCAGCTAATCATAAGCATAGGCATCCACCAACATAGTGCACTTCATTTTGTGCTGCTGTGTTCTAGGGTTCTTGTACTCCCCCCTTCCCCCTCCACCCTCTTAATTTGCACACAAATGCAGCTGTGTTGAAATAGTTTCTGGGCACTTGCATTTATATTTACTGTCACCTCTGTCCCTACCTGCTTGGCATGAGCAGCCTGTACAGTTGAGTGGGGGGAAAGCCACACTTTCCAGAGAGAGAGAGAGAGAGAGTGAGAGAAAAGAAAATTCAAAGAAGCAAGTAGCCACACTTTAGTTTCGTGCTTGAAGTGGTACGGTGTGTTACAAGTAACATCCTGTCTTCAGTGTTTTTCAAATGTTCTTGGCCACAATTATTCACAGCAAGTCAAAAAGCCTGATATTAGCAGTGAAATAGAACATAAAAGAAAAGAAGTGATTAATGCAGAGTTGGTGGGATTAAAACATAAGACAGCTTTTGAAGAAAGAAAAGACAGTAGTGACAGTGAGATAAAATACCCAGCCAGGATATTGAAACAAATGGGTTGGCTGAGGATTTTCAATATTTAAAGTTTATTTCTTATTTCTGAGACAAGGACCAGATACGGACAGAAGCTAACGGGTTTCCAGTGGAGTGGAGAATGCTGCTGCCTGATACTAACTCCTCTATAGAGAAAATAAATTTGTCTTTGGATTCATTCTTTGGCAGAACCAGTCACCTGGAATTCATCAAAATATTCATAGTTTTTTAATAAATAAATATTTTTTTAAACTCTATTAAGAGAAAAAATTATATGTTATTCATAAAATGCATGTCTTTATTCCATCATTTTGTGCATTTTATTTCAGTACTGAAATACACTTCATATTGGGAAATAATGATTGAAGTGTATGTTGAGAATATAGGTCTAAGAAGTGTCTTCAATTGTTCACTTGCTGGGATTGTGGGTTCAAATCCTGTTGTGTGTTGCCTCTGCAATGGGCCTATCACTCAACCAGGGGAGTCCTACCAAGTGTGTGTGTGTGTGTGTGTGTGTGTGTCTCAGAGTAATTGGCCACAATAACAAGTATTTACACCTACAATGGGTAGGAAGAAGAGGTTGGGACTAAAAAAAAGTTGAGAATGCAAATGAATTCTTTGAACATTAATTCTTACACAAAAAGTTAAGTTCCCTCACTTAGTGCTGTTTCACCCAGTGCTCTGTTTTTCTGAAATCAGTTAAGAGCACCAAGTGAGGGATACCTGCATGTCCTTTCCTTGTTACACCAACCACGTCTCCTGCTCTGGCTTGCCTGCAAAGTTATTACACAGTACATACCTGCCAACAGATCTTTATTGCAGTTGGACTGACAGCTTCTGTGTGCATGAGAATTGGTGGTGGCAATGGGTTCTTGTTGTTAGATTTGTGAAGATGAAACCTAGCTGAGTTAGGGCCCAGTTTATTGTCATTGTTTGAATACACAGCTGCAATGCGGAACCTGACAATAAGAATGTGTGAGCAAATTACCTCATTATAGCATGTTATTATAGTGAATAACAAAAATGAAAGCAAGACAGATGAATTCACAATAAAGCAAAAACTGTAACATGAAAACAAGTATCACTGAAACTTATGCGTATTGGACCGTGCATAATCTTGATATTTGAATAAAGGTAGACCAACTTGATGACACTTGCTTTATTATGTCAGTTTACTGCTCAACATGTTTCAGATGTTAATACGTCCATCTTCAGGAGCTTGTGACTACTTGGTGCGTTATTGTGTAGGCTGTATTGTGCTGACTTGAGGCGTGTTGGTGTTATGTAGCAGGATTGGCTGTTGGTGATGTGGTATCCGAGTGCAGGCTGAACCACTACTGTACCACTGAGTAGTGGTTCAGCCTGCACTCGGATACCACATCACCAACCGTTACATAACACCAACACGCCTCAAGTCAGCAGAATACAGCCTACAAAATAACGCACCAAGTAGTCGCAAGCTCCTGAAGATGGATATATTAACATCAGAAACATGTTGAGCAGTAAATTGACATAATAAAGCAAGTGTCATCAAGTTGGTCTGCCTTTATTCAAATATCATTGAAACTCTCTGCTGTTTCAGTTGTTTTGCTTTGTACACAGTTTTAGGTACAAATTCCCATGTGTCACTTCTAATGTAGTTAATTATAACTTACTTGAAATGTTTAAGACATACACACATAAAGTAATCAATAATCCAACACCTGTTAAAGCCTCATGCTTAAAAGAATGTTATCTGAATTTAACATTAATTTTTCAATATGTTTATGTTGTACAGACAGCTAACTGGATGGCAGATACACTGCGTTTACTGTTGGGAGTGTTTCGTGTCACCAACATTTTTAAGCAGTTGTTAAGCTAACTCTTGGTCAGGGCGCCATGATCATGTATGGTAAAACACAGTGGTCCTGACAAAAAGACAGCAATTAATTTCCATGAATTATTACACATTCATCGTAATGACCATTAGGTGCAAACATTATTTGTTTCTGCCAAATCATGGGTAGATAAAGCCATAAATATCACACATTTGTTCTAAAGAATTATATTAGAAGAAATTTTCTTTTGGTATCGTCATCCTGTTGTGTTTGTTAATCAAGCCCATATGTATTGTCAGAGCAAACACAACTCTTTGACACTATGGATTCATTTGCCACCTACAACATGTTTTGGTAGTTTTGGCTACCATCAGGTAGAATCACAATAACGCAAGCCTTGCTGTACATTTCTATGTACGTGATTGTGATTCCACCTGATGATGGCCAAAATGGCCATAACATGTTATAGACGACAAATGAATGCATAGAGTTCTGAGTGGTGTGTTTACTCCGACAAAATACAAACATTAAGAAATATTTTGGTGTGTTTGTAATTCTGTTGGCAATACCCAAGATTCACCTTATCCAGCAAGCCACATGTTTCAAAGTAATACAAAAAACTGACACAAAACCATGTCCACTACCAACATACAAAGACATTTTATCACACCACTGCACCACATACCACACAGAATTCAATGTGGCATCCACAAAATGTCACTGGTAAACAATCCCCTACATCCAAATATTAACTTTAATTTCTGGTAAATCCAGATGCAGAATTCTTAAAGAAACAACTGATCCACTTTGGATGGTTTGTAGATCAAAATCTAGAGTCTCATTTAACCCTTTCACTTTTGAAAAGTTTACCAAAATTCCCCATATCCTGTTGATTCTTACTGCAGGAATTTTAATTTTGTGGTATTTTTTTTCTTCAACTAAATCAGTCCATTAAGAAAGAAACCACTTCTGCCAGTTATATCAGACTATGGAACAGAATGTATACACCATGCACAGGGAGGCACTCAAATTCAGATCTTATAAGGCAACTGGCTGCAGCGTTCAGTCGAAATAGGGCACTTCCATAGACTTGATTTCTAGTTCGCTCATGATGCAGTTGATGACCCAGGAAAGTGTGATTAATTAAATTTAATGTAATTTGCAGTGAAAGATTAAAATCTCCAACATTCACTTGGTAACAGCTGCATACACTTGTACAAAATCTCCAAAACCAGCAAATGAAACTACTGAATGCACACAAATATACCTATAAGTGTGGTCAGTCTCCAGTCCATTCACCTCATAGCTACGTATGTGTGGTGGGATATCTTCATTGTTCGTCATCCAGCGTGAGCCCTTGCCTTGAGATGGCCCTCTACTACGGGCGCCACTTCCACCACCTCTGCGTCTGCCATTGCCAGTCCTCGTCATTTCACGATACTGAACTTTAAAGAACTGGATGGGAAGACCATCATTTGGGGGCACTCCCCAACGAACCATCACAGATGAGTCTGACAGTCTTGTAATATTTGGGCGACTTGGAGGAATCATAATAGCTGTTATGGCAACAAAAAGAATCAGTAACAAAATGAAGTATCAAACTAAAACTGAAAAGGATTTCACTGAAGGTGAGTTGAGCATTAAATTTGTTACACACTGTGCATGTGTGTACTTAAATGTATGACGTATAAGAACTATATTGAACAAAGACTTCAGCAGATAGCATGATGAGGTAGACAGCATATACTGCATGACATTTAAAGGATGAGCACATATCAGAACAAATATTGCTAAACTAAGTCTAATCTCTTGTCATGTCCCAAGTATGAATTAAAAAAATGGACCAAATCAGTTTCATAACACTTTTGTGTCATTTAGAAACCAAATAAATTAAATATGGTGGAGTATAAAGCTTATAATTAACAGGCCTGAGGCTCGGACCTGTTACTGTCAACTGAAGTACTGTACACTGTGCATGACCGTCTGCACATTACCACCAGATGCATAAGGATGGCAGCAGTTGCAACTTTCAGAACACTGCACTGTCTTGGTGAAACTGATCTGTCAAATTCAGTGTTTGAGACATGACAATGAAGACTGAGGACACACAAAATTCACTGGATTTATGTGCTGGATAAACATACACTGATTGCATATATCCCAGTGTTGCCTCATTCTGTGCTATGCAAGAAAATGAGATCATCAACATCTTTCCTTAACAAACCTACAATTGTACGTTGAACACTACTTCCCCCCCCCCCCCCCCCCCCACCCCACAATATATGTTTTTTTTTTTTTTTTTTTATTT
>Ga0123353_10002809_pt1 | contig 21767 bp, 12 predicted proteins | sample TergutLab28metaG_3_FD_92763 | JGI IMG/M metagenome (GOLD analysis project Ga0123353, IMG submission 92763) | Labiotermes labralis P3 segment gut microbial communities from Petit-Saut dam, French Guiana - Lab288 P3 | ecosystem: Host-associated > Arthropoda: Insects > Digestive system > Gut ... | reverse complement strand
GGGCTTTCCAAAGGCAATATTGTTAGAGAAATTGATGCTCTTGGCGGAGAGATGGCAAATCTTATTGATAAAACAATGATACAGTTCAGAATGCTCAATAAAAGCCGTGGTCATGCTGTACAGTCGCCAAGAGCGCAGGCAGATAAATTTGCCTATAGCCAGCTTGCAAAATGGACACTTGAGAAACAGAAAAATTTAACACTTTTTCAGGATACTGTTACAGATTTTATCCTTAACAAAAGAGGTACCAGAATTAAAGGTGTTGTAACAGAAAGGGGAAGAATTTTTGTATCTGGCGCAGTTGTTCTTACAACAGGAACCTTTATGGAGGGGAGAATATTTATAGGAGATTATACTGCTGTTTCCGGCCGTATTGGGGAGCCTGCCAGCCTTGGGCTTGGACTTAATTTAAGAAAAATGGGATTTAAAGTAGGCAGACTAAAAACAGGAACTCCTGCAAGGGTTAGAAGAAGCTCTCTTGATTTCGATAAAATGGAAATTCAGCCTGGAGATAAGGATATAGTCCCATTTTCCTTTAGCAGGGAAAAAATTGAAATTGAGCAATTACCTTGTTATATGACATATACAAATGATAATACCCACAAAATAATTGCTGAAAATATTGGAAGATCTCCGCTATACGGGGGAAAGATCGTAGGGAGAGGTCCCAGATACTGCCCGTCAATTGAGGATAAAGTTGTAAAATTTCCGGATAAAAAAAGGCATCAGATATTTGTTGAGCCAGAGGGACTTCACTCCGAAGAGATGTATCTTAATGGAATATCTTCTTCTTTGCCCGAAGAAGTGCAGGAATCTTTTCTTAAAACAATTCCAGGTCTTAAAAATGTTGAAGTGATAAGGCCTGGCTATGCTGTGGAATATGATTATATTGATCCTCGCCAGTTAAAACCATGGCTAATGACAAAACAAGTGGAAGGGTTATTTATTGCAGGGCAGACTAATGGGACATCAGGCTATGAGGAAGCTGCATGTCAGGGGCTTATGGCAGGAATTAATGCAGCTCTGTATCTTTCGGAAAAAGAACCTATTGTTCTGTCAAGAACAGAAGCATATATAGGGGTTCTTATAGATGATCTGGTAACGCTCGGAACAGAGGAACCATACAGAATGTTTACCTCCAGGGCAGAACACAGGCTTTCGCTTAGACATGATACTGCAGATAAAAGGCTCATGCCAAAATCAAAAGAGATCGGGCTTTTGAGCAATGAGGCTTTTGAAAAATATAAAGAAAAACTCCTGAAGACAGAGGAGATAAAAGAACTGCTTAACCAAAGGAAAATTACAGAAGATGTAATTAAAAATCTTGATGAGCAAACTGCTAATTCTCTAAGAAAGCATTATGGAGAGAGTTTTGCCAAAGCTATAAAAGATCCAGAAATTACAATATATAATATAAAAACTATTGATGAAAAACTTGCTAGTTCAAAGGAAGAATTGCTTTCGTTGGTAGAGCTTGATATAAAGTATGAAGGATATATAAAAAAGCAGGAACGGCAGGTAAAGCGTTTTGAGAAAATGGAGAAGATGAAAATTCCTGAAAATTATAATTTTGATAATATTGAAGGGATATCAAATGAATCAAGACAAAAACTAAAGGAAATAGCTCCTGCCACAATAGGCCAGGCTTCAAGAATTTCCGGAGTAAAAAAATCAGATATTGCAGTTCTAATGGTTTATCTGGGCAAGAAAAATAAATGAGAGATTTTTTTATAAAAGGAATAGAGCTTATTGGCATTGCTTACAGTGATACGCAAATCAATAAACTGCTTGCATTTTATGAAGAACTTTCTATCTGGAATAAAAAAACAGGATTTTTAAAAGCAGAAGAAGAGATCCTTGTAATAAAACATTTTTTTGACTCTCTTGTTGCAGTTCCTCTTCTTTCACAAATGAATTTTAAAACAATTGCAGATATAGGGACAGGAGCTGGTTTCCCGGGAATCCCTTTATCCATATTTTTTCCGGATAAACAGTTTACACTTGTTGAGAGGTCAGGGAAAAAAACTGCATTTCTTAATAATTGTAAATTACTGTTTTCTCTTGATAATATCCTAATAGAAGAATCAGATCTTGAAAATGTAAAAAATAGTTTTGATGTAGTAACGTTTAGGGCATTTAGGAATTTTGTTGAATATTATAAAGCACTGGCTGCTATCGTAAATCCCAAAGGAAGCCTTTTTGCCTATAAGGGAAAAAAGAGAGAGATAGAAACAGAGATGCACGAAGCAGGAATAAAATTATTTAAAACTGAAAAAGTAGCTGTCCCTTTTCTTGAGGAAGAACGTCATATCGTAATTACAGAAAAAGAAAATATTAATCTCCCTTAGTTGCTTTTGACAATATAGACATAAGCTGTTTTCCACTTATAAGATCTATGGTCCTTGCTTCAACAAATTTAGCAGCTGTTTCAGAAAATGTTCCGGCAGTAAGACAGAATGACTGGCCTGCCCTTACATCCTTGCTTTTAAAATAAAGATCTCTAAGCACTATATCACCTACAGCAGTAGTAGATCTAATAAATCTGTAAAGCGCAATATCTTCCATCTGGCTGGATGTAACTTCTGCTACAATATCTACATAATCATTCTTTGTGGCTGTAATATCTGTAATTTTAATCTTTGCATTGGGATATAATAAAGGAGCAATCCTTTTGCATAAATTTAAAAATTCAGAAGTAGGAGACATCAGATATGTTTTTAAATTTTTATTGGAGGCAAGTTCTGAATATTTTGATTTTAATATCTGAATATCTTTGTAATTAGGAGAAATGCTTTGTATTATATCAAAATTTTTAATAGCTGCATTTATTTTGTTTTCCAGTATATATGTATTGCCAAGCTGATAAAGAAGCTCAAGTTTTATCTTTGGATCGATCTCACTATGTCTTAATCCAAGCTCCATATCTTCAACAGCTTTAATGTAATTTTTTTTCTTTATATTTATTTTCCCTGCTTCAAGAGATGCAGGAGGACCATAAACAGGATCTCCCCTTAAATGGCTGAATATTTTATACCCGCCATCAATTTGACCTGATTCATTATATGCCTGTCCAAGTATATATAAAACCTCTTTATCTCCAGGAGAAAGTTCAAAACTTTTTCTAAGATACTCTACTGATTCTTTAAATTTGCCCAAATAAAAAAGAATTTTACCAATATATTGTAATGTAGCTACATGATCTGGCAGCAGATTTTTAGCTGCGACAAAGAAAGAGAGGGCTTTATCATAATTTTTTTTATCATAATCAATAACACCCAGATTATAGTTGACTTCAAATACATCTTTATTTTTTTTCCTTGCATAATCAAGGTATTTATATGCTTCGTCAACTTTTCCTGTTTTAAGTGCTGAAATTGCATATTTATATATTATATCGATCTCATTAGTCGCCGAAGTCCCTTCAGGTTTATCAAGCAATAATTTAAAAAGATGGAGCGATTTATCATAAGTCTCCTCAGAGTAGTAGAGATTTGCCAGCTCAAGCATCGCTTGTGTATCTTTTGGATTCTGTTCAAGCCTCTTGGTTGCATGCTTTAAGATCGAATTTCTATCTTTATTTTTAGTGTTGTCAGATACGCTCTCTGTACTTGAAATTTTCTTTACAAGAATGAAAATAAGCGCCGCAACAATCACAAAAGCAAGAATAACTGCAAGAATTATTAAATTCATAATTTTATTATTTATAATCGGTAAAATATTGTCAATAATATAAAAACATTCTTAATAGGTGTCAAAACATCAATTTTAAATAATTTATTGACAAAATGTGCCTGCAGCTATAGGCTTTATTTATATAGATTTATAAAAATGGAGGCTGTAAATTGGACAACCCTACAATTGGAATAAAAATTGCTAATGGGACATATTTCCCTATTTTGAATGAAGAAGATAGAGCTAAAAAGAAGGTTGTTCTTTCTCCTGTAAAAGAAAATCAAAAAGATGTTAAAATTGATATTTTTAGGGGAGAAGGAGAAGGAATGTATGAAGCAATATATGTTGCAAGCCTTATTCTCAATAATATCAATCAGGAAGATGGAAAAGTACCAGATATAGAACTACTATTAAGTGTAAGTGATGACAGAATACTTGATGTACAGGCATTTGAGTCAGTATCTGGTGTAAAACAATTTTTATCAGTAAGCCTTGATTCAATTGATAATAATATCGGTTTTTATGATATGCAGGATACATCTTCTGAAGATGGTATTTCAGTTGAAGGAACCAGTTTTTCATCTGATTTTGATGATAATTCAGATGAGGGCGAAAGCAGTGAAGAAGATAAAGGTACTATAGAAGAAGAACAATATTCTTATGAAGCTGAAAAAGAAAACAAGAAAGGAAAAAAAGGCAAAAAATTAATAATAATATTGCTGATTTTATTACTGCTTTTACTTGGTTTCCTGGCTTATGCACTTATTATGAAACCTGCTTTAGCAAAAAATTCTGAAAAAGCCAATTCACATACTACTGTTGCCTCTGCTGTTGGACTAAAAGAAATGCAAGAGGTTAAACCACTTGTTGTTGTGGAGCCAACTCCTGTAAAAGAGCCGGAACCAACCCCTGTGAAAGAACCTGAACCAATTAAGCCTGTTGAGACTGTAAAAAAACCTGAGGATACAAAGTACATTATAAAATGGGGCGATACCTTGTGGGATATTTCAAATACTTACTATAGGACTCCCTGGCTTTATAAAAAAATTGCCAAAGATAATAATATTAGAAACCCCGACCTTATATATGCTGGTAATCGTTTAACAATAAAAGCTGAATAGATCCATTCATCCTGCAAAGAATAATTAAATTTTAATAGTTGAATCAGTAATCATAAAATTGGTATTCTTATGGAGGTAAAATGGAGAGTTTTAGTGATTAAAAATAAAAAACAAACTATAGCCGCAATAATAATTTCTGTTATGGCTATATATCTTTTTTTTGCGATCTTTTTTGCAAGAGCAGGTACCAATCCTGAATTATATCCGGGAACATTTCTATACAACTATTATTTTGATTCAGTATTTTATATCCCTGTATATCTTTTAGTCTGCGTATTTTTTCTGCTAAAAGAGAAGTTCAATAAAAATAATATTATTCTCCTGATTCTTACGATTTTGCCTTTTTTAACCATCAGCCTTGCCCTGCGTCTTTTGTATGTCAAAACAAATTTAAGTGTGCTTGAAAAAGGACTTTTAAATTCATTTGGATTGTTTGCACCATTTGTTCTTTTTCTTATAACAATAGCAGAGCTTTTTATTATTGTAAGGCTTGGCTTTTTTCTTCATATAAGAAGAAAGATGCAGGATGCTGCAGAAGATAATAGCGAAAGCCCTGCGCAGGAAAACGCTCCTCAGGAATCTCCTGCTGAAAATGAACCCTCTTTGCAAGATCAAAATCCTGTTGATGCAAACAATAGTACAGAAAATGCTATTTCACCGTCTCAGCAAAAAACAAAATTTGTTGAGTTAAATTTCAACTATACTCCTCCGGAATATCAGCCTCCTGACTCTTCAATTAAAGAAAATAACAAAGAGCCTGACTTATTATCAACAGAAGAAATTCCTGATTACCTTGATGATGATATTTATAATCAGCCGGCATACTACAGAATGAAGAAAAAGGGAGAAGCGGAAAAAGATAATATACCAGCTATTGAGCCTGGCCTGGATGGAGCAGACATTCAGTATGAAGAATTTGAAGAAAACGAAGAAGATGAAAATGAAGATCTTCTTGAAACAGAATCTGATAAAGAGATTGCAAAAGTTTTAACAGAGTCAGATGATAGTCCCATTGTTGTCAGAGAGTATTTTGCCTCGCAGAAAAAAATTAATCTTAAAAAAACAAGCTATAAAATTCCAGTTGATATACTTGATGAATATGAAGAAATAGGTTTTTTGGCAATCGATGAGCGCACCAAGGAAGAAGCAAGGATATTAAAACAGACTCTTGCGGAATTTAAAATAGAAGCAGAAGTTACAGGAATAAAAAGAGGGCCTGTAATTACAATGTTTGAAATACTTCCGGCTCCTGGAGTAAAGCTTTCAAAAATCACAAACCTTGCAGATAACATTGCGCTGCGTCTAGCAGCATCAAGGGTAAGAATCGTTGCTCCCATTCCTGGAAAACATGCTGTTGGAATAGAGGTACCAAACAGAACCAGAGCTATTGTTTCTTTTAGAGAGCTTATTTATGTAGATTATCAGCAATATTCAAAATATAATCTTCCGGTTATTCTTGGAAAAGATATTACAGGCGAGGAGCAGATAATCGATCTTACCCAGACTCCCCATCTTCTTATAGCAGGGGCAACAGGCTCTGGAAAATCTGTATGCGTTAACTCAATAATAGTATCGCTTCTTTATAATAAAAAGCCGCAGGAAGTAAGAATGATACTTATTGATCCAAAGATCGTAGAACTTAAACTTTATAATGATATTCCTCATCTTTTAACTCCTGTTATAACTGATTCAAAAAAAGCATTTCAGGCGCTGCAGTACTGCATTTATGAAATGGAAAAACGTTATGCACTTCTCGATGCCCTTGGGGTAAAAGATGTTCATTCATTTAATAAAAAAATAAAAAGCAATAAAATTGCAACAATGCCGCTTCCTTATATTGTAGTAATAATTGATGAATTTGCTGATCTTATGGCAACAACAGGCAAAGAGCTAGAATCAACAGTTGCAAGGCTTGCTGCAATGTCAAGAGCTGTTGGTATTCACCTTGTTCTTGCTACCCAAAGGCCATCAATCGATGTTATAACAGGCCTTATAAAAGCAAATATCCCTTCCCGTATTGCATTTATGGTTGCAAGTAAAACAGACTCAAGAATTATAATAGATTCTGTAGGAGCAGAAATGCTTCTTGGAAAAGGGGACATGCTTTTTACATCATCATGGAATCCATATCTTACAAGAATTCAGGGGGCATATCTTTCGGAAAATGAGGCTGAAAGAGTTGTGGAAAAAGTAAAAGAATATGGAGAACCTGAATATATTGATGATGAAATATTTATTGATGATGAAGATGAGGATGATTTTGCCGGATATGATACTGATTATGGCGAAGATCCTCTTATGGATAAAGCGCTTGAAGTTGTTGCAACAGCAGGAAAAGCCTCTGCATCATATTTGCAAAGAAGATTAAAAATCGGATATAACAGAGCTGCACGCCTTGTCGAAGAGATGGAGCGGAGAGGAATAGTAGGTCCTCAGAACGGAAGTAAGCCAAGAGATATTTTAAATATTCCCAACAGCCGCAAAGATTAGTTTTTTTGGTTAAAATATTATGCCAAATTATACTGCTTATTTTAGCAATTCTTTAAAAAAGTTAATGCCCCTATATGTTAAAAGCACATCCAATGTAAAACTTTTTGATAATGACACAATAGTTATAATCCAGAATAAAAATATGGAAGAGTGGCTAAAGTTTGAAATAGCTTCATTAACAGGAATTTGCAGTGGAGTGAATTTTAAATTTCAGGATCAGGCTCTAAGAGATATTATTAATAATTTTCCAGGCATTCCTGAAATACTTGAAAAGAAAAAGATCGTTTATCTTGATGATCTTAAAATAATAATATACAGACAACTTGAACTAATCTTCTATAAAATTAAAGAGTATCCTGATTTTCAAATCGTTAAAAAATATATAGATGAATCATGGGAGAAAGATGATTCAGATGCAAAGATCATTAAAAGTGAGCGGTTGTTTTCTCTTGCAGACAGTATAGCAGGATTATTTTACTATTATGGGTTTAACTGCTCTGAAATGGTCACAACATGGGAAACAGGAAAAAGCTTTATTGAAAATAGTGAATTTAATTATGCTCTGCACCATGAAAAATGGCAGGCTGAATTATGGAGAATTATTTTTTCAAAATCATCACCATATCTGCACATAGGACAATTAATTAAAGATATTCTTGAAAATAAATTCCATGCGCCGCAGCTTAAAAATAATATTGTAATTTTTGGATCTTCTTTTTTGAGCGAGCAGGCTGTAAACTTTTTATGCTATCTTTCAGAAAGCTGCGGAGTCTCTGTTAATCACTTTATATTGTCGCCATCTCCTCTTTACAGTAACTCTGCTTCTTTTATTGATCATTCAAGTTCTTCCCTTCCTGCAGTTGAAAAATGGGCATCTATTGTAAAAGGGCTTGCTGATATACTTTGCAAAAAAAAGGTAATAATTGAAGAACATTATGAACTCCCATCTGCAGAAACAACCTTGGGAAAACTTAAGTCGGCAATTTTTAATAACAAGCCTATGTCCGATAACGGAAAAGAAAATAACTCAATGGCAATCATTTCTGCTTCAGGTAAAAAAAGGGAAATAGAAATTCTTAAAAATAATATAATACAGCTTGTGTCTGAAAAAGGGGTCAAATTTCATGAAATAGGGGTAGCTGCTCCTGATATAAACGAATATATTCCGTTTATAGAATCTATTTTTCCGTCCAGTGCTGAGTTGCTTGATATTCCATACAATATTATGGATATAGATATTGGAAAGGAGTCAGCTTATATTAAAACCTTTCTTGATCTTACTGAATTGTGCGGATCAAGATTTTCCCGCAAAGATCTTTTCAAAATATTTTCAAGCCAGTGTTTTATGGAAAAACATGAATTATCAAGAAAAGATATCGATGAATGGCTTTCTATCTGCAATAAACTTTCTATAAAATGGGGCGTTAATTACATACATAGAAAAGATCTTCTTTCCTATGAAGATAATTCAGGCACATGGGACTATGGATATCAACGGATAATTTCAGGGCTTGTTTTTGATGACAGAGAAGAGGAGCTTTCTTTGCCAAGTGGCATAAAGATATTGCCATATACCCTTCAAAGTAGCAGCGAAGAAAAAAAAATATCAACTATGTTTGCTGTTGTGGAATCTCTTTATAACGATCTTTACAATATAAAAAAAGCAAGGATGCAGCTTTCAGAATGGGGTTCTCATTTTGAAAAAATAATGGACAAATATCTTAAACCTGTAAAGGGGACAGAGGATGAAAAAAGCAGGAATTATCTTAAAGATATTTTCAGAAAGATTAATAATTTAAAATCAGCAACTCTTGTCTCTTCCGGAAATATTGAAAATTCCGAAGAAGTTTTTATGGTTGAATTTCCTGTTTTTAAAGCGCTTCTTGATGAGTATTCAAAAGCAGGAGGGCATTATAAGGGACGTTATCTATCGGAAGGGATTTGTTTTTCGTCAATCAAGCCTCTTAGGGCGATCCCATTTTCAGTGATTTTTATGATAGGGATGGATATGGATGTTTTTCCCGGCAAAGAAAAACCATTAAGTTATGACCTTAGAAATGTTACGAAAAAAAATATAGATCTCTCAAAACAGAACAGTGATTCTTTTGCTTTTCTTGAAACAATATTGTCCACAGGGGAATTCCTGGGTATATCATATAACGGAACAGATCCGGTAACTGGAGAAGCAAGAGAACCTTCTGTTGTTGTTTCCGATATTAGTGATATTATTGGGAAACAAATTGTTAAAGAGATAACTACTTCTCATCCCCTTTTTCCATATAATCCTGCTTATTATATGAAAGATTCAAAATATGGCATCTCTTATGATAAAAATAATTATGAACCTGCTATTTCTTTTTTAAAGGATAGGAAAAAAGAGCCTTTTTCCCCTGTGTTTGGAAAAAATATTTATGGATCCGAAAACTCTCTATATCCAACAGCAATAAGAGATGTTGTTATGTTTTTAAAAACCCCTTTAAGTTATTTTCTTAAAAATGAGCTTTCTATCCCTGAAAATTCTCTTGAACTTAAAGAAAATGATGTTCTGGAAAATTTAGAGATTGATTATCTGGAGCAGTTTAATGTTATTCGGGAATTGGGAAAACTAACAGAAGAATTTGATCGCGATTCTTTTATTGACTCAATTTATAAAAGAAAAATACTTGAAAGCAAGGTAGCTGATATCCCTGTTGTAAAAAAAGAATATGAAATGTTTAAAATAGAATTATCAGAAATATATAATAATTTAAAAGAGCAGGGATATTTTAAATCCAATGTAGTTGATGTAAATTTCGGGAACAATTATGCTTCAAGTGATCAGTTAATATCATTCACACATCCTGTTTTATTTGATGGCAAATTAGGAAAGCTTGAAATAAGCGGACTTATAAAAGGAATAAGGCTGGGAAAAGAAAAAGAACGTGTTGATTTTCATGCAATAATCAATGGAAAAAATTCTTTAAAAAATATTGTTCCTCATTTTCTTTACTATCTGCTGTTAAAATTATATGAGAATAATTTCCCAAAAGAGACTTCCAGATGTAATTCATATACAATTTATGATAATTCAGGCAAAAAGATTTTTACATTTTCAGATTCTGCAGGTGATAACTCATTATGTTGTAAGATTACTAAGCATTCTTTGAAAAAAGAAACAGGATCAGAGGAGAGCATGTTGATAGATTTAAAAGATTCAGCAGCCTCTATTGCAGATGCATATATCTCAAATCTTTTAACGCCTTATGTCGTAGATATAAAGTGCATAGAATCAGGCGTAGAACTTTTAAAAAAAGGAAAAACAATTGATGAAGCAATTTCTGGAATGAATAAATATTACGATAGGATAAATTTTGATGATGATAAATATCTTAAAGGGTTTAGCTCATTTTCTCCAAGATTTGATGATGAGGCTTTCAGAAACCTTATGGAAAAAATATATTTTCATCTAGTGTTTTAAAATTAGGAAGAATATCGGAAAGTAGGTATGGAAGAGTTTGAAATAAGTTCGGCAAATCTTGATAAAAATATGGTTATAAAAGCCTCTGCAGGAACAGGAAAAACATATAGCCTTGAGCATCTTGTTATCCGTTATATAGTTGACAAAGGGTGTGATATTTCTGAAATCCTTGTAGTAACTTTTACAAATAAGGCAGCATTTGAACTTGAAAACAGAATAAGAACTCTTTTGAAAAAAAAAGCTCTTGAAGTCAATTCAGTAAGCAATAAAGTATATGCAAAAAGGATAAAGGAGGCTTTTTCCCGTTTTTCAGAATCTCAAATTTATACGATACATGGTTTTTGTAAAAATTGTCTTCATAATTTTCCTTTTGAGAGTGGAGTACCTTTTAGGACTTCAGTAATGACTTCAGAAGATATTTATACAGAAGCCATCCATGATTTTTTAAGAACAGCAGAAAACAGCGAGCTTTCGGATTTTTATTTAAGTTTTAGAAAAAAATATAAAAATATTTCAGAAATAGTTAAATTATTTATTTCTATAATCAATGACCGTTATATTCTTGAAAAAAACGAAATAATACCTGATCAATCTTTTATTGATAAAACAGAAAAATATTGTTATGACTTTTTATCCGGTAAAGGGAAATTATATACTGCAATAAAAAAACTCTCTGATTGCGACCCTTCTCCCCATGCAATGAAAGATATTTCCAAAAAAATGAAACTGGGATTACGTGATAATACATTTGAAGTCCTTTCAAAGCTATTGAAACTTATTTTAAAAGCAAAAACTGTTGGCGAAGTTTTTTCTGATGATTTTCTTGTTGATGCAGATAGATTAAGAAAGTATTCTTTTGATTATATATCAGAAAATAAAGATACACCAATTCTTAATCCAAACGAATTATCCTTAACCAAAATAATATCAGATATTTTTAATGAATTGGAAATATTTAAAGATAACTCAAGTGATGAAGATAGTAATAATTATATTTATCATAATATAGCCTCTTATATTTTTATTAAAAAAGCATCTCTTAGAATAATAGAATTTGCGCAGCAGAAAAAGAAAAAAGCAGCAATATATGACTTTGATGATCTGGTTGAACTTACAAGAAATGCAGTAACAGCAAATAATGGCAATTCGCCATTGGCAAATGAACTTAGAAGAAAATATAAGATAGTTCTTATCGATGAATTTCAGGATACTGATATTTCACAGTGGGAAATATTTAGTACGATTTTCAGAGGGGAACAACATAAAATTGTACTAATAGGAGATCCCAAGCAGTCAATATACAGGTTCCGTGGAGGAGATCTTGAGATCTATCTTAAAGCTGTAAATAATCTTGCAAATGCATCTACTTACGAACTTGCAACATGTTACAGGTCTACAAGCAACATAGTTAAAGGCATTAACGATATTTTCAGCAAAGTTTTCCTGAACTCATCCAGCGGTGGGGGTGAAATTAAATATTTAAATGTTAGAAGCTATGAAGATAATCCTGGAATAAAAACAGATCAAGGCGATGTTTCAAAAAACTCTTCTATAGAAGGAAATAAAAGTATTGTTGAATTTATCGCGATTGAAAATGAATCAGATGAAAAATCAAAAAAAGAAGTAGAGCCATTGATTGAAAATATTTATGGCAATGAAATAAGAAAACTTCTTGAGCAGGGAATGTCCCCTTCTTCAATAGCAATACTTATGGAAACAAACAGTAGTTGCATAAGAATGCTTAACCATCTTAAAAGACTTGGAATCCCTGCAATTTACGAAGGGAAACTTAATATTTTTGATTCACACGAAGCTTATCAGTTTATTGATTTGCTCTATGCTCTCTCTTCTCCAAATAATATGGCTATTGTACGCAAGTCACTTTTTTCTGAGTTTTTTGCCATCTCTGCGGAAGATATAATTAGAATTGAAAATAGCTTTAATATGGATAACATTGCAGAGAAATTTGCAATCTGGAGCGAAAAAACAGCTAATGGTAAATTTTATGAAGTTATGGATGAGATATTTTATAAAAATAATCCTATTTTAGTTGTTGCATCATTGTCCAATGAAGATATTAAAAAACCATACATTGCAAGGACTCTTGAAAAACTTGGCGGCAGAGGAAAGGTTGCCAATGTCATGCATATATTCGAAATGCTTATTAAAAAGAACATGAAGGAAAAGCAGGATGCTGCTTCTCTTTTACGTTATATGATATCCGCAATGAAAGGATATGAAAATATTGAAGAAAAAATCGTAAGGCTTGAAAATGAACCTGACTGTGTAAAAATTATAACAATACACGTTAGTAAGGGGAGAGAATTCCCTGTTGTGTTTTTTTCCGGCGGACTTGGTAAATCAGAACCCAAGCCTTCCAGAGATAATTATTATGAATTTGTTGAAAAAGGGAAAAGATATATAGATTTTTCCAAGAGCAGTTTTGCCAGAAAGAAAGAAATTTATGAACTTTGGGAAGAGAAGAAAAGGCTTTATTATGTTGCAATGACAAGAGCTTCAAAAAAATTATATATACCTATTATAAAAAATCCTCCTGGTACAGATCTTGTAAGTTTTTATGCATCATTAGTATTTGACAAACTATCAAAAGAGATGGAAAAAACCGGAGTGGATTTATCCATACCTGTAAATACACAAAAAAAAGATTTGCCAAAGGATATGAAAGTAACAGAATACAAGGAAATATTACACAACAAAATATTTGAGCTTATAAAAGATTTTTGCAATGGTAAACAATATTTTAAATTTAATAATATTAAAAGCAGCGATATTCTCTATAACAGCGAGATGTGCGAAGGACAGTCTGATTCAGAAGCTTTGATGGATTCTGTGTTGACCTCAGCTTTAGTCATGACAGGCTCCGGCAATATCAAACAGTCTGATCAAGCAACTTTAGGGAATTCTGTTTTGCAACAGAATGACACACTCTCATTGCTTTCGTGCCCTGAACCTTCATATAAAAAAGATGATGCCCAAAAAGGGTTTTGGCTCTACAGTTACACAACATTTGTAAAAAATAAAACACACATTGCTCTCCATAGTGCAGGAATAAGAAATCTTGAAAACCCGGAAAAAGAGAATGAAGAAGCAGATGATACTATTTCAAGCGAAGATAATATTGGTATAAAAGGGGTAGATTTTGGAAATATAATGCATAAACTACTTGAGACAGCTTCCTATCCCAAAGTGATGCAACATAAAGATATAGATTCTGCTGTAAAAGATGAAGAACTTCTTAATTTTGCAGAAAACTGTGCAAGAGGATTTACAAACTCTTATCTTGCATATAAATCACGCGAATATGTTATTAAACTTCTATATAAAACACTTACTACTCCTATAAATGTTGGAGGATCGCTTATAAGGATCGGAGATATACCTGAATCTGACAGAAAGCATGAGATTGATTTTATTTTTAAAATAAAACATGGAAAAATAGATATAGGGAAAGAGTTGAGTGGTTTTGATTTAAAGGATGGTTTTATTAAAGGATTCATTGATATGATTTTTCGCTTTAATGGATCCTATTATATCGTGGACTGGAAAACGAATTATCTTGGCTCTTCATTAAACGATTATGATCAGATAAATCTTGAAAAAGCAATGATCAGCAATAATTATAAAATACAGATATATCTTTATTCAATTGCGCTTGATATGATGATCACATCTGAAAACAATAATGGTTTTACAACAAGTTCGGATAACGCAGAAGTACCATGTGTTAACAAGCCTGCCATAGGGGGGTACTTTTATCTTTTTCTGCGAGGACTCTCCGGAAAAGGAGTAAAGGTAAAGGACGCAGATGAAAAGAACAATATCCTTTATCCTGGAATTTATTTTAGTTCTCCTGATTATGATGCTATAAATAATTTTAAAAAAACATTTTTAGAATAGGAGTTGCTGTTGCAAAGGGAAAATTCTTTTTTTGACAAATATATTAATCATGGGATTGCCCCGGTAAATATTATACTTGCAGGATTTATTTGCACGCAATATGGAAAAAAAGAAGATACTACTCTTTTTTATTTTATAATAGCGCTATCTCTCCTTTTTGACAAAGGACATATTAGGGTTTCTATTGATGAAATTACAAGTGAACTGGAAATAGCTAAATTATCAGCAATAGATGATATTGAAAAAGAATTGTATTCTCTTATTGCAAAGGAGATATCAGATCCAATAAAAATAATAAAAGATAATCCCAGTATATTTTTACCTGTTGAAAAACTTGAAAAGATTGAAAATGGTAATCCTCAAGAAAATGATCCTCAAAATAGAGCCCCATATCTTTTGCTTGATGAAGGAAAACAAATTGCCACAGAAAAACTTTATTTTAGAGAAAAAAGATTTACAGATAATTTTTTAAATTATCTTAAATCCGCGAGTAAGCAAAAAGAAACCAAAGTATTAAATAAAAAAGATATACTTTCTAAAGTTACTTCTTTTGAAAAGTCCAACAATATTGCTCTTGAAGAAAAACAAAAAGAAGCTGTAATAAAATCATTTGCTGAAAAATATATGATAATTGCAGGAGGACCAGGTACAGGGAAAACAACTGTAATTAAGGCTATTATAGAAACCCATCTTTTAATTGATCCCTCTTTATCCGGAATGATTGCAGTGGCAGCACCAACAGGAAAAGCAGCGCGAAGGCTTGAAACAGTGCTTGGAAATCTTGTTGTTGATGGAAAAGTAAAGAAACCAAAGACAATGCATACTCTTTTAAATCTTGGTTACAATGAAAGAGATCCATTTTCACTTCTTCCATATAGAATGATCATTATAGATGAATCATCAATGCTTGACCTTAAAATGATGCAGGAACTTATGACAATGCTTCATGGCAACTGTTCTCTGATAATGGTTGGGGATCCTCAGCAGCTTCCGGCAGTAGGGAGTGGAACGCTTTTTTCCGATATAACAGATGATATTGAAAATAGCTCTCATATGCTTAACCAACACTATGTTATTCTTGAAAGAGTAAAAAGATCACAGGGAGCAATTCTCGAATTTTCGGAAAATATAAGAAAAGGTATTTTTAAAAAAGAAGATTTAAAAAATGATGATAATATCAAACTCCTATCTCCTGATTTTGATATTATTTATTCCTATGCAAAAGAAAAATATAAAATACTTTTATCTTGTGCAAAAGAAGGAAACCCGGAAAAGATGCTTGATGCTCTCTCATCTTTTGTTCTTCTTGCTCCATACAATTATGGATTGCTTGGTGTAAAAAACTTGAATAATAAACTTGCAAGTTATTTTTCCGATGGAAAGAAATATTATTTCCAGGGATTACCGATTATTATAACAAAGAATGATTATGATAATGGACTCTATAATGGCGACAGGGGAGTTATAATTTATGAGGATTCCATTTATTACGCAATATTTAAAAATGCAGACGAAGGGATAAAAAAAATATCCTCATCAATTTTAAAAGAATGGGAAATATCTTATGTGCAGACTGTTTATAAAAGTCAGGGTAATGAATATGATTCAATAGCTGTTGCAATAGCAACAGAAGCAGATCAGATAAAAGCAGTTACAAGGGAAGTGCTTTATACAGCAGTCACGAGAGCAAAAAAAGAAATTGTGATTTTTGGCGAGGAAAATGCAATAAAAGAAATACTTAAAAGAAAAGTTACCAGAAATTCAGGAATAAAAAAAGTAATGCTTGATCTTGAAAAATAATATTATTGCCTGATGCAATAAGAATGACAGACAATATCCAAGGAGAAGTGCATTGTGATTAAAAAAGTAAATTTAAAAGAACAGGTTAATTCCATTGCGGAATTATTTTTATATCACAAGGTTGGACAATTAAATAACCACATGCTCAATGTTTTACAAGCTGAAAATAGAGTATTGGATTTTCATATTCATAATCAATCAGATGAAATGTTTTATTGCATTGAAGGGGAGTTTGACATTGAATTTGAAGATGGTGTGACACACCTGTGCGAAGGTGATTTTATTATTGTTCCTAAAGGAACCTTACATCGTCCTGTATGTAAAGATCTTGTTAAATGTCTTCTTATAGAAATGGAAGGAACTCTTGCAAAAGATAATACTGGTGGAACATATAAGGGTTAATTTAAACATCAATGATCATGCTGTTAGTAATTGTAGAGTTGTAAATCAACATATATCAAGAAAAATATTGTAAATATATTTTTGCAGAGGCTGACACTTCGCATAACAAAAGGTATCTATACATCACTTGGTTAGTATACACAAACATTACGTATTTGTAATGTTATACGAAATTCATAATATTACTATGAGATATAATAATAAAAAATAATTGACATAAAATAATACATTTTATATTCTCTATATAGAACCTAAATTAAAAAATATTTAGGAGAAAACGCTCTGGTAATTTTATGGAGAAAAGTATGGCTACAATAGCGGAAAAAGCAGCTGAAACATTTAAATCAGGATTTAATTGTGCACAGGCAGTTTTATCATCACATTCTGTTGAATATGGAATAGATACAACAACTGCAAAAAAAGTTGCAGGGGCTTTTGGTGGAGGAATGGCCAATAATGGAGAAATATGCGGAGCTGTAACAGGAGCTTTTATGCTTATCGGTTTAAAGCATGGAAAATGTATTGAAGACGATAATGATTCAAAAGCAAAAACTTATAAATTAACAAATACCTATATACAAAAATTTAAAAAAGAATTTGGGTCAATAAAGTGTAAAGAATTAATAAAATATGATTTAAGTATCGAAGAAGAAGCAGCAAAAGCAAGAGCAACGGATCTGTTTAAAACATTTTGTCCAATGCTTGTAAAAAGATCTGTTGAGTTGGTTGAAGAGATTTTGGAAATCGGTTAAGAAATATTATAGAGAAGATATGGCAATAGAAATACCAGGATTAGATGTAAATAGCGGACTTGATTTATGTGACGGTGATTTGAACATTTATCTGCGTATTCTTCGAAGCTATGTTTCTGATATGCGCTCAACCATGGATAAGATTCAAAATGTTTCAGAACAAACATTGCAGGATTATGCAGTTAGTGTACATGGAATAAAAAGCACGAGCGAAGCTGTGGGTGCAGAAGAATTAAGAAAAACAGCAAAAGAGTTGGAAAAAATGGCCAAAAGCAATGATTTAGCCGGAGTATTGGCAAAGAACAATGACTTTCTAAAATATGCAGAGAATTTAATAGAGGGTATAGAGTTGTTTTTGGAACAACATAGCGCCGAAGGAGAATCACGGCGCTAATGTCTTAGCTACTCTTTCCATACTTTGTTAAATTTTAACTTTACTTAATATCTTTTCTATTTTCTCCAATAGTTCGCTCTTTTTACAAGGTTTCTTTATGTAATCAACAGCTCCCAATTCCTTTGCACGCTTCATATCATCAGGATCATCCGAAGATGTAAAAATTGCTATTGGAACATTGTGCAAATTGCTAAGTCCTCTTATTCTATTGTATGTACTCCATCCATCAATTTCCGGCATCATTAAATCCAATAAAATAAAATCCAGAGTAAGTCCCTGGTAAAGAAGCTTTAAAGCTTCTTTACATGATTTAACAGTAACAACATCATAGACTTCCTCTAAGAAGCCTTTAGTTATTTCCAGATGGGTTTTATCATCATCTATTGCCAATATTTTTTGTTTCTCTGACCCAGTTGAAATCTTGAATTTTTCTGTTTCATTCTTAAGATCTTCAAAGTTCTTATTATTTTCCGAGCTCATTTCAGCTACAAGAGTTACTGCGTTCTTTATTTCTTTGAGGGCGCCATTCACTATTTCATTCATGTTTGCCAGTGCTTCATTGCTGATCTTAATAAACTCATCTGTTTCCCTGACCAAATCATTGCCTGATCGGTACATATTCTCGGAACCTGTTTGGACAGAAACAGTTATTTCCTTAAGACGTGCTATTGAAACCAATATTTGCTTTCCTCCAGTTTCCTGCTCTTCCATTGCTTTCCGTATATTTAATTCATGTTCAGATACTGTTTTTACACCTGTATCTATGGCTCCAAAACGGGCAAGTACTTCATCGGAGGATTTAGTTATGCTATCTATAGAAGTTTTTATCTTTTTTAACATATTTGCAGTTGTTTTGGATTGCTGAGCCGATGACTCTGCGAGTTTTCGGATTTCATTAGCTACTACTGCAAATCCCTTTCCAGCTTCTCCTGCATGTGCAGCTTCAATAGCAGCATTCATGGAAAGGAGGTTTGTCTGGCTTGCGATATTATCCATTACAGAGTTGATTTCCAGCAACCCTTCAGAATCCCGAGCAATTTCCTGCATTTTTTGTACAACATCCTGTAGCGATATTCTTCCATGTTCAGATGCCATTGCAAGGGTTTCTACATGCTTACTGTTTGCTACCAGTGTTTGACTTACTGAATGGATATTTGCTGTCATCTCTTCAATAGCGGAAGATGATGTGTTTACACTGTCAGTTTGCTCATCAATCAATTTATTCTGAAAGCTGATACTATTTTTAATAGCCTCCAATGCTTTGTTTACCTCAATTGATCCTTTTTTCTGTTTAGATTCCAGGTCCTTTATAGTTTCAAAATTAGAAGAAATCTCATCAACTGCTTCCGAAGTCTTTTCCATATTAACTGATAACTCATAGCCTGTATTAGTAAGCGCATTGACTTTGTTTTTTATTGTACCTACCAGTTCTTTGATATTATCCAGAGTTGCATTAAAATAGAGTGCTAAATCTGCAATTTCATCTTTACTGGCAATTGCAATACGCTTGGTCAGGTCTCCTTCTCCCTCAGCTAATTCTTTAAGCATTTTGGTTACAGTCTGTATTGGTCTTAGTAATATATAACCAAGGCTGAATATATTTGCACAAATTAAAGAGACTAAACTAGTGACCGCAATAATTATTATTGTGACAATCTTTTTTGAAACATTATTTGAAATTATCTGATTTACTGCAGTCATTTCTATACCAATAAATAAAATGCCGATAATATCCTTTTGGTCTGCCGAGAAAATTGGTTTGTATTCGGTAATAAAATCACGGCCTAAAATTACAGCAGTTCCGGCATAAGCCTTACCAGCCTGTATAAAAGGATATGCAGCACTATTTGCTCCCAGAAAGGTGTCTACTGCCCGTTTTCCGGAACTGTCAACAATGCTGGTACTTATACGGCGGTAATCATTATTTTCCCGGATAAAAATAGTTGCTTCCACTCCCAGGTCTGAGCTTAAAAAATCAATAACACTATACTGATGTTTAAGAGATTTTTCATTTGTTCCAATCAGGTCTCCATTTATCATGCGCAATTGTCCATACTCCTGAAAAAATCTATCTTCAAAATGTTTTAAGTCACTAGTAAGTTTATTTAATCCCATGAGGTCAGCGGTTTCGCGGCTAGATTCTTGCAGAGATTTGATGCTAAAGATAGAAAATACTACTATTACGAGGAGTATAAAAATTGTGGATATACTCGACAATTTGACGAGTAACCCTATTCGCCTTTTCTTAACACCCAAAATATGCCTCCTTTTTTCTTGAATTCCATATACAAGAAAAACATCAATATAAAGCTAATAATATCATGAAATATATTTTTATTGTTAACAAGTTTTTAAATTTAGAGGAAAAGAGGTGAAAATGAGGCGTTTATCCTTTTACCTGATTGTTTTTTAACCAGAAAAACCAATGAATGGCAGGTTGACAGTTAAATAATAGAAAAAGACACCTGATTTGCATAAAAATTATAAATATGACTATGATGTGCTTTCATCTCCGCGAGCCATAAGTGTAACACCAGTTCTAACAATTTCCAGTATGCCGTAAGGTTCAAATGTTTTTTTAATTGCATCAATTTTATCAGGTGGCCCGCTTATTTCAAAAGACATTGTTTTATCCCCTATATCAACAGTAAATCCATTGCATGCAGTTATAAGCATGATAAGATCAGATCTTGTATCAGGAACACAGCTTATTTTAACTAATGCGAGTTCTCTTTTTATTATGCTCTTGTCTGTATTATCAATGGCATGTACAACATCGATCAGTTTATTGAGCTGTTTTATAATCTGAAGAAGTGTTTTTTTATCTCCTGTTGCAGTTATTGTCATTCTTGAAAATTCAGGGCTGTTCGCTTCTGAAACAACAAGGCTATCTATGTTATAACCTCTTCTTGAAAAGACAAGTGCTATTCTTATAAGAACTCCGGGTTTATTGCTTACAAGCAGACTTATTGTATGTTTTCTTATCTCTTCCATAGGTATCATACGCCTCCAGTGGCTGGTTTATTGGATTTCTTTTTTGGCGGTTCAAGTATCATGTCGCTAAGAGTCGCTCCTGCAGGAACCATAGGGTAAACATTGTCTTCTTTTTCTACTTCGATATCGATCAAACAAGGACCTTCATTATATTTTAATGCTTCGCTTAAAATCTTTCTGACATCAGAACTTCTTTTTATAAAAAACCCTTTGATTCCATAGCTCTTTGCAATTTGCACAAAATTGGGATTCCCTTCAAGATCTACTCCTGATAGCCTGTTGTCATAAAATATATTCTGCCACTGCCTTACCATTCCAAGAAATTTATTATTTATAACAATTATTTTGATAGGTAATTTATTTATTGCTGCGGTCGCAAGTTCGCTCATTGTCATCTGGAACCCTCCATCACCTACAACAGCAATAACTTGCTTCTCTGGTACCCCTATCTGCGCTCCAATAGCTGATGGAAGTCCAAATCCCATTGTTCCGGCTCCACCGGAAGAGATCCACTGATTTGGAAAAGATGTTTTATAAAACTGTGCTGTCCACATCTGGTGCTGGCCTACATCTGTTGCAATAATTGACTTTCCTTCAGTAAGCTTATAAAGCTCATCCAATACATGTTGTACTTTAAGCTTTCCTTCTTTTTTATATTTAAGAGGAAATTGTTTTTTTAATCTGGTAACAAATTTTACCCAATCTTCTGTGTTCCCTTTTTTTGCAATAGCATTAATTGCTTCAACAACTTTTTTTGCATCTGCTGC
>Ga0123353_10002807_pt1 | contig 21768 bp, 21 predicted proteins | sample TergutLab28metaG_3_FD_92763 | JGI IMG/M metagenome (GOLD analysis project Ga0123353, IMG submission 92763) | Labiotermes labralis P3 segment gut microbial communities from Petit-Saut dam, French Guiana - Lab288 P3 | ecosystem: Host-associated > Arthropoda: Insects > Digestive system > Gut ... | reverse complement strand
CTACTTATCGTTAGTAACCTTTTTTTTGAAATAAACTAAGAAGAAAAATCTACACCCCCTGCTTTACTATATGTTGTGAGGCAGGGGGTGTAGATTTAGGCTTGAATAGTTGTAAAAAGACAGTTACAATACTACTAAAGTTAATGCTTATAAAGACTACAAGATGGCAGTTATAAAAACCATCTTTTTGAAAACACAAATAGCTAAATCTTTTAAAAATTCATAAATATAATTTTATGCCGCATGTTTAAATTGTTCAATATGCAATAATTTATAAGACTAAACGGGATGCTTTTAGACATAAAAAGGCAATGCTAAAAAAACATACAAAGCTAAAAAAAGAAACCGGCCGTTGGCTGGTGCTGGTAGCAGTAGCCATTCCTCTTATTGCTATTTCCATAGATAACACTGTCTTGGATTTAGCTTTGCCATCAATTGCCGATGACATGCAAGCCTCAGCCTTACAATTGCAATGGGTAATTAACGCCTATACTTTAGCCGCCGCCACACCACTTTTGGTAATAGGTGCTTTAGCTGATAAAGTAGGCCGTAAACGCATGATGCTTATAGGTTTGGCAATATTTGGAATTGCCTCACTGCTGGCGGTGTTGTCTACTAATATGGGCATGTTAATAACCGCCCGCATCATACTAGGTTTGGGTGGAGCTATGATGCTCCCTTCTACTCTTTCCATTGTGCGTGCTACTTTTACTACTCCCAAAGAACTGATGTTGGCCATAGCAGTATGGAGTGGCATTATGGGTGCTGGTAACGCTGTCGGACCTATTATCGGTGGAGTTTTATTGGAATTTTTCTCTTGGCACTCAGTATTCTTACTAAACTTACCTTTTGTCTTACTGGGAGCTTGGACTGTACATATTTGGGTTAAAGAAAGCCGCGGTGAAAATGCCCCATGGCCTGACTTTATAGGCACAGTGCTTTCCACCGGCACACTTTTTGCTATAGTCTACGGCGTAATTAAAGCCGGTGAGGCCGGCTGGAGTAGCCCTATAACATGGTTATTTATCAGTATAGGCCTAGTAATGGGTACTATTTTTGTATGGGTTGAAAACAAATCCAGCAACCCTATGGTGCCTTTTGTGGTATTTAAGAACCGTTCATTTGCCTCAGCTTGTATGGGCATGACTATTATGTCTTTGGCTATGATGGGCTCGTTGTTTTTTATCAGTCAGTATCTGCAGTCCATTCAGGGCAACTCTCCTCTTATAGCAGCAGTAATGATGCTACCTTTGGTACCATTTATGTTGATAGCAACTTCGCTGGCTCCTATTTTAGCCCGCAAAATAGGCGTTAAATGGGTGCTCGTAGCCGGCCTAGTGTTTGCTATTGCTGGCTTGTTCTACTACAGCTGGGTGGTAGCAGTTAACAGTCCCTACTGGCAGATGTTAACCACCATGGCTTTAGTATCTATAGGTTTAGGGCTAGCCTTCAGTATGTCTTCTAACGCCATAATGGGCTCACTGCCATCTTCTAGAGCCGGTGCCGGTTCGGCTTTAAACGAAACATCCCAACAAATAGGCGGTGCTTTTGGCGTGGCTATTTTGGGTGCTATTATGAACTCTACATATAGAGCCGATGTCACTGGTATACCTTTCTGGAATATGTTAGCAGACGATTTAAAAAACGCTATCATGAGCAGTGTACAAAACGCCCACATTACAGCTGCCGAACACCTATCTAATGAAGAAGGGGCAATAGTGTTGCAATACGCCAACCAGGCATTCGTAAACGGTATGAATTATGCTATGCTTATAGGCGCGTTCATTGCTGTAGTAGCTTTAATTGTAATTATTATTTTTATGCCACGCAATATTCACTACGCTAAAGAAGGTATGAACACTGAAGAAGCTATTAAAGAAGCTGCTATGGAAGCTAACGCTGAAAAAGACAATGCAGCCCAACAGATTGCAAGCAGCTACCAGCTTATAATCAATATCGCTCAAACAAATACAAGTTAAGTTTATTAGGCGAATGTTCAGAGCAAGGCTCTTAGCTTTAACCAGTCGCCTAATAAATTAACAAAAATTCCGTAAAATTTGTTAAAATAAAGCATGATGAAAAAAATACTCTTAGGGAATGAAGCAGTGGCCCGTGGTGCTTATGAAGCAGGTGTTGTTTTTGCTTCATCGTATCCAGGCACTCCTTCCACCGAAATAACCGAAGCTTTAGCCTTATATCCCAGCATTTTTTGCGAATGGGCACCTAATGAAAAGGTAGCTGTAGAGGCTGCTTTAGGTGCTTCAATGGCCGGGGCACGCGCGCTTTCAGCCATGAAACATGTAGGTTTAAATGTCGCAGCTGATCCGCTTTTTACGGCAGCTTATTCTGGCGTAAATGGCGGTTTAGTATTGGCAGTAGCTGATGACCCACGTATTCATTCATCACAAAATGAGCAGGATAGCCGCAACTATTTCTATGCCTCTAAAATTATCGCCTTAGAACCAGCTGACAGCGAAGAATGCCGCCTATTCACACGCAATGCTTATTCTTTAAGTGAAGAATACGATACGCCGGTAGCTATACGTTTAGTTACGCGTATTTCACACTCACAAAGCATAGTGCAATGTGAAAAGCCGCAGGTTTACGAGCAAAAAAAATACCGTAAAGATATGTCCAAATACGTCATGTTGCCAGTAAACGCCAGAACCCGTCGCTCTTTTATTACTAAACGTATGACCAGAGCACAAAAATTGGCTGATAACGGTCCTTACAATAAAGAGATAATTCATAAGGATGCTAAAATAGGTGTCATTACCGCCGGTGTACTCTATCAGTACGCCCGTGAAGCTTTGGGCACCCAGGCTTCTTACTTGAAAATAGGCATGATAAGTCCACTGCCTAGACAAATGATGACAGATTTTTGTCAAAAATATCAAAAGGTTTATATTATTGAAGAGCTTGATCCGTATATTGAAACTTTTGCCCGCTCTATAGGTATAACCAACATCATAGGCCAAAAACTTTTCCCTCGTGAAGGCGAATTCTCGGCTGGATTGATAGCTGAAAAAATACTGAAAAATTATCGGCCTTTTAATTATCAACCGGAAAAAGATTTGCCACCGCGTCCACCAGTGCTGTGTCCCGGTTGTTCACATAGGCCGCTTTTTTATGCTTTAAAACGCCAGCGGCTGATAGTAACGGGCGACATTGGCTGTTATACATTAGGAGCCTTGCCGCCATTGTTGGCTATGGACAGTACTATATGCATGGGTGCTTCAGTTTCGATGGGCCATGGCGTTAATAAAGTACTGCCAAACGATAAAAAACAAAAAGTGGTGTCGGTAATCGGCGATTCCACTTTTATACATAGCGGGATTACCGGTTTAATAGATATTGTCTATAACGGCGGCACTTCCACCGTCATAATTCTAGATAACTCCACTACCGGTATGACCGGCCACCAAACTAACCCAGCCTGCGGACAGGACATATACGGCAAACCGGCTCCGGCAGTTAACTTAGAAGCTTTGTGTAGAGCCATAGGCGTAAGACGTGTAATTACCGTTAATCCTTTTGATTATAAACATATGTACGATGTCATAGCAGCCGAAGCTGCCGCCAGCGAACCTAGCGTGGTTATTGTTAAGGCTCCTTGTAAATTACTTCATAATACAACTAAAGACCCGCCTAGAGAAGTAGAACAAACTTTGTGTCAAAAATGTCGACTATGTATGAGCATTGGCTGCCCCAGCATTTCAGTGCAAGAAGGGCAAACACTAATTGACCAAGTCGCCTGCACCGGCTGCCAAGCTTGTCAAAATTTATGCCGCTTCGGTGCTATTAAGGAGAAAGAGCCGTTATGAAAGAATCACCTATATCTATACTCATCTGCGGCGTAGGCGGCCAAGGTACTATACTGGCTCGCAAAATTATTTGCGAGGCTTTTTTTAACAGCGGATACGACGTTAAAGCTTCCGAAGTGCACGGCATGGCCCAAAGAGGTGGCAGTGTAGTCACCCATTTTAGGGCCGGTGAGGATGTAGCTTCTCCGTTAATAGAAGATGGCCAGGCCGATATAATTTTAGCTTTTGAACCATTAGAAGCTTTACGGTTCTTACCCAAACTTAAAAGACACGGGCAGGTTATCGTTAATTCTCAAAAAATAATGCCCACATCAGTGCTTATCGGCGAATTTACCTATCCCACAGACATCTTTAACAAGATACAGACAGCCACTGATAAAATCAAGATCATCGATGCTTTGGATATAGCCACCAAAGCCGGTAATACCAAAGTTGTAAATGTAGTTTTGATTGGAGTTTTAGCCAAAATGCTGTCTGTATCTAAAGAACTCTGGCTTAAAGCAGTAGCCGCCAGTGTGCCGCTAAAATACCAAGAATTAAATATTAAAGCTTTTGAGCTTGGCTATAACATATAAGAAGGATTATCTATGGATAACTGTTGGGACCCTAAAATAGAATGTATGCCGCGCTATGAATTGGAAAAAATACAAGGCCAGCGGCTTAAAAATATGGTAGAACATGTATATAAAAATGTACCTTTCTACCGTAATAAACTAAACAAAGCCGGTATCAAACCGTCTGACATCAAAGATTTAGAAGACCTTTATAAATTACCCTTTACCTCTAAAGCCGACCTGCGTGATAATTATCCCTACGGACTTTTTGCTGTGCCCATGAGCGATATTGTGCGCATTCATGCCTCAAGCGGCACTAGCGGTTATCCAACTGTAGTCGGTTACACCAAAAAAGATATAGCAGACTGGACCGATATGGTAGCACGCGCCATAAGCGCTGCCGGCGGACATCAAAACAGTGTTATGCAGGTTGCCTATGGTTATGGTCTTTTCACCGGCGGGCTGGGCTTGCATTACGGAGCAGAACTGGTAGGTGCCTCGGTCATACCAGCTTCAGGCGGTAACACTAAAAGACAAGTGCAACTCCTACAAGATTTCGGCTCCAGTATTTTGGCTTGCACACCATCTTATGCCTTATATATTGCCGAAACTTTGAAAGACATGGGCGTTGACATTAAAACTTTATCTTTAAAAGCCGGCATTTTCGGCGCTGAGCCATGGACTGAAAGCATGCGTAAAGAAATAGAAAAACGACTTAATATTAAGGCGTACGATATCTATGGTCTTTCGGAAATTTATGGGCCTGGAGTAGGTTATGAATGCTGTGCCCAAAACGGTATGCACATCTGTGAAGATAAGATTATTGCCGAAGTAATAGATACCGACACCTTACAACCGGTGCCTGATGGCCAATATGGTGAGTTGGTATTTACCACCATCACCAAAGAAGGTTTGCCGCTTTTAAGATACCGTACGCGCGATATTTGCAAAATTACCCGTGAAAAATGCTCTTGCGGACGTACTATGATGCGCATGGGTAAAACGCGCGGACGCAGTGATGATATGCTTATTATACGCGGCGTAAATCTTTTCCCCACTCAGATTGAAAGTGCTCTTATGGAGATAGGCCTAGTTGAACCGCAATACTTAATTGAAGTGGAACGTGTAGGTATATTGGACGAACTAACCGTCAAGGTGGAAATCTCAACAGAAAACTTCTCTGATGAAATAAGGCAACTAGAAGAAATCAGAAACACTATTTTTAAATCTATTCAGGAGACTACCGGCTTGCACGCTAACGTGCAACTTATAGAATCAAAGATGCTAACCCGCTCAGAGGGCAAAGCCATACGTGTTATAGACAAAAGAAATCTTGCAGCTTAAGTAAAGGGACGACAAATATGTATATAAAACAAATTTCCGTATTCCTAGAAAACAGGTGTGGGCGTCTAGCCGAAGCCACTAAAATCTTAAAAGAGTATAATATTAATATATCGGCTATGAGTATTGCTGAGACTACCGACTATGGTGTATTGCGTTTAATAGTAAATAAACCCAACGAAGCTTGTCAAGCCTTACGCCATAATGGTTTTACCGTAAAAGAAACCGATATTATTGCGATCATGATAGATGATGCGCCAGGCGGTCTCTACGCCATACTTAATACGCTGGAAAAAGCTAGTGTATCAGTAGAATATATATACGCTTTTGCCGGTAAACGCTGTGATGAAGATAAAGCTTTAACGGCTTTTAAAGTAGAAGATAACGATAAGGCTATTGCTGCTCTACAAAAAGCCGGAATTACCGTGGCTAAGACCCAAGAAATATACAATATCTAAAATAACTTTCCGCCTATCGTATTGTTTATATAAGTAATACGACTATAATATAAAATCCGCTCTTTCAATATATTTTAGCGGATTTTATATTGCTTAAAGTGGAAAAGTTACTAATGAAGTTACTAGGCTTCTTTGCGTATGCCCAATAGTATTAGATATACGCCGGACAGTAAAGAAATAACGGCCGGTACGTCCATAGCGACGTGTATCCACCAGCTTTGTGGTTCTTCGCTGCCTATCCAGCCCACATACTCGGCTATTGCAGCCCAACCTAACCATATAGCTGCCAAGATTGCCAAAATACCTACAATAATACGCCACATAATTCCCTCCATTTAATAGTTTATAGGACTTTATTAACCCTGTCAGTATAATACCATTTTATTTGTTATTTATCAATTTATTTTTATTTTTAAATTTATAATTAAAAATAAATTGTTATTTATAAAATAATTTTATAATATGAAGCTGCCAATGGCATATCGATATTTGACATCAATAATGTGCTTTAAACAATTATGAATATAAGTAAAGATAATAACTCTAATGTTATAAAGAATTAGACTGAGAGATAACCCGTTTTATAGTTTATTACTACACTATTAAAAAATCTATGACATTAATAATTTATGATTTTTATCCTATAGTAATTGTCCATATCAAGCATACCTTAAAAAAACAGGGGGCATCAACTAGCCCCCTGTTTTTTAATAAAACTATTTACTTAGTTAAGCTTTAGCTTGCTCAGCAACTTGTGGTTGCTGCGGTTTGTTTTCTTTACCTTTCATTGAGGCAATAGCTAAGATGACGCCTAAAGCTATCGACAACAGAGCGGCAAAGAGTACCTGTAAATTGGCCGGCAAAATAAAGGTGATAGTGTGCATGGGGAACCAGAAGAGAGGAATGGTCTTGAGGAAAACAAAGTTCCATTGATTAACCCAGTTAATACGCTGAGTAACTTCACCAAAATGTAAACGATTAGCGAAAAAGCCTTTAACAGTGCCGCCAGTGTCGGCAATGTGCATATCGGTAATCTTATGGAAAGACATCATAACCGGGGCATAAATTATATTCATGGTAACCGATACAGCAAAAGCTACGCACGCTTTGCCCCAAGAAAGACTATCGGCAAATACGGGGATGGCGCTATCAAAACCCATGGCCGTCAACATAACCGGTACGCCAGTCTTAAAAATCATCATAGCAGCCACAATGGTCATACCTAAAAAGCCCCAAATGATCATGCGGATAAGAATGCCAAAACCAGGCTTGGTGTAAGTACCTTGGCGAATGCGCAAAGCCAGCATTTCACCAAATGTAGCTAGTAGCCCAAATTTAATAAAACCCATAATAAAAGGAAAATCGCCATTGAAATCATTGTAAAAATCGCGCAAAGGTGCCATTAGTACAAAAGCGGCGATGACCGCCAGCACTACGCCTATGCAAATAAAGTCGCTTCGTTTGAGATGCATTTTTTACCCTTTCAATTTATTTTCTTGATTATTTTTTGTGCCCGTAGACTATGCTGTCCGGCAGGACCCTAATGCCGGCTTTTTGTAAAAGTTCTTCGGCTTGAGGCATATCTTCCACATCTATGACAAAGAATGCTAAAGCCCCTTCTTCTACTACATGAGCGTAAGCTGTAGTAAAGTTGACGCCGGCTTTTTTGACCTTACGCAAAATATCATATAAGCCGCCGGCTTTGTCGTCCATTTCCAAGGCTACTATCTTACGCAAAACTACCGGAATACCGCGCTGCTGCAGTACCTTAAAAGCCAAGCCCGGGTCGTTGGCCACAAAATTTAAAATACCCCAGCCAGAAGCAGTATGAGTTAAGTTCATTGTGCGCATATTGACGTTTTCTTCCCGCAAAGTAGAGGTCACTGCTTCTAAAGCGCCTACCTTGTTTTCCACAAATACCGAAACTTGATAAGCCATTTTGTATTTTTATCTCCTCTACTTATAACTTTCATTCTTGCAGATAGTACGCAAATCTTTGACACGCACAGCTTTGCCTTCACTTTGCGGAAGCGTGCCCTGACCCACCAGTTTGACTATAGGGGTCACCAAAATTTCATCGGCAATTTCGCGGGTTACGAATTTGGAAAGTTTATCTAAAGCCTCAATATCACCGGTAAAAGTATCGGACTTTATTTCTGCTTCTACCTGTATAAAATCGTTATTTTCGTTAGTATCTAAAGTGATAAGGTAATTGCTGGCCAGTTGCGGCATTTTCATCAAAATAGCCTCTATCTGCATAGGATAGACATTACAACCGCGAATGATAAACATATCGTCGCTTCTGCCGGTAATACGAGCTATTTTTTTATGAGTACGACCACATTTACAGGGAGCTTCTATAAAACAGGTAATATCACGTGTTCTGTAGCGGATAATAGGCACGGCATGGCGGTCTAAAGTAGTAAGCACCAATTCACCCTCTTGTCCGTCGGGTACTGGTTCCAAAGTCATGGGATCAATAATCTCGGCCACATAACAATCTTCCCAAATATGCATGCCTGTTTGTTCGGTGCACTCAAATGCCACACCAGGTCCGTTCATTTCGGTTAAACCATAAGAATTGTAAGCTTTAATACCAAAAAGCTCTTCTATACGTGCACGCTGCTCTTCGGTATGCGGCTCAGCTCCTATAGCGGCAAAACGCAGTTTCAGATCTTTTTTAGGATCAATTCCTTCGGCTATTATACCTTCATACAAGCGGCTTAGATAGCTGGGTATAGCATGTACGGCAGTAGTACCGAAATCTTTCATCAGTTTTACCTGACGTGTGGTGTTGCCGGCACCGGCCGGAATAGAAAGAGCACCTAAACGTTCGATGCCGTACTGCAAACCCAATCCACCAGTAAACAGGCCATAACCACAAATATTTTGGAAAACATCGGTGTCTCTGGCCCCAGCGGAAAAAAGCGAGCGGGCCATCAAGTTAGCCCACGAATCCAAATCGTGTTTGGTGTGAAAGACCACTATGGGGTTGCCGGTGGTGCCGCTGGTACTGTGCAAACGTATAATTTGCTGCTGTGGAACCGATAGAAAGCCAAACGGATATTCATTACGCAGATCCTGCTTTTCAGTAAACGGTAGTTTACGTATGTCATTAATATCGGCCAAACTATCGGGGTCTATGCCCTTTTCTTTATATAGCTTGCCGTAGTACGGGCTTTTCATGGCTTGTTTGATAGTTTCTTTAAGACGTATCAGTTGAAACTTTTCAAGCTCGGCCCTGGGCATAGTTTCTATTTCTTTCTGCCAAAATTCAGTCATAGACATAGACCTTTCGTATTTGATGCATAAATAATATTCCAATTCCATGGCAATTGCAATAAAAATAATTGATTAAAAATATTATGTAAAATATATAATCGTATTTTTATGTATATTTTGTTTATAAAATATATTTATGTTAAATTATAAAAATTCACCGCTTAGTAATTAAGCGATGAATAATGTTTAAACAGCAAGAATGGTCGGAGCGTTATTTTATTTCCTTGCGTAAAACAGCAATGGTCAGATATTGATTAACTACTTCTTCTTTTATAATCCTATATCCGAGTTTTTGATATAAACCGATAAGTTTGGGATTATAGGCATCGGTAAAAAGCTCATATACCTTATTGCCCGTCATATTTTCGGCAGTTTTTACTAAAGCTTTGCCTAAACCTCTGTTTTCATAATCTGGATGTACCATTAACTTACCTAGATATGTATGGTCGCCTTGCAAGCGACTGCGTATTGAACCGATAATCTGCCCATCTTCATTTACTGCTTTAAGCACCATACCCAAAGCATATTCTTCCTGTAACTCGGCTAATGTCTGCTTAAGCGGCTGGATAACAAAATCAAGTGTAGCATAAATTCTATATGTTAAATATTGTAAAGCTAAAATCTGCGGTAGATCTTCATATAAAGCTTTTTCTATTTTAAAGCCGCGACAGTTCATAAATTATCATTTTCTCCAGATTAAGTCTTTGAAATCATATACTAATGTTACGCTATTAAAGACTTAATGTGTATACTATCGTCTATTATTGTTTAATTTTTTACCACAGTGCGGGCAAAACTTCATTTCACTTTTTATTTGACCGCGGCATTTAGGACAAGCTAGAAAAACATCTATATATTCAGTTTCTTCCACTGGTACAGCCTCGGCCATTTTTTGCTGCCTAAATTTTTCATACTCGGCAATAATGTGATGTCTTTCGTTTTCTTTATGTTTTTTCCTTTCGGCATCCATAAAAATGCAAGCCTGATGTTCGTTAATAATATTGGTTGCCACATAATCTTTTAATTGGCCTTTTTTAAGCTCAAACGCCAAACCGCAGGTTTCACATCTTAAAAAGTGTTTCTGCATAAAACTAAAGGTGGGTACAAAAAATACAGTCAAACGAGCGCGACTTTGATGCACTGAGAAAAGTGTGTTATGACCGCATCTTTTGCAATCTAAAAGCACATAACCCAATTTATCATATTCTTCGTTAGCACCAAAGATAAAGACCATAGTTTCTTATTATAGCATTATGTTATATTTTTATTTACACGCCTAGTTAATTAAGCTACAATCAAAATGTTCTCTAGCTTTGAGCTAAATACAAATTGAAAGGTGCATCTATGCTAGCGCTTATCGGCGGCACCGGTTTTTACGACTGGCCACTTTTAAAAGATACTACAGAATGTATTATAGAGACACCCTATGGTCCGGCTAAATATTGGTTGGGTAAGTATAACGATAAAGAATTTATTTTTCTTAGCCGCCATGGTTTAGATCATAATACTCCGCCGCACGCAATAAACTACCGCGCCAATATCTATGCCTTAAAAAAGGCTGGAGCTACTCAAGTTTTGGCTTTAAATTCTGTTGGTGGCCTGCTGTCCAAACAAAAGCCCGGCGATATAGTGATGGTAACCGATATAATTGATTTTACTCATGACCGTAAAAATACTTTCTACAACGGCGGTGAGGAAGGGCTTTATCATGTTGACATGAGTTGTCCGTATTCACTGTCACTTATTAAGCAGATAGTTGTTTGTGCTCATGCAGCCGGTATAAAAATATCTGTCGGCGGTATTTACGCTGTTACTCAAGGGCCGCGTTTCGAAACGCCGTCTGAGGTGCGTATGCTGGCTATGCTGGGCGGCACAGTAGTGGGTATGACAGGAGCCCCAGAAGTGTTTTTAGCTGCTGAAGCAGGTATGGAGTATGCCGCTATATGTGTTATTTCCAATTTAGGCTGCGGTCTTACCAATAAAAAAATTACTTTGGAAGATATCCAAAAGCAGATGCAAAAAAGTACGTTTGAAGTGCAGCAAATATTAACGATAGTCGCTGAGAAACTTTAAAGCTTGGGAAAAATATGACTATTCTTATTAGAAATGTAAAACTTTTAGATAAAGAAGGCCTTTTTGATATTTTAGTGAAGGGACAATATATAAAAAACATCGCACCAAGATTAGAAGATGCTGATGCTATTATAGTTAACGGCCAAGGCTGTTTGGCTATGCCCGGTTTAGTCAATACCCATACTCATGCCGCCATGAGTCTTTTGCGCGGCTACGCCGACGACATGCCTCTTATGAGCTGGTTAAATGATAAAATATGGCCGGCAGAGGCTAGACTCAACGATGATTTTGTATACTGGGGTACTATGCTAGCAGCTTTAGAAATGATTAAAAGCGGTACCACCTGTTTTGCCGATATGTATATGCACCTGGACGCCACAGCTAAAGCAATAGAAGACAGCGGGTTGCGTGCCTCTTTAAGCGACGTTCTTTTTAATGAAGAAATTTTGGCTAAGCAACCAGACAACATTGAAAAGTGGCAGGGAGCAGCCGAAGGACGTATAAAAATAATGCTGGGCCCGCATTCGCTGTATGCCTGTCAACCCAAACTTTTACAAGATACTGTTAAAATGGCTCAAAAACTTGATACCGGCATACATATACACTTAGCTGAAACTTTGGATGAAGAAAATATCATTAGAGAGCGTTATAATATGCGCCCTGTTGCTTTTGCTAAGCACTTGGGTCTTTTGGATCAACCGCTCATTGCTGCTCATATGGTGCATATTAATGATAGCGATATAATGCTGATGCAGCCTTATTTGGAATACATCAGTGTGGTTAATAATCCCTGTAGTAATATGAAACTTGTCAGCGGCGGCGCACCTGTAGTCCGGATGGCAGAGGCTGGTTTGAATATTACTATCGGCACCGACGGCGCTTCTTCTAATAATTCACTGGATATGTTTCATGAAATTAAAGTATCTGCTTTACTAAACAAACTACAAAGCGGTCAACCTACTGTTTTCAGTGCTGCAGAAGTATTAAATATCGCAACTATTAACGGCAGCAAGGCTTGTTTATTTGACAAAACCGGCCGGATGCAGGAAGGTTATAAAGCCGACATTATATTGGTTGATCTTCAAAAACCCCACTTATGTCCCTGTCATAATATGGCATCGCAATTAGTATATGCTGCCAGCGGACAAGATGTAAAAACCACTATTGTCGACGGACGCATCCTAATGCAAGACTATAAAATGACTATGCTGGACGAAGAAAAAATAATGTCTGAAGCCAGCAGATGCGCTTACCAAATGACAGCTTAGGAAATGATATGGAATTGATATTAGTTTTTGCCGGTGGCTTTTTATTAGGTGCCTTAGTTATTGCACTGTTGGTATCTTTTACAACGCGCAATAGCCAAAATAAACTTAAAAAAGATTTTGCCGATATTTCTCAACAGGTTCTCTACCAAGCTTCCGAACATATGATGCGCTTAAATGCCGGACAAACTCAGATGAATAATTCCCAATTAGAACACAAAAAAGAACTAATAGATGTCAGCTTAAACGAAATGCGCGGTAAGCTAGAACGTGTAGAACGTTCACTTAATGATTTTAACGAAAAACGCGAAGTTTCTTTTCAAACTTTAAACGACCAAATAAAAGCTGCTGCCGGACAAACTGAAAAACTAGCAGACAGCACCGCTCAATTAAGAGAGATGCTCAGTTCTTCCCGTTCGCGCGGACAATGGGGTGAGCGCATGGCTGAAGATATATTGCGTTTAGCCGGCTTGTGCGAAGGTATTAACTATTACAAACAAAAAACGCAGGAAAACTTTCAAAGCCGTCCGGATTACACTTTCAAACTGCCTCAAGAGCTAATAGTTAATATGGACGTCAAATTTCCTTTTGAAAATTATTTAAATTATGAACAATGCAGTGATATCTCTTTTAAAGAAGATTATAAAAAGCGTTTTCTTAAAGATGTACGTAATCGAGTTAAAGAAGTTACCAGCCGTGAATATATTAACCCAGCCGAGCACACTGTAGACTATGCTTTGGTGTTTATTCCCAGCGAGAATATCTACAGTTTTATCAACGAACACGATCCTTCAATAATGGACGATGCCCTTAAAATGAAGATCATCTTATGCTCACCGCATACTCTTTATGCCGTATTATCGGTAATGCGTGCAGCCGTGGAGAATTTTAAGATGAGTACCCGTCTAGGCGAAGTGCTTAGTTTAATTGAAGATTTTAAAAATCAATGGCGTAAATATTGCGAGAAAATGGAAATACTGGGCGATCGTCTGGAAAGTGCTAAAAAAGACTTTGATGAACTGCAAGGAGTGCGTACTCGTTCACTAGACCGTTCTTTAAATAAAATAGAGAACGCACAGGAAGATAATTATCTTTTGGAAGCAACTTCCGACAAAATTTCCTGATAGTTTAGTTTTACAAGACTCTTACTTTTGTTTAAAATAGGGTCTATAATAATGGGAAGTCATGGCTGCTACTTATTATAAAGGGAACATTTATGAGAAAACAATATTCGATGCAAAGAGTTGGTATTATACGAATTTTACAAAAAACTAATATGCACCCAAGCGCTGATACAGTTTACAATCAAATCAGAGAATCTATTCCTAACATCAGCCTGGGCACTGTCTATCGTAATTTAAACGACATGGTAGAAAGCGGAGAGATACGCAAAGTAACTACTCCTTCTGCAACCGATCGTTTTGACGGAAATACTTCACGCCACTATCATCTTGTCTGTCAAAAATGTCATCGCATAAGTGACATGCACGAATACTCAACATCTTTAGATGAGGATATAGCTAATCGTTACAGCTGTCAGGTATTGGGACACGAGATATATTTTAATGTCGTTTGCGCTGATTGTCTGCCAACTGAAAAAAATTAATAATAAAATATGAAAGAAGGATGTTCTGTGGCTAACAAAGAAAAAGTAACTTTTTATACATGCAATTCCTGTAAAACAGTAGTGGAGGTAGTCGGCAACAGCTTAGGCACGATGACCTGTTGCGGCGTACCAATGGAAAAACTCATGCCTAATACAGTTGATGCTTCATGGGAAAAGCATGTGCCGATCGTAACTGTTGTTGATGGTAAAATCAATATAAAAACAGGCTCAATATCCCACCCTATGAATGTTGAACATTATATAGAATGGATTATCGTCGCTTACGGTAATCGCGTAAATCGATACCATCTACAACCAGGCGATGAGCCGATAGCGACTTTTTGTAGCAAAAACCCTGATATGGGCGACCTTGAGGTTTACGCCTATTGTAATATTCATGGTTTGTGGAAAGTTTAAGCATATAAAATATAGAAATGGCATACCCCAATCTTTGGCTGTTTGATTTTGCAAAATGATGTTACCGACTATATGAACAATGTTTTCGGTACTAATTTTGAAAGAAACCAAAAAAATATCGGATCATCTAAAAACCCTAATTTTACATTATAATTTCTCGTAAAAGAAAAGGCCCGATTTACTATGTTCTTACGATGTAAATCGGGCTTTTGTTATCCTTATTGCTTCTGAAGATAATATATTATCATAATACTTAATATGTAACTGCCGAGAGTTTTTGGAATTACTCTTATGCAAGATACATCACAACCTACTCCTATAGCATCTACAACCTGCTTCTGCCATAATTTGTATTGAGTGCCATATTTAATCTTGAGCTTACAGAGTAATAGCCGCCTAACAAAAATAGTGCATACTTTAGACCCATAATCTCTAATCCTCTTCTTCGTCTTCACCAGCTTCAGGTGCATATTTAGCCAGCGGCAAAGTAATGCTAAAAGTAGTGCCCTTGCCTACTTTGCTTTGTACTGATATTTCGCCGCCACTGCTCTCAACAATAGCCTTGCAGATAGCCAACCCTAAACCAGTACCATCATTATAGCCACTGTCACCGGGTATTTTGTAGAAACGATTGAAAATTTTGCTTAGATGTTCAGTAGCAATACCAGTCCCGGTATCACTGACCACAATAACAGCATTTTGGTCGGTAGCACCAAATACCGCCGACACTAAACCACCTTTGGGTGTAGCTTTAACGGCATTGCCTACCAAATTAATCAACAACCGTAAAATCTTTTCGTCGTCGGCATGTACATATATTTCACGCCAGCGCACCTGAAACATAACACCTTTTTCTTCGCATAGCGGCAAAAACGTTTCGTAAATATTAGCGCCGATAGCTTCTAGATTGATAAGCGGCTTTTCACGCTCAGCATTGGAGTTCTCTTCCAAACGGGCTATGTACAATAAATCATTAACTATCGTTTTCATATTGTAGAGATTTAAATTAATAAACTCTAGCGTCTCCACATACTCTTCCGGAGTTTTCAGTTCGCCTTGCAGAGCTTTACTGGTAGCCGTAGTCAAAGTGGAAAGTGGTGTTTTAAGTTCATGTGCAGCATCAGCTACAAAGCGTTTTTGTGCCTCAACGGACTGCGCCAAATGTAAAGACATACGATTATAGGCTTCGGCCACCTGGCCAACTTCATCGCTGGATTTAATATGTATCTTCTCTCCTAAGTTAGACACATTGGTTTTAGATACTGCTCCGGCAATTTTGCGTAAAGGACCGGTAAGCTGGTTAGAAATAAAAACACCTAAAGCTACTGCCACCAACAGAGTCGCCATAACAAAAAATATAAGACTAGTAGTTAAATAGTCAGAAAACTGCTGCCATTGCAGATAGTTATTATCTATGGCAGATGCGCGCACCAAATTACTCTGACCGGCAACATTTTCTATATAGTAGCTACGTTCGTGTAATACAGTGGAAGTAAGGCCGGAAGAAGGCATCTGAGAAAAAGACAACAGCAAAATACGCCCATCCTGCAAGGTAAAATAGTAGTTGTCACCATTATATTGCATTTTAGCATCCTCATGGACTTTAACTATCTTAGAATTTTTAATAGATTCTTTAAGACCTGTTTCATAGTCTTTATGAGGTATAGTTAAATTGTCTACTGTGCTACTGACCGGCAATGCATAGCCATAGCCGTATTCAAAGGTATTTTTAGATTCTGAGCTGTAGTTATTTATAAGCTGCCATGTAAAAAAAACTAGCGCAAAAAGCATAACAAAACTCAGCAAAGCATAAGCCAATGAAAGCTTAACGCTTATTGGGTTAAATCTTTTCTGTGAGCTCATAGCCCATGCCCCTGACAGCTTTAATGACAGCACCGTTTTTGGGTGTGCACAGTTTTTTGCGCAAATTACTTATTAAAACATCTACCACATTGGATAAAGCGCCGTAGTCGCTGCCCCACACATGTTCTTCTATCATATAGCGCGCAACTACGGCGTTGCGATTGTAAAGTAGATATTCAAAAATACTATATTCTTTACCCGTAAGGGCTACCTCCTGGCCGTCCACCGTCACTTTTTGAGTGCTAGTATCCAGATTAATTTTACCAATGGAAAAAGTGGCCGAGGAAACACTATAAAAACGTCTCAATAAAGCACGTATACGCGCATAAAGTTCGGCTGAAGAAAAAGGTTTGGTCAGATAATCATCTGCACCACTGTCTAAGCCACGCACTTTATTTTCATAACTGTCTTGAGCTGTAAGCATTAAGATGGGAGTGCTTTTACCGGCTTTGCGCAGATCGGCACAAACTATAAAACCATCTATTTTGGGCAACATAACATCTAATATTATTAGATTATAGTCAAAAGCTAGAGCCATCTCTTTACCAGTAACACCATCTTCGGCGCTGTCTACAGCATGCCCCTGAGCTTTTAGTTCTTCACTGATAATATCACTTAATATTTTATTGTCTTCAATGATAAGAATATACATAACCGTAGATTTAATTCTAGCTGAGCAAGACCGACAATGCAAGCTGGTAGCTGGTAAAAATTAGAGGCCGCATGCGGCCTAATTGCTAGTTTTATAATACATAAGGTTGCATTTTATACAATATGATATCTAACTTTGTTTAATTAGAGTGTAGTATACGGTTACTTAATACCGCTTTGCTATTTGTATAATGTGACAAGTGACTATTATATAAAATGTGATTTCTTTTACTGCATTGCAGAGGCATCAGAATTTTGCAATATTATAAACGCTGAGCACCCAGACCACAATTCTCCACATGCTACAGTCAATGGTTCTGATGAGTTAAAGTTATTTTTTTTATCATTGATATAGCGTACTATTTCATCAAATTTTATTTGTTTAATTTCGCCTATTTTTTTTGATTCCGAGAAGTTTGCACAAAGCGTTCGAGTCCATCGATACACAAGAGTATGATCAATATCCATAAGACGCGCTATTGTTTGATGACAACTACCAGTCATAGCGTAGAACAGAATGCAAAGTGCTTTTCCGGCCGCAATTTTATAGTTGATACGGTTATCGCCTTCTCGGAAATTACACCCGCAGTCTTTACAATAATATCGTTGCTTTCCGGCAACAATCCCGCTTTTTACTACTCTTTCCGAACGACATCTTTTACATATCGGCATAATCTCTATATCCTATATATGAACGTTACACTTATAAATATATAATATCGTTCATGGCTGTTTTAGCCACTATAAACTATGGTGGTACACCAGTGTCAATAGTAATATAAATTTTTTTCATTTTTAACTGATTTTTTGAACTTATGTTTTCAAGGTGCAAAGAAATAAGATATTGTGTGTACTGTGACACTTTTGGTGCTGAACATTTTTATACTGCTAAGACGAAATTCTCTGAAAGAGGATTTGGGTATCTAGAATGTATAAACTCAAATTTTACGAACTAAGATGATTAGAGAGACCTAAACTAACATGCAGACTTTGGACTTTGCGACAAAGTCTATTCATAGCTTTACAGTAAAAGCTTAAAATTACGGCGGTTATATTTAATAAGGCCTTCGGCCTGCATTTTACTCAGTTCATTGCTCATGGCACTTCTGTCGACTGCTAAATAATCAGCTAACTCTTGACGATTAAAAGATATGCTAAAAACCGATGAGGCCGCTATTTGAGCCTGTTCGGAAAGATAGGAGAGCAGCTTTTGGCGAGTGGTAGTACGTGTAACATGTTTTATTTTTTGCGTTAGCATAATATTGTACCTAGCTAAAATACTCAGCATATTTTTAATCATACTAATATGAAAAGAACAGGCCGAATTGCAAGAAGTAGCAATGCGACGATAATTTATTAACAGAATACGACAAGCTGTCAAGGCTACTACAGCAATGGGTGGCTTTTGTATTTCTATGCAAGAAAAAGCCTCACCAAATAAACTGCCAGCTTCTACACGCGTCAAAATAGTGCGGTTACCCCAAAAATCTTCCTGTACTATAACCACACTACCGCTAAGAACAATGCCCGCCCGGGAAATATTTTCATCGGCACTAAAAATATAGCTGCTCTTTTTATAGCTATACATAGTTGCTTCTAAGCATTTAAGCAAGCTTGGCAAATCTTCTTCCCTAATATTTTGAAAAAGAGCGCAATGCTTAATAATGTGTAGATAATGGTCCATAAATTTTCATTTTTGTTGTAAAAACAACAGAATTTTATTCATCAGTATAGTATTATACAACTATTAAGCCAAAGGAGTATTCAGATGATAAGAAAAATAATACAGATAGATAATAGTAAATGTGATGGTTGCGGGCAATGTGCAGAAGCTTGCCATGAGGGCGCTATTGGTTTAAGCGACGGCAAAGCCATCCTGTTAAGAGACGATTATTGCGATGGCCTAGGTGATTGCTTACCGCTGTGTCCAAAAGGAGCTATTTCTTTTACTATGCGAGAAGCTAATGCTTATGATTATCAGGCTGTGCTGCAGCATCTGGCTAATGCTAAGGCCCAACAGCACGCTTGTCTCGGCAGTATGGCATGCAATATACAACAACCAGTTTATCAAGAAAGTGCTGTTTGCAACTGTCCGAGCAGTGCTGTGAAAAGTCTGACTACTTTAACCAACGATGCTCATTATGACCAATGCATACCCAGCTGTTTAGCTCAATGGCCTATACAGATAAAGCTGACGCCCGCCAACGCTCCCTATTTTGCCCAAAGCCATGTGTTAATAGCCGCCGATTGTTGCGCCTACGCTTATGGTAATTTCCATCAAGACTATATGAAGAACAACATCACTGTTATCGGCTGTCCTAAGTTAGATGAGGAAGATTACAGCCAAAAATTGGCTGAGATCTTAAGTTATAATGACATTAAAGCATTAACGATAGCCCGTATGGAAGTACCATGCTGTAGCGGCCTGCAAAGTGCTGTACAAAATGCCCTGCAGTTAAGCAATTATAATATACCGTTGAAGGTGGTGGTTATTTCTATTGATGGTAAAATTTTAAATTGTTAAGTCATAATTTAACGCATATGTTTAAAGTTTAAACTCTTTCATTATATTGTTGCTTAATTGTAAATATTATATCAATCAAGATTGAAAATTATTTATAATTGCAATTTAAATGCACTAAGAATAGACACAAAAAGCAATATTAAATTCTAATAGCAACTAAAAAGGTTAAAAACGGATGTTTTATGTTTAAAATTTTAAAATCAAAGTAATTAATTAGGACAAATAAAAGACAATATATTTTCAAATTATTTTTTATAAACCACCCCTAACTTTTCCTAAGAGTCCTCGTTATAGATTACGTAATTACGAAACACGAAGGAGGAGTTTAGAATAAATGTTAATTACGAAGAAGAGATTTTGGGTAAGTTTATGGGTTATACTGGCGTCTTTATTGTTATTGGGAGGTTTATCTTTTTTAGCCCCCAGAGCTCAGGCAGCCCATATTCCTGTATCAGACGCCAGCGAATTACAGAATGTTATTAATAATGCTAATGACGGTGATGTTATTGAATTGCAGGATAACATTACTTTAAGCTTAACCTTAAATATTAATAACAAAACGATTACCATTACCAGTTCTTTAGGAAATAAATTTACTATTACTGGTTCGGGCAGTGCCCCGGCCATTACCGTTGGCAATAATAGTACCCTTACATTAACCGATATTACTGTTATAGGTGACGGTCAGAACGGTATTAAGATTAATGATGGCGGTACTGTTATATTAAACAATAAGGCTGTGGTTACTCAGAGTGTTACCGGTGTTTATGTGAATACCGGTGGACAGCTTATTATGAATAACGGCAGTGTTATTACTGACAATAAAGCAACTACTAGCAGCATAAGCCTTTATGGCGGTGGTGTATATAATAGAGGCACCTTCACCATGAACGGCGGTACCATCTCAGACAATACTGCTTCTTCTTACGGAGGAGGTGTCTGTAATTACAATACCTTTACTATGTTGGGGGGTAATATATCCAAAAACTCGGCCTACAATGGCGGCGGAGTATACAACAACCACTCTTTCAGCATGTCCGGCAGTGCTGCTGTTTCTGAAAACTCGGCCGTCTACAATGGCGGCGGCGTATACAACACGAGTTCTAGCGCCATTTTCAGTATGTCCGGCAATGCAGCTGTCTCAAATAATTATGCCACTAATTCTAGCTCCAACTCCGGTTTTGGTGGCGGCGTATATAACGCATCCAACACCTTTAATATGTCCGGCAGCGCAACTATCTCAGGTAACAACGCCCATTTCGGCGGCGGCATATTTAACAATGGTTATGTTTATGCTGTCATGTCCGATAATGCGATTATTTCAAATAACATTGCCTCAGCCTATGGTGGCGGTATGTACAGCTGGATTAATAGCACTTTCAATATGTCTGACAATGCAGCTATATCAAACAATCGTGCTAACTATGGCGGTGGTGTGTGCCAGTCTCAGAAAAGCACTCTCAATATGTCCGATTCTTCGGTTATCTCAGGTAATTTTGCCTACGGTAGCGGTGGCGGCATATACAACGACTATTGTACTTTCACCATGTCCGACAACGCTTCTGTTTTGGGCAACTCTGCCAATTGGGGTGGCGGCGTATATAACACAGGTACTAACAGCACTATAAACATTTTCAATATGTCAGACAATGCTGTTGTGTACGGCAATTTGGCCAACTACTACGGCGGCGGCGTGTACAATGGAACCTATAGTCTATTCACCATGGCCGGCGGTACCATTTCCAATAATAAAGCTTCAATAGACGGCGGCGGCATCTACAACAGCGCTCTCTCTAATGCCATAACTATTGAAGGCGGCACCATCTCTAACAACAAAGCCACGGGCAACGGAGGCGGCATATATGCAGGCAATCTATATGCAGGCAATCTAATGGTGGTCCTGACAATTG
>Ga0123353_10002806_pt1 | contig 21770 bp, 28 predicted proteins | sample TergutLab28metaG_3_FD_92763 | JGI IMG/M metagenome (GOLD analysis project Ga0123353, IMG submission 92763) | Labiotermes labralis P3 segment gut microbial communities from Petit-Saut dam, French Guiana - Lab288 P3 | ecosystem: Host-associated > Arthropoda: Insects > Digestive system > Gut ... | reverse complement strand
CGAGGCTCCGCAGGAACTGAGTCACAATGTCCGCAAGTGCCGCAAGACTCACACGGCGCCTCTACTTTATGGTTCGTCGGGAACGACTTAGCCGGTTTATCTATTTTCGAGAACTCGGCCAGCGGGTAATTATCCAACAGCTGACGAAGACTGTGCGTAATTCGATTGGTCATCGGTGAATGACCGAGCAACGCGTACCTCACGTGCGGCGATCCGTCTGACTTATGTTGATGGATCCTGCTCTCATACACGTAAATAAGCTGTATGCCGTAGTAGAGCTTTGGTTCGTATAGCCAGTAATACCCTGGCTTAACCTCCTCATACTTCATCATAGTCCACAGCGCCGGCATGCCGCACATTGTCCTGATGACTTCGTCCTCGTTATGCAGGACGGTTATTGGCTCCGACACGTTCGCTACCTTTAAGCTCATCAAATTTCCATCTGAGTGATCTACGGTCCTGAACCACTCGATCATGGAGGGACGGATCACCAAGTGCCCGTGCTCTACGTTAAATCGTACAAATTCGCTCATGCGTTTCAAGGTGTATAAAGTTTACTTTTTTGTAACATCTTCCAACTGTCTTCAGCCTCAAAGGCGCTCTTGCAGCTAGGCGTGCGAAACCCGCACCCCAAGCACACTATGTAGTGAAGATGTGAGACACTACCAAACCTCGCCTCGGCATTGCAGAACGGACAACCAGACGGGGTCTCTAGTTCCCTTCTATGCGGGAGGCCGGCCGGCGGGCCCGTGAGTTCGTGCCTGTTATAGGTGAACAAAATCTTCCGACCGGCCATCTCGGTTATTACGCGCTCAGCCCTAGTCTCTACCAATTGAACCATCGCACAGAACCCAACATTGTTGGCCGTCGTAGGCGGGCCATCATGCTGTACGGACCAGCAAGAATATTCAAGTGATTCGTGCAGCAATATGCCACCAAAGACAGCTAAGTCTGAGCAGAGATGGTGGGTAGCTAGTACCTCATCGTTAGGGCTATCTATGTGATACCACGATAACACCAGTTCGTTTGGTATGCTTGATCGTGAGGTCATATCAGGCATGAGCAATACCTCTAGCGGCAAGTAATAGTTTACGATACTCTCGTACCCTGCAGTGCTTGGAACAGGTGCTTGCACACTCTCGCATGTTCTCGCCGCCCGGGCAGGCTCTTTTGATCATGTACGCTAACGCATCCATCAACTCTGGCGTCTTCGCCATGGCAATCACGTTGGCAACCATCTCGTTGGACATGTGATTACCGTCTCGCGCTATGCAAAGCATAATGTCACGCTCGCCGTAACCTTTTATTGACAATACCGTCGCTGGATCCATATTCGCAGGATTCATTCTTGGTATCATCTTTCCAGACACCCTATCCGCCCTCCAAGGGCCACGTGTCATCTCATCTTTATCTGTATTTCTAAGCATTTGGTTCCTCATTATTAGTTACCGGCTCTACTGAGCACCCTGTCTGATCTCAGCCTCAAGCTGATCCATGAGCCTGAGCGCAGCTGCTAAGGCAATCTTTGCTCCTTCGAGCCTACAGTCGTCGGCAAAAGTTCTACCTGACGACGCTCTTCCCTCTTCCCATTCTTTCTTGAAATACTCCATACTCGCCCTAAGCAAGCTCCACTGATCTTGGTGTGTAATCATTATCCGCGAGATAGGTCAGAGCCAGGCGGCGGCTCACACAGGCACCACGCCATTACGTTGTATTCTTTTATGAAGTCCTTTATGTCCCACTCGCGTACACTATGTGGCAGCGTCACTTCGACAGTATTATCATCAAGAAATGTTACCTCCGCCATGAGTGCATTCATATTGGCACCGGAAGCATACCAATACATACCGCTTTCAGTAGGTAGCTCTTCTACCCACTGCGACTGTTTTGGTACCCTACTCTGCCATATGCGTCTCTCAACAATCCCCACCATTGGCGGATCTACATACTGCGTCAGGCATCCTTCTCGACACCTAATGTACTTGTACTCATACTCGTCCTCGTGTTTGAAGGCTTGCGCCTCGCCACCGCAGAACGGGCAATTAAGAAGTTTTTCATCCATTATGGTATAAGTCTTCATTTATGTGTTTTAGCTGCCTCTTGCTGAGAGTAGGTATCCTGTAAGGCGCGCATGAGCTGGTACTCTTTCACCGCCGCCGCAGCGTTTATGATAATCTGCAAAAGATCATCAAGGTTCTCCTCGTCAAATGCCGGGTGTTTTGTGGTTTTTACCAGGTGTTGAGATGTGCGCTGTATCTGCACCACCTTATACTGTATCTCCGCCTTATGGCGCTTCACGCCTTGGTCCACGTCCTTGAACGTGAGATTGTTACTCATTCCGCACCTCCTACTACTGTCTTACCGATTACTCTAACATGCACAGGAACCTTACGCAGCTCGTAAGGAATACTTATAGGTGGCTCTAAGACGCAGTATACATACAAGCAGCCCGCACCAATACCTACAGCCTGAAACCAATCAACACCGGTACGACCCTGAAGTATGTGGTTGCGTAAGTCATCAGCTAGCTCGGGCAGCATCTCAGAGATGTTACTTTCCAGTTGCTTCCTCCGATGCTCGTTCTGTTTCTCAGCGCGCTCTATCTCCTCACGGTAGGTCTCGTTCTCCTTGGCTATCGCAGCAGCAGGCCGGACGCTGCCGTGTTCCTTTCGGACGCTCTTGACCGGTTCGGTCGCGTCGTCCTCTGGAACACGGCTCGTCTTGGGGTCGTTTGCCGTACCCACGCTCACCTTATTGGCGCGTGAGCGGTAGAAATGTGTGTTGAACATCAAACTCCTATCTCGGGCCAAACTTGTAGGTTCCTGGGGTTACTGAGCCATCACTTATGACCGTGCGCAAGTAGTTCACCGAGAGGTATTCAGAGCGAAACGGTCCATTGTTTTCTGTTACGTACAAATCCCACTTACCAGTAGCGCTAGCTCCGGTTACCTCTATAGGCCTACCTGGCGGGCTAGTGGCGCGTACGTGTCTGAGGGCGTCCTGAAAGTCAAAGAGGTAGTTGTCGATGCAAATCTTAAGCAGACCAGGCGGTCCGATAGTTGCGCCTACGTCTAGTCGGACACCGTCGTCCAGCCTCAGGTAGACAGGTGTTCCCGGGTCTACGCCGAGTTTACCGAACGTCCATTTCTGATGTCTACGTCTTTTGCGACCACCGTCGTCATTGGTGTCGTCACCGTCTTGCCCCGCAGGCTCAGGCTCCTCGGGGAACCAGTCCTCAGTGTCAGCCTCTGTTCGACCCACGCCGGGTTTCAGTCGACGCCTAGGTGACCCGTCAACGGATATCGTGTTGATGTGACCGCTTATCACGTCGCAAAGCTCGCCGAAGTTACGCCCAATCAGCTCAGGCTTACTGCAATCGTCGATCTCCCAATGGTACCGCATCCATAAGGCCTGGTGCGGTAGGAGTTCGATGTGATCTATAAGTCGATCCTTGTTAGCGTACCAAATAGCTGCCGTAATATGCTCTAAATCGCCAGCCCACTTGAAGTGCGCGTTATGGGAGACTACATCTAGGCTTCCTGGCGTATTTGGTCGATTTGGGACAACTGTAACGTCAAGGAAAACATGAGCCAGCTTTAACTGCAGCAGGTCGCCCAGCTCACACCCATCAAAACCCAACGCTGCCCGTCGAAACGGAAGGAGCCCGACGCCCATGGCAGACATCTCGCTCTCAGAGAGCCCGTACTTTACCTTAGCGTTTTTGTAATTTGGCTCGTTTAGCAGCGGGCGTATCTCCCGGAATGCACTCACGTCTGCCTTGATCGCCGCTCTTACTTGGTCCGGCGCTGCTCTATACAGGCCGAGATCAAGCTGTTCTAGTTGTGATGATATTTCCATTATTGGTATTTTATGCAGGTTTCCCGCCAGTCTTTTTCTCCGATACCATATCGGTGACCAACAGTTGTGTCGATGCCCATGCTGTACGGGCCTCGTGTCTTATCTACTTTACCGGTCAGTGACCGAGCATACAGCGCTACGTTCTTACTCATACAATTAGGTAATACTTCATCAACCATACGGGCTACCTGCCTATACGGAGCTGACACCAATACCTCGTCGTGCACCTGAAGCAAAATGTCGTACTCAAGATCCTGCCCGTAACGATAGTTAAACAGGTTGCTCAACGCCATACGCATAGCCTCTGCTACGAAGTTCTGCGGTATGAAGTTCTTGAACACTCTCTGCAGCGCAGCAAGCTTATCGCTAGGAAGGTATTGATGAGCAGGTTTACGGCGATACCGCTTACACACTCCCGAGATCCATCCTCGATCATACACCTGCTCAGCGGCGGCATCCAAGTAGCCCATGGCGCCCGGATACATCTGCTTGATAGTATCCATGATCTTACGAGCATCATCCGGCGTAATGAATACACCTTGCTCTTTAACCTCCTCAGCGATAGCGTTAGCTCCTCTACCGTACATAAGTCCGAAAATCACCGATTTTGCGACTATCCGCAAATGGGACTTACCGAGCCTGTACAGTCCGTCCTTGGTGGCTGGACAGTCCAGCTTGAACGCCGCAACGGCGACCTCGGAGTGAATATCGTAGAAGTTAGGGTCGTCTTCGGCCAAGTTATTACGGGATACGTGATCCATCATAACCTCGTCGTTACCCATAACCGCCACGGCAAACAGCTCCGCACCTTTGAAGTCCGCCCAAATGAGCATGTGCCCTGGCTGAGCCTGAAGCAGTCCTCGCAACGGCCCGATGTACTGATCACCGACTATCTTCTTGTAATCAGCTTCTCGCTTCTTGGAGATATTCTGCATCGCAGGCCTGGACGACGCTGCTCTGCCGGTATCTAGGGTCTGGTAGAGGTGGGTTCGGATACGGTTGTCGTCGCAGATGTACGCCGACAGACCCAGTTCCTTCACCTCACCATCCTCGAGGCCTATCGGCTCCTTGAGAACGTAACCCATCACCTTTGTCAGGATCTTGGCGCTACGGAGGTCTGTCAGTATCTCCGCCCGGAACTCCTCGCCATCGTCGCCGGTGGCCTCAAAATCAGCCCTGTGGAGCGTAGCCAGCATGCTGAGGGACCTGGCATTGCTTGTAGGAGATACCAAGTCGTCAGGCTTGAACTTCGGGTCCCAGCTGTCACCAGTGGTGGTGTACAGCGGAAGCGTCATCAGCGAGACAGCTCCTTCGGGCCTGAGAGGTCCGACCTTCTTGGCCCCGTTCCACTTGTCGCCGTACAGGATCTCCCGCATCTGGTAGTGCGAGTTGAGATTGAACTTCGGCCAGTGCATACGCCGCCTGATGCTTTTCAGCAGACTCCTCTGCTTATTGCCATACACCTCCATCAGATCATTCAGGCGGTCACGGTCTACGCAAATACCGGTGCAGTTCATCTCCAGAAACGGCTCCCACTGCTGCATGCTGTTGGTGTAAGCCTGCCAGCAATTGAGTCCGTAGGGATCCTTATGCAGGTTATCCCTGTAAAACAGGGCAATCCTCCTGGTAACATCAGCGTCGTAATTGCCGTAAGGTATCAGGATGTCGTCAGGGCAGTACCCGTAACCGGGAACCTCCTTTGAACTGATCTTATTGGCCTTGGCATACGCCGCCTTCCACTCGTCCATCGCCACGTCATACCTTGGGACACCAGGACACCGTAGCAGGAACTGAGCCGTCAACGAATGATCATCAGTCTCACAGTAGGCGTGAGCGGCCATCGCCGTATCAAACAGACACGGATACCCTTCCTTGATGTACCTTTCGTATGTTTCGGCGTCTTTAGGTATTACCGGCATGTCAAACACGGATGGAATGAAACCGGCACCTATGAGCCCCTCGACGTCAGAGTCAAAGAAATGTCCACAAATGACATAGGCGAGCCACATCTCCTGAAAGTCCTGTATGATTTCGGCCATCTCGGTCTCAGTGAACACTGGATTTTGCTCGCAGTCGTGTATCACAACCGACGCCGCCGTCCCGTGCTTCCAGCTGAACTGCAAGGTCCGCATCCACCAGTTATAGTTTTGCGGGTGGTCGCCATTCCACTCAACGTCGATAGCCAGGATATTATCCGGGCCAGCCTCCAAGCGAATACGCTCCTTGAGCATTCTCCACTCCTGGATGGTTTTGACCGAGAAGTGATCCAGGTCTTCAGGTTTCGTCTCTATCCCTTTGATCGTGTTCACGAACATTTGGAAGGCAGTCCTGTACTTAGCCTCTTCCTCTGCGTCACTCGACCGAGTCACCGCATACGGAGAGGTACAGCACACGCACTTGGCCACTCTTGGCGTACCGTGACGATCCACATACTCGTAATCCAAGACCGTCCCGGTCAGCTGGGTAATCTTGGCGCTGTTACCGAACAACGCCTTTACAGCCTCGGCCCCAAATACCAGGATGTAACTCGGGCCGACCTGGGTAATCTCGTACTGGAGTATCGGAATGGACTCCTTCATCCACGGGGCGTCAAGTCTGGCCCCCTTGTCGCGGTCCTTTGGATGTAGCGTTTTGAAGAAGTACGTGATATACCAGGTCGCCGGGTCGGCGCCCATCGAATAGGCGACGTCCTTAAAATACTTACCAGCGGCACTGCCGTTAGACCTGAAACAGGCTGGTGTGAAAAACTCATCACCGTCATCCTCGTCCCTGGGCGTAAGGTCACCAGGTCTCGGTAACTTGCCGATGACCATGACCGGTGTCTCCCTGGGTCCTTTATTGTCGGGGTCGCCATAGATGTGCCCAGGGCACAGGGGTTCTGGCTGGACAGTGGTTTTTCGGTTATCAACATACCACAACAGACATTCCGCAGAGCCGTCAAGAATCGCATCCAGTGCTTCCTTCTCGTCGGCAAACGCGTGACACTCAGGTCGCTCCTCGTACTCAAACAGGAGGTACTGCATATCCGGCTTCAGAATACGGCACTCAACGGGTTCATTGGTCATATCAGTTTCTTCATACTAAAGGTTTCACTCTGGCTTTCGCAGAACTGAGTTTTGCCGTGATGGTAGTAGATTTTAAGCGGCGCCTTCAATTCGGGCCTCGTCACTACCAACTCAAAGATCATCGCATTTGTAGAGGTGGAAAACCTGAGCATATCTGGATGCCAGTGGTGCCAATTTGACAGTTTTTCTGACATGGATGTGCCCTTCTCCCTGGCCTCTACCGCTACCGGATCCTCATTGAGATGGACGTTCCAAGAGAGTAGTTTACCCCATAAACCGCTTGCTATCGCTGCTTTGTTTATCAGTGTTGTGCCTTTGACAGGCAGTATAGTCAACGTTATTCGTTCTTCTTCTTTACTCATTAGTGCATTCAGTGGTTAACGTATACATGGCTGTTTGAGCCGCTTCAAAATACTCAAGTTCAGTGGCGCTTACCGGATCCATACGCTTCTCGGGACATCCGAGCAGCGTACAAAGGTAAGCAGGCATCTTAGAGATAGCGTCGGCCAGTCTCTCGTTTGTGGTCGTACAGATGCGCTGGTTGTGCGCCGTGTAGACGGCCCAACAACCAGCGGTGATTGAGGCGACACGCCACGGACCGCCGACCTTCTTGAAGGTGTTATCTAGGTGCGTGTCCCATCCGTCTTTCTTCTCTCGTGGCGGATCGCCGCGCTGGGGACGCTTGCTCTGCTCGGCCTCGACGCTACCAGTCGCAGCTCCAAGGCGGCGGCGCTTCTTTTTGCTCATTCCTCACCACTTTCGGCTGGCTCTCCGGTCTCCCCTTCAAAACCATCCATAGCGGCCGGACTTACCGTGTCTACGTGGCAGCGACGAGCTATGACAAGATCCCTCTGAAGCTTTTTCTTCTCATCAAAGTCATCCCCGTAGGTGAACTCCTGGCCAATCCTAATACAAAACGCCGCCCTGAGCCCCTCCAGGATGTGCCTGTTTGTCGGGTCATACAGGGCCTCCTCAAACTCCACGGCCGTCGCCTTCTGAAGGCCTAGCGGTTTGCAGTTCGCTTTCCCCTGGACGACATTCATCGGGCCGATGATCTCGTGAAACGAGTTGATGATCCTGGTAGGTATTTTGTACTCTACCGGCTTGGACAGGAACGCATATAACGAGTTAGGCCAATTCCACGTAAAGTGCCTTAGACTCGCATCCTTGCCGACCATCTTATCACGCCACTCGAAGTCTATCGGTATCTTAATGCCTTCGCCGGTTCCCTTGAGCAGTTTGATCAGAAGGGACTTACCGCCACTGCCTACCTTGTTGATGTCCTTCCACTTCTGCATGCGGAACGTTTTGTAGGCCGCGAAGTGCATTTCGCCGCCTCCCTTAGCCTCCTGCGTCTGTATCCCACTGTCAAGGTTGACCTTACGGTCGTGCCTGACAAAGGCAACCAGGATTGGCATATTGGATATCATAGCGGTCAGTTCTGGAAGGTACTTCGAGGACAGCAGAGCCACGTCAGAGAAGCTTCTACCGGCGGCTCCCTTCTCACGGATCTTCTTGGACTCACCCTCAGAGGCAGCGCCCTGCAGCGAGTCGATACCCAGTATCAGCGGTAAGTTTTTCTTACCGGTCTTGTTGGCGTTGTCCTTCAGGACCTGCACCATACCCGTGATGATCCGCATAACCTCCTCGAAGGTCTCAGCGGTCACGAACTGTACATTCGGCCACCTATCATATCCCAGCAGGCCCTGGCCGAGGTTCTCGGTGGCTTTTTGCTCTGTGTCAATTATGCAAGCAGCCCCGCCGTTGATGTCGAACAATCTTGTGAACTCCCACATCATCGCCGATTTACAGGTCTCGTGCATGCCGTCGAAACAGAACACCCGCCCAAGATTGAGAACAGACTCGCTGAGCATGACCTCCAGCATGAAATGCGGCAACCTCAACCCCACAAGAGAAGCTCGGATGTTACCGTCAAAGTCCGTGATTGACTTACCGCCTGGGCTCTTTTCAATCACCTTGACCATTGCCTTGCCGAACATCTCGGCGAAGTCCAGCGGTCCGCTGACCTGTGTAGGCTCGGCACCTGCGTCGCTTAGAATCCCTTTAACCTTAGCGCCTGCCTTGGTTATTTTTGGTTTGCTAGTAGCTTTCTTTGGCATTTTTCCTCTACTTTGTTTTGCGGCGCTGTGCAAGCCTATACTGTAGCGTGTCGATATTGAAAGCGCACAAGTACGTACAAGACTCCTTGATTGCTCCGTTGATTACCTCGCTGAATTTGAGTGGCTCTTGGAAGTCGCCTTGTATCCACCGTACGATCTCGTTGACGAATTCACACACCCAGCCGTCACCCTGAATATACATTGCTTCCAGCTCTGCCTCCGTATTCGGAGTAGGTAGCGGTAGCGTATGGCTCTGTGGGTGTATCTTTATCAGCTCTGCCAGATAGAAGACGTTACGGATTAGCTCCCTCTTAGCGTCATCCGGCGTAGGATGTTGGTCAGTAGCGAGGATTATGACCTCGCCAAACCCATCAATCATCAGGGTAATAATGGCCTTATGGCCGTCAATTCCAAAACGATGTTCTTCGTTAAGCATTCTTTATGTTTCCCCCATTTATGGTTACGTTAGGCGGGCTGTTCAGATCGTACGCCTTGATATTGACGTTGAACTTATAATCCAGCTCATTGTAGAACTTCTCCAGCTGTGAAAGCACCTGCTTGATCAGTGCCTCCTCATCCATATCGTCCGTACTTGCCTCAAAACTGACTGTAGCCTTCATGTCGTTGCTGCCGTCTGGTTCAGCCTCCATTTCGAGCGTATCGCTATCGTGCGTGAACGAGCCGCCGCCTCCTTTGAACAGCGCCATTACGAAATCGTCCAAAAACGTCTCCTCTATTTCATTCGCAAACCGGTTAGGCGTGACAGCGAGGTTGATCTCCATTTCGATCTCATATTTCTTCGTATCGTCTGACATATCATTCAGGCCCAATGGGCTGTAAAGTGTTTATTCTTCGTACGCGCTGGCGGTGGTTAGTCCGTCATAAATACAGCAGAACTCATCGTCGTAGAACAGCGATTTCGTCTTATCCTTGCAGAACTCAGCCCAGTCAGCCTCACTGCAGTTCAGAGCCTTACGGGCCAATATTCTGAAGTCGTCTCTGTAACTGGCAGCCATGTCAACAGCCATCGGTACTTCCCTATCTGTCGTAGGGTAGTATTTTACTGCCCATTCTACAAAATGCTCTACTAACATGTTCGCCGGGAACTCCGGTGGGTCTTCCTCGAGATGCGTCTGCATCTCTCTGGCCCAATCGTGGGCCGAGACTTTTACGTATGACATAGAAATTAAGTGGTGACGGCCAGTCGGGCAGTGTCGTGACACCGCTCCAACTCTGCCAGAATATCAGCCCTCAAGGTGCGCTCATCTTGAGGGAAGAAGTGAACCTTCATGTCATGGGGATTGAAAATCCCGGACGTCGGCTCCGGTTCCTGCATGCAGTTACGGAGCAAAAATTCGGTAAAAGAAGTGCAATCAGCGAACAAGCTCATGCACTCATTATACCTTACGGAATGGGACCGCGGCGGGACTCGAACCCCACCCTGACAATCAGGGCTGCTGCAACGACTTTACCCTCCCGTAGCGGCTCATGGGGAGACCCCACAGCTCGGCGTGCGCACACCATACCACGGTACTCTATTACTTTCCCTGGTTAGCCACCAGGTGCCTTCTTACCAATTCGGCTCACACGATCCCTTTAATGACGGCCTTAAAGTTGGCCAGCTCCCATCTACCTTTTATTTTCCCATACTCGGACGACCTGCGAATTTAAGACTGCGTCCAGTCCCGCAAGCCGTTTATTCCTCGTAATTCTGCTGTGGACTATTTGGTAATCAGCAATCAACGGTGCCTGATCAGTCGGACTTAACGGCCTGGTCGATCAGTATTTTCCTTACCTCCTCGTCAAATGGCCAGTGCTCGGCCATCGCCAAGATCATATCATAAACATTGCCTTTTAGGCAAGAGAACCCCCAAACCGCCCCGTCTTCACAAGGGATCCACGAGCCGCAACACTTGCACTTGGTCTCGCAGACACATCCGAAGATATTACCGTACGACCAGGCGTAGAGCTCCTCAAACTCGTGATCAAGCGCCTGGCGGGCGAGACCGAAGCGCTCAGGTTGCGGCTTAGCGCGACCGTTGTCGTCCAGACATTTCTGCTCGAACTCCTCCAAGTCAAGAAAAATCGCCCCGTCATAGCCGTCACCAGATGTGGCAAGATTGCCCGGGAACGCGTACTTGCAAATACCGCCATACTTGTCAAAATGCGACAGCGCGACAACCATGAAGGTTTTTTCGGGGTTATCCGCCAGAAAATCCGTAAGCCGCTTCCTCGTGTCAAAGAATAAGCGGCTATTCAGCGCGGGTTTAGTCCCGTCGGCTCTCACGCGAACATCCGGTAAATAGCTTCCGTAATCCTTGTCATCCCACCACGCTAGATGGCAGATCATATCCTGCATAAACCACGGATGTGGCGCGCACTCGTCGTACATTATTCGCACACGGCTAGCGTCGTGTGTCAATGTCTTAAAGTCTGGGTATTCTTCCATTGGTTATTTTCAAAAAGCGGGAAGCAAGGCGCCTCCCTTGTTGCATTAACAGAAGAGCGCCGGAGTCGTCTGTACTCGACAGACATCCGCCAGCGCCTTTGCATTACGTTTCGTCGTGGCCGCCAATAAAACCTCATCTTCGACCTCCAAGAACGAGTTGGTCAGCTTACGCATAAGCCCCCACGCTCGCTTGCTCAGGGACTTACTGAGTGGTTTGACTCGCTCGCCAGCCTTTTTGTCTACATGTTTCAGCAACGCATCTCGGTCAGTCGACACATAGAATACGTCAATCTTCTCCCTGTATTGATCCAACGCCACGCCGCCCGTTCTCGTACAAATAGTATAAACTGTCTTGTTCATAACTTTCCTCTGTTAAGGGTTCCTAGGTTGTTTACTTGTTTTTCAGGAGAGAGGTATGGTGTGAAAGAGGTGGGTCAGCGCAGCGTCATGACTGATTAACAGCATTGTTTGACCGCGAAACTTCAACTCCTCGTCCACCCTCTGCAAAGTCTGATTGAAAATCTTTCTGGCGCCTGCGTCAAGCTCAGCGCCTGGTTCGTCCAACACCAACAGGCCGGTGCGACCGGCGTTAGCCTGAAAGACCGAGAGCCAGAACGCCAAGGAGAGCATACACTTCTGCCCGCCGGATAGCGCCTGCCCGTTCACCATCGCACCGTAGGACATCTCGGCTCGAAAGCCCAGGTCGTCCCCAATGTGCGCCCGGAATGGGGCCTCGAACTGCTCTAGGTAGCTATTGACCTGCACGATCAGCCGATGAAGGAACCGCTTACTGACCACGTGTGGAATGTTACTCCTGTGGGCCAATGTGCGAACCTCATCGAGCAGCTCGACATATTCAATCAACTTCTTCTGCTTTTTCTTCTGCGAAATCTGTTTGAGCAGGTCTTTCAGCGAGGTCAGGTGCTCCTCAGCAGACCGCTTAGCCGTATCTGTGGTCGCGGCGAGTATCCGCAGCTCGTTGATCCGGTCGGCTGTCTTCTGGGCCTCCTTGGCCCCCTTGGTGATCGTCTTCTCAGCGTCCAGCAGGCTTTTAGTCGTAGCTACCTCTTTGTCGAAGTAGTCCATCGAGCTTTTTACGTGCTCCAGATTTGACGTCGCTGTCATAAGGACAGTCTTGATCCTGGCCATCTCCGCAGTCAGTTTGACCTGTTGGTCATAACGTTCCTGAAGGCCGGTGTAGAGGTCAGCGTTAGAAACATAATCACCGATGTCAAAAGTCGTCAGCTTCTCAATGATTTTCGCAAGCTGCGTGACCCGGCGATCATGTTGCGCTACGGCAGAGCCGAGCTCCCGATATTGCGCCCGGAGCTCAGCGAGGTCTGACGCGACTTTGCGCTGTTTGTTCGCCAATATTTTTGGATCACCCTTGTACTGGTGCTCCGGGAGAGCGCCGCAAACATCGCACTTAACACCCTTTTTGGAGTTGGTAGCCTGAGACACCTGGATCTTAATGCGAGCCAGCTCCTCGCTCAATTCACCGATTTTTGCGTCCATCTGAGCGACGACTTCACCGTGTGTGTCGTAGGTGGACTGGTACCCGGTAATTTCCTTCTCTAACTGGGCTTTTTGCTCAGTCAGTTCGTAAATCTCCTCAGCTCGCTGCTGATATTTGCGGTACCCCTGTAACATCTCGGCATCCGTAGAGCCGAGTGCCACCTTAGCGTGAAGGGCCTCTTTCTCGTCGTACTGCTCAATGCAAGCCCGACGCTCGCCGTCCAGAGACGTAAACTTCACCATGAGCTTCTTGAGCTCCTCCTGGGCGTTGTCCTGTCTCTCCTTGGCCTGGTGGACCTCTCTAAGACGCTCTAGCTTGGCTTGGTAGTCTGTCTTCTGGAGCTCGACCAGCTCCTTGTTGACCTCCGCAGCCTTTGCCTTCTCCTCGGCTATCTGTTTGGTGAGTTCCTCGATCTTCGCCTTGATTGTGTGTTCGTCAAAGGTCGGACCGGACTTAGCCGCCAACTCGTGGCCCTTCATCTCGTCCGCCAGTTTCTTCCACAGCGTCTCGAAATACTCCACGTTTGACAGGTAAGCCAGCATCTTGGCTCGCTCGCTTTCAGGCAGGCTGACGATCTCTGTGAACCGCCCCTGTCTGATGAACACGAACTTGTCCAGAATAGCCTTAACCAGGTTGAACCTGCTCGCCAGTTGGTTCTCAATGTCCTTGGCTTGAATATACTTCTCACCGTTGGACAGTATCAGCTGATGCCTGTTTTTGATCTCGTTTACAGATCTTGACACGGTAAAATCGTCAAAGACTGCCGTAAGGATGGCGGTGTCAGTCCCTTGCCTGATAGCGCCCTTAGCGCCGTCAGGGTGCATATGTACATTGGTCAGCGCGGCATAAAGGCCGTCAAGTATACTTGACTTTCCTTTTCCGTTCGAGCCCACAATACAGTTGATTCCAGGCTGGAATTTGACCTCCAGATCTGCGTGGCAACAGTAGTTTACCAGCTTCAATTCTCTTAACATATCACTTCATTGCTGCTTGGTAATACTCCTTCAAGACCTCGTCCGGGCTGTTCGCCGACAGAAGGTCAAGTAGTAGGCTCTTTGCCTTCTCAGATGCGGTCGAATCCGTAACAGCCTGCTTCACAATATCCTCAACAGTTTCACCTGCAGCCTCACCCATGACAGCCTCCTCAGGCGCGTCCTCGCTGGCGATGTACACAAACGGGTGAGCCTTGTTGGCGCACGCCTTAATCAAAGACTTAAGCCGATCACCGTCTCGCTCGTAAATGTGCATTTTCACTAGCGGTATGTCAAACTCGTCCGGCGCTTTTTTGTTGATATAACTCTCAATCAACGCGTTAAACCCGACAGCGCTCTCGATAGTGATTTCCTCGTAGGGCCTGCGATACAGTTCGTAACTGTCGATTTCCATTGTCGACACATCCAGCGCAAAACATTGACCAGTGTTAGTCTCTGCAATGGTTTGCTGCGCAAAGCTCCCAGGACTCAAAGCCCTTACGAGATCGCCGCCCTTGTCCATAAGTTGAAACTCTGTGTGGTAATGAGTATCGCCAACCACCACAAGGTCAAAACCTACCGGTATCATGCCGTCCCCAAGCTCACAGGCCCTGAAGTCCAGGCTTGTTAGTATCTTCTGTCGGTCGGGCCCTGTACCGGCCATTACGGCGTTACAGGTCTGGTGCAGGACTAGGACATCGAAGCTCTCGCCATTCTTCTCTTTCTCCTGTACCAGCAGTTCACCTATCTCATCGAGCTTCGCCTGGAGCGTGAGAGATAATGACCAGTCCATCAGCCAGACGCGAACACCTCCCTCGTGCTCAATACATTCGGCGATATTACCGAACCGGTAACAGGGCGCGAAGCCTTTGTTCATGCGAGAACGGTAATCCGAGTGCATGAATAGCGTATGCTCCATCCACGGCACGCTCTTCTGGTACTCATGCTGACCCTGAATGAACAGGAAGCCAATATCAGCCTGTTCCTTGTTGTCTGGGTTGATGAGCTCACGAGCCCTCATCAGCTGCTCGGACGTCACTGTCTTCGTGTCAAAAAGATCTCCAGCTGCGATGATTATGTCGCCTGGGTTAAGACTTTCTGCAAGCGTCCCGAGTGATCGGTAGGCGTCTCCTTGAATCTCCGGGCGACCCGCCCATGCGCCGTCAGCTAAGTGCCAGTCGGCGGTAAACCATATTCTCGTCATTCTTCTTCCTCCAGTAGCCGCAGAGCGGCCTTTCGTAACGGGTGATTCATGTAAGACGCATCTATTTCAGCGTTGTCTCTGTCTAGAACTATGTAATCCATGCCCCTAGGCAATAACACCTCGGTTACCGCACCTCCCATGACCTCAATGATTACGGTCTTTTCTCTGTCAATTTTCTTTGCCATGTTGAAGCAGTTCTATGTCTTCTTGGGCCGCCTCGATTGTGTCTCGTATCTTGTGGATATCTCTGATACCAAAGGTCTCAAATACCCTGCCCAGGTTTGTGACGTGCACAAACGGAACTGCATCTATTTGACACTCCCCGCTATACTCGTCGGCTCTCATCTTTCCAAATAATACCTGCGTACCGAACTCCTCGGCCAGGCCCTCCAGCAGTGCCTCGAAGGCTTTACAGGGCCGACAGGTTGGCATCGTAAATAGTGTGACCACTGGAACAGTCGCATCATTTACATGATAATTTCTCTCTTTGTCAGTCCATTCGTTCAAAGGCATTTAATACCTCCATAAATGGCGAGCCGCCCGAAGGCGGCCGCCGTTGGTGTTAGGTGTTGTTGGTCAGCGACACATACGCTATGGCCGATACGAGGATCATCCACAAGGGGTTAAACCCCAGGAAAAGCCCGTAAAGGAAGGACATAATTACGCTCGCGCCCACGACACCATTTTTGTTATTGTGCATTTCTAGTCTCCTATACTACACGTTCACCCCCCAGCCGGGTATTGAATACTGGGATGACTCCGTCACGCCTGGCATACCAGGGTTTATAAAGGTCCGTTAGGATGGCACACTTAAGTGCTGTCTGCTCATGCAAACCACCTTTATCAAACAACCACTAAGAGTGGTATTTCGATTTCCACCAGCGCCGAGGCTCATTATCGTCACCGTCTTCGGCTCTCTTAAGCGCCTTCAGTATCTCCTCAATGCGCCACACAGAGCCAGGGGCGTCCTCTACCTCCCTCAGGCTGACCCTAAAAGGCCAACATGACTCGATTAGGATTAAACGCGGCTCGAGCTCGAGCTTACCAGGGGCAGCCACCATTGCGTCGAATGTAGTCTCGAGATTTAGTCGCTCTCGAGCCGCTTCATTCTCCAGATGGTACGGTATCGCTGACACAAAGACTGCGCGGATAACACGTCCATCATCGTCAATACCGTCTATATTCGCATAGCACTGCTTACCCTCCAAAGGCTTCTTCGCGCTTACGGCCGTATACCTTACCTCGGACAACGCATTCATCAAATCAGGCACAAAGCCCTTATTCATCTGAGAAACTATGTGCGTATGAACTGCGGCGGCAGACTCGACAATGTCTGGATGTACCGGTAACCCGCCTCCTTCGCGCACCTCCGCCTCCCACGCGTCGTATTTTTGAGTACCTTGGCCGTAGGGCTTATTCGTACTTGGATTGACCGGTGAGTCTGACACGATGTTCATTCTCTCCAACGCCGGCAGGCCTCCGTTGAACAGCATCGTCTTGATCAGTCCGCCGAGCACTTGTCTCGACGTGGGCGGTTCCGCCAATTCCTTGGTCACGTATACGCCGTAGTAGATATACGGATCTTGATGTAACGCGTACATCTTTCGTGAAGTAAAAAGGCCTTCTGGTTCTTCTTCTTCTTCCCTGAGGAAGCAGCCGCTCTCGTAAGCGGCCGGCTTGCTCGCAGTTGGTTTACTTGTTGCTTTCTTTGGCATTATGTTTTAGGCTCCGTGATTAGTTGAGTTATTTTCCACTTATCAAGCTTGAAGAGCTCGAGGAACTTTGAAATTGGGTACCTGTATATCTCGCCGTGCTCACTCAGAACTACGCGATCTATCTTGCGGCATATATGCGCAAAACCACCTACACAGCCTTCGGTTCCGCATATCTGTCGCTCAAACTCTACTTCGCCACCATCGCGGTACCGCTCCATGACTTGCACAAGTTGAACAGTGGTTATGGGAGCGTTCTTGTAGAGTTTCTCGCCATCGGGCGTTTTAAGAATCAGTTGTTCCATCGTTTAGAAAGGCAATCTCGTTGTTGCCGAAGATGGCTCCCTTAGCTTGGCAATACTGATACCATTCGTCGTCCGTCATCTTAGAGGACCGAACAGGCTCCAGCTCCTTCATCAGGTACTCGTCTTCGTCCTCCCTTACAATAAATGCTGAGGACTCGAAAAAGTCCACTGCATACTGCCACGGTGACGGCACTTGCCTACCTGCGTAATACTCGAGCAGCCAGATATTCAGTAATGGGACTGCCCCTTTAATGAGCGAGTAGTTCCCGTCAGAGAGGCCGACTTTCGTTATTCTGCTTTGTATTTCTTGTACGACACTGGCTACCCAGTCTTCAGTTTTGATAAGTGAGTTCATTCACGTTTAGATTTATGAGGTCCGTTCAATTCTGTTTGCTTATTCTTCTTCTTCGATCAGCTCGATGTCTGGATTCCCATACTCTTCTGCGTTATCCCTCATCTGGTCGCCGGATAACCTGTTTCTGGCGTCAGTCACTGCCTCTTCTTTGTTCTGGGCGATGATTACGAACTCCACGTATGAACGGTACTTGAGTCTTACACGATATTTTCTTGCTGGCACAAGCATTTGTGTAATACCTTCAGTCAATTCAAGCTGATCCCCGCCATACACAAAAGGACTATGCGACCCGAATAGCGCCACCATGTACCTTGCTTCATTCTCTGTCTCGCCGTTGAGTTTTTCTACCGGCTGAAACGTTATCGAAAGAACACAACCTTGCTGATTTGGTATGCCCTTTACTCGGACACGATCACCAATGTTGAATTCGACTGGAATAGATTTCATTAAGAAATACTGGTTAAAGGGCGGAGGCCTCTCAGAGTGATGACTGACCACGCACTATCACCACACCTCAAGGCCTCCCCAATATCAAACCTTATTGTCTCTCAAGCTCATTGCCGCACGACACGCAGAACCCAGTAGAGTTATCGGCGTCATACTCGCTGAAAGTGATTGACCAACCACAGCAGTCGCAATACCACTCCGTCTGATCGCACGTGCAATCGTAGCAACCGCAATCGTCGCAGCAGCTGTCATCGTCATCTTCGTCGTAATCGTAGTCACCGTCGGAATCCTCGCAGGGATTCCAGGCCGGGATGTCACTAGGCGTAAGCCCGCTGACGATGGGCTTCGACGGACGACGGCGACGACCAAGCTCTTCGTTTCGCATGTCGGCAAACCAGTTTTCTGCCAGGATCTGTTGTCCGTCCATCGTGTAGACGATGTTCGTGTCCAGCGTACCTGAGCACTCGGCCAGCACGGTGTACTGCGAGCAGCGGAGCTTCTGACTGTCGTGATCGAACGGCACCGATACGCAATGCGCCGGGTTGACCTTTACGATCACCATCCTGGAGTTGCTACCGCCAAAACCGGTGGCATACTCGTAGGTACCGACGTGAAGACCAGCAGAGCACGCCATTTTTGGGTCAAACGCTACGTCCTCCCTCGGCATGGTCACCGTACGACCAACGGAGTTATCGTTCCTGCCTGAGTGAATGTCCGTCCAGTCGTCCCGGACAGCCTTGTATCCAAGGAAGCAACCGTCTTCCGTCAATGGGAACTGGTTGTACTTCAGGAAGGCCCCCAGCTGCTGAACGCTCTCCCATTGCGGGTTAAGGAACAAGTTGTCAATGAAGTGCTTGAGCGCGTCACATTGCGTACTGTAGCTCCGCACAACCTTGATTATCGTCGGGTCCGTAATTCTCTGACCACGGTACTCAACGAAATCCTCTTGGATGGTGATCCCATCCTTAATCTCATGCCGTTCAGCGCTGAAATTCACAGCGCACGAGTCATAGGCGCCGACAAACATCTCAGCATCGTTCCTGATGATGGCGTTGACAAGGGCTTCGTACTTCGGGTTCTTAGTTGTCGCCTGAAACCAGCGGTCTCCGATAAATCCTGCGAGATTTCCACCCGGCAGAAGTTTGATGTTCATTTTCGCTTCCATGTTATTCATTATTGTTGTTAGTGGTGTTCTGAAGTGATTTCGTAACCAAAGCACCGTAAAGTAGCTCTGACTTTCCTTGAAAGAGGTAAGGGTATGTGCGCCTCATACTGACTACTTCAGCGTTGAACCGATCTACCCAGGAGCTGTAAATATCACGGAAATCGTCCGTCGTAAACATCCATGCAGAGGCCGTCTCGTGCATCCGGTTGAACTTCCGTCCCTCGTCAGAAAGCGTCAGCTTGTTACCCTTATTATAGCACTCGTGACCCATAAAGTTAATACGGTCTATGTTGTACCGGTGGACCGACATAGTCTTCGCAATTTCCCTGGTCATGGGATACGACATGTTTATCCACAGCCACGGTTCCGTGTTATTCTTGAGCCACTCCAACAGGTTAAACGCCTGCTCGCTCAAGAAGGAGCTCAGATGATAGCCGTACAAAAACGACATAAATCCGTACCAGTTATCCGTAAACCGGGCCCTCAGAGTCGCAGCACAATCATCCTTCCACGACTTCAGAGCCTTGGTATAGTTCGGAACGAACCGGGGCCTGATGTAGCAGATTTTCACGTTGGTTGGGTTTTTCATGCCTAGCGCTGTCGCAATATCCACGTAACTCACCCGATGAAGAACCGTTTGCGGGTCCTTCTGGAACGACGGCTGGTTGAATGCCACGTTCAGGCGCATCGTTGTCTCGTCGTCAAACGGAACGTAATGCGTATATCCTTGCAAGTTCTCAAGCCGCTGAAATACGCCGTTGATGAGCCCGAAAGCCCCGACACAGGCCTGGGCTACGTCTGTACCTTTTACGCGCGTATTTCGCTCCTTCTTGGGCATCCTTGATACCAGATCGGCAACCGAGACGATTTTGTACGGAATCCGTTGCGGATCGAACAAGGCGCTCGCATCCTTAACGAATTCGGTCCACTCATCCTCAGTAAGCGTCGGCGTACCGATGACTAGCGAATTATCGGGCAGCTGAGGTACAACATCGGAAATACCCTTAGCGTCATACAGCACTATCGTGATCGGCTTGTCAGACGTGATTTCACCAGCCGCCATCGAGATGCTATTCACGTGTTGGCTGCGCATGAACCTCTTGTTGGGCGGCTGACCGGCACGCTTGTTCGTGTCGTAGATACGCCCGACGGGGATATTTTCAGCCCGTAAAGCGCATCCAGCGCTGTACTGATTGAACTGAAAGAACAACCACTTTCCGTTGATCTCCTTGTTACGAGGGTACTTGGTGTTGATGTAACTATTCAAGCACTTACGCGTAAAGTCCGACGGATACCCGTAGAAATGAAGCAGTTCCTCCCAATCGGTCATCCCCGACACCTCTTTCTTGAACTCATCAACGATACGACTGACGACCTTAGCTCGCATCTGAGTTATGAGTTCGACATCCTGTTTCCCCCACTTCAGGGCCTCACGAGATGGGGTCGGCTCAAACAGGTCCATATCCACAAAGTAGTGAATCTGGTCTTCCCTGAAAGATCTTTCCATGGTGCCTCCCATCGGATAGACGTTACCGCCCATGATGATCAGTGAGCCTTCGTAATCCTCGTCGTTCTCGTAAATTTTCCAGGAGTAGTCCTTCTCTCGTCCTTCTCGTACGTACCGAGGTAGGACGATGTCAGGCTTCACCTCTCCGATAAAGTTAGGAACGGTCTCGAAAAACGGGAACGTCTCGGTCGCGGCTGTCAGAAACTCCTTTGCGTCCTTTGGGTCTACGGCGAACTGAATCTTAACGCCGTTCGGCTCCTTGGTCTCCATCGGATCGTCAGCGAGCAGTACCGGGATACCGTCATCCTCCATCCGAATCATGTACTTGTACAGCATGCCGTCCAAATACGAGAACACCGCAAAAGTACCGACGTATCCGAGAGCAGCCTTGAAACCAAGACCGAGCTTACCAGTAAACTGGTTCGTCTCGCGCTTTGTTGAGGCGCCGTAAGTTCTGCACACCGTCTCAATCCGCTCAGGGGTCATGCCTGTTCCATAGTCGCGAACTATGAACGTCGGATCGTTTACCGACGGCAGTTGAACATCAAACGGCGCCGGATTACCAGCTTCGACGTGTGAGTCACGAGCGTTGGTCGCATACTCCCGCAGAATTGCTTTATGCGGGTTAGAATACAGGTCCAAACTCAAAGTCTTGAACATCTCTGCCGTTACCGCAATCTGGAAGGTTCCTTTGTGCTTAAAGCCATCCTTATACTCAGGGTTCACCATTTTAGGCACTTTTACTAATTGTGGAGTCATGAAAGATCTCTGCTAAGGCAGTTTGAATTTTACAGAATGCTTGCGAAGGCGTGTCATCTACGTGGTAGGTTTCAGCCCACACTGTCATAATGGGACCTTGCGACACAAAAACCTCAATCGTCATACAGTTGACAAACTCCGCAGTGCTCGAACTCCAAACCAGGTTTACAGCCACACGCGGCCGCATCCAGTAGTTGGAGTAGACAGCATCCGGGTCGTCTATGCGATGAGAGAGCTCCCACTCTCGATAACGAATGTGATAGCGTTTTCGGAGTTTGCTAGTGTATATCGCTGGCGAATAGCCAGGCGCTACGGACCTATCGTAAGGTCGTAACAT
>Ga0123353_10002805_pt1 | contig 21770 bp, 15 predicted proteins | sample TergutLab28metaG_3_FD_92763 | JGI IMG/M metagenome (GOLD analysis project Ga0123353, IMG submission 92763) | Labiotermes labralis P3 segment gut microbial communities from Petit-Saut dam, French Guiana - Lab288 P3 | ecosystem: Host-associated > Arthropoda: Insects > Digestive system > Gut ... | reverse complement strand
GACCAATAAACCTCACTCTCTGAACACCCATTAGAAACACAACAATCTGACAGTAGCACCAGCCACCCAACACACATCTGGTACACTGAATATGCTATGGCAATCCCACCTCTGGAACAAAATTTAACACAACTTACATAACACGCAACTGGCAAACCTGCCACAAGCTGGCAGCAGGCACATCAAACATCTTTTCTCCCATACACAAGCATTTCCGAGACACACCGCCACTTCATGAGCCTGGGAAGGGGGGGTGCTCCATGCTCCAGGCCTGCAACACAAGCACAAAGCAGTTCAAGTAAACACGAGTCCTTGGGCATTGCACCTCGGTAGTTTTGCTATTTTGGGTAAATGATACAATTACGCATCTTTTTGGATGCTCGCACCTTTTGACACTTCTTTTTTCCAAAGGACCTCAATGAACTGTACAAAATAATAATTTTTATCAACCCACAGCTAATCTTACTATATACCAAAGGGGAGTATAGTATATGGGCATTAAGACTGTCAATTATCTTCCTTCATACATTAAAGACATATCTAATGTTAAGAAATTTGAAATTTGTTTACGATTCCTATATGTACATTCTTTTTACTCCATAGAAGAATATTTTCAACACAAACCTGCCACAAGCAGGAAATGCCTTTAGTAGGGCCATTTACTTAATATGTAGTTTCAATAATACGTTTTTTGTCAGTAAGTTTCACAAAATAACAACATGTCATTTTAATTTTATTCACATGCATATAATTGCTACGTATTTATTTTGCTACGATTTGCTTGTTGTCTGCATCTGACTTGTACATCTGTAACTACAGCCATATCTTCCTATGCTTTTCTTGTTACACAGTGGTTCATCCTGTTAGTATTAAACATCATAGAGTCCTCTCTCAACCTGTACACAGGACAGCCACCTACAGGTGTGATGATACCAGATGCTGTAAAATACAATTTTGACCTCCTGATGATGAGCACAGTGCTCAAAACATGTAGAGGAATACAATAAACTTATTATAAAACAAGAATTTGTGCATTAAGTTGGTTAATTACAAAGATCATTCATGTACTTGACTTGGAATCAATTTGACTCCATACATTTATATAATCTTATACAACTTTGCATAATGTACTACACTTGACATGTTCTGTATCCTACTTATTGTTTTTATTGAGGATTTATGGAATATTGAATAAAATATAATAAAATCTAACTCCACTAAACAGTCCTCCTTCAGAAGCTTACAGGTCCTCAGCTAGTGAAGAATTTCCCCGTATTTAATGAAACCCCAGGTTCATCACCAAATCCGTAAGTGCCCCCCACTTCGCCATGCCCCCATCCCAACTTCTTGAAGATTCATTCTAAGATTACCATCCCACCCATTTCTAGGTTCTCCAAGCAGTCTTCTTTCCTAAGGTCTAACCACCAAAACCCTGTGTGTACCTTTCCTGTCCCCCACATGTGCCACATGCCCTGCCCATCTTCCTCTTCTTGCTTTCATCACCATATCTGTTGAGAAGTACAGATCATAAAGCTCCTTACTACGTAGCTGTCTCCATCCCCGTTACCTCATCATCCTACAACCAAATATCCAGACCGACTACTTCAGACGCATTTTGAAGATTCATGAAATTATTAAAATAGCAAATTCCTTGCACATACAAAATCCTGACCCACTCTGTTGTACTGTATCCCACACAAAGTTCACTACTGTAAGCACAAAGGTTTGTCCTGTGCCACCATGGTAACATTTTGTCATGAGACTCATCATGTAGTGGCATAACATGGACAAGGTGAGCACAACAAACTTTGTAGATGTTTCTAAACATTTGTAAATATCCACTTTCTTGTACTCACATTTTGGTCAAGGCTTCAACACTTTGTAGAGGATGAACAAAGATCTTCTAGAAGTCTCCAATGTGTGGTAGTCTGCAAAGCAAATTTCCATCCATGCAATGGCATCACATTCATTGCACTTTGATCTCAATCATGTCACGCACCTCACTGAACACATGCAACATCGCCAGTGGAGCCACACACTTTGATGACAAGAAGTTTGTTCTTTCGGGATGTCCTGCTTGAAAGTTACTCTTCCCTTGGATTTAACGACGACTATCTACTGCCACATTTTCAGATGGGTTGTAAAATTCTGAAAAGTCTGTCCTTAGAATTTCAAAAAAGTCTCATATTGTCCATTGTCTTTCACGGCTCTCATCCATCCTGTCAACTCCATTCCTGCCATTGTGAAGTGCAGAATCCGAAGTATGTGATAAGATCCTAAGTGCACCATTGCTTGTCCGCAGAATGACAGCGCAGTTGCTCCATTTCATCCTGTACTTCTCCAGTCTGAACATTTCTAATGTCAGAGCCAAAAATGCAAACATTTCCACCTCAATCACAACAGGACAAAGAAGGTCAAACAAGTACAACACTCCTGGTAGTAGTGATATCTCCAAAACCAGTGAAGTAATGATATCCACAAAGAACAGCAACAGAAGATAGGCATACTGGACTCTCCATTGATGTGTGCTTATTCAATGATTTTCCCTTTGGAGGGCCTGTTAAAGGTGTGCATGTGCATGCACTATATGCCTTCAGAGGCATGCAGCAGAGTACCTTGTGTAGGTTGTCTGAACAGCATCCTCATTCTCCGAGGTGCTCAAAGAAAAATATGGGCTAGATGAAGACTGCGAACTGGTAGACCCCGGCGATGGTGGGCGTGGGTTCATACACTTTTTCATCCTCCATACTAGAGGTGTTACATTTGGCCTTGTCACTGTCTGAATCCATTTTACATGTTGGATTTGGAAACAGCGATCAAGCCTGTTTCAGACGCGAAACAGCTGTCCAACGGCACACTCACAACTGTCTACAGACAATATTCTGCATACTAGTTGAATTAAATTAACTTTGCCCCCTCACTTATAACCTCCACTAGCCTACTGTATGAACCCAATAGTTTTATGATCCAAACATTCCACCCCATTTGCAAAATGCGAGAATAATTTAACTGTGCAGTACGTTTTAAGAACGTATTCCATTTACGCATATGGCCACTCAAGGGCTCAAGTTGGAAGTGTTCACACAAATTGACAGGCTTGGAGAACTTGATGCATAACTTCAGTGTTGAGACACTGTGCAGACAGCAAAACGTGAGTTTTCAGTGTTGCCAAATTCAGAGACCCAAGTGAAACCATCTGCATGTTTCCTAAGTACCAGCCACGGTTCCAACCGGACAGATTAGCAACCTAAAGATTAACATGGCGAAACTGAATCCAACATGGTGAGCACCACTGGCAAACAGTAATAACAATCTGCCACTATCCCATGTTTACAGACTTGATCTTGGTTTAAGCACAGAACATGCCTCTACAAATGGTGTCCACATACTTCAGGAAGACCCTGCATAAGGAACACTGCACAATGCACCATCCTGCAACAAATGCCACAGTTTAACCACAATTCAACCTTAAAAGAAAAAATCAACAAATTCATCCAGGTATTCATGCAGCAACATACTCAGAAACACCAATCAGTCACAATGCTCAGACTGGGGCGGTATATACTCATCACCATACATTACTTATTGGGGTTTCATTAGCCCAATCTCACAACCCTACACACACAACTTTTTAAAAATGATCACAGTTTAGTGCTTAAAGAATATTTAATTAAGAATGGAACCTTCTTTTCACTGTACAATCACTTACCATGCCACACTAAGTGTGTGCCTGGACACCACCCATGCCACTGAATCACGACACTTTCACTGAACTTTGTTTCTCCCAATACCACATGGTCTCCAGATCCATTTCCCATGACAAACATCCTGAACAAAGAAGACAAATGCCAAAACCATTCCTCCATATAACATACGCACAAAAGCAAAATATACTGCTCAGCACAAGAGCAAAATATACTGCTCAGACACATTAATAATCATCTCCAAGTCATACGAACGAGACAGTTTAATCATCACAGCCACTACATAATACAAACAAAAAATATTCACCCAGATGTCATTAGAGATGTGATGCCATGAACTCTGTTATGCCCATCAATGCTTATCACACTGCCTGTAACTTTCCTCAGTAACATATTACAAAGCACCATACCCCAAAAGAACATAACTTTCAGAACCTAGCATCACATATATATCTTACTTTCACTGGTCATGTATTTGCTTTCAGAGCAGCACATTCCTTTGCCATGAGCCTCAATGCAGTTTTATCTACAAATTAGTTGGCTCCAGAGAAATTCTGGATACAGCTGGTTGAGAGATAAATATCCAAGATCTACTTGAAAATAGTGCCCTCCTTGCACATGGCAAGAAACAACCCCTCACAATACAGCCCGCAGTCACTTTACCTATGGCTCAATCACATTTTAGAGATCCTTGAAAATCATGAATGTTCGAACAGTTTCAATATATTCCACGCTAATTTTATCCCACCTGCACACCAACCAATCCTAACACACAAAACCTCACAACCATGAATTAAGTTTCATGCAGTGTGTGCAAAGGACACTACAAAACAAAGTTAGAGAGTGCACTGATAAAACCAGAAGATAACAATACTACTTACAGTAACAATGTCTGCTGGGTTTTGATTCCAGTATCATGGCAAATGACATCAAATACATTTTAGGTCACATGACACAGGCAACCGTAGTCTTGCATCTGATTTGGATGTGCACTGGCGCCTTAAAAAAAAAAAATTACAAAACCCTCTAACAATCCTCAGCACACCTGCTGTATGTGGCAATCTCAACTCTGCAAAACATACTGAACGCTAACACACCGCACTGTGTGCATAAGCAGGGTGGATGGAATTATCACAGAATGGACAGAAATAACAATCGCACCAGTAACCTACCGGCAGCCCGGGTGAAAACATTCCCGCCTGGAACAAGAGGAACATGGCGTGCATTAGGCTACTGTCGGCGGGATGACGCTATCACAAAATCTATTCCAGCAGTTTCCCAACTGAGTTTTTCGACGCTGCACGCATTTTAGAAATGTGGCCACATGGAATTTAGTATATGACAAATTATGTTAAAATGGCCTTTACTTACAACGAAGTCACGAAATGCGGAAATTGCAAAAACGGTATACGCTACGGTTATGCAAGTGCTCCAGTCGAGTACATAGGTGCACAAAACGTACCATCCGGAATTTACGACTTATACGATCGGCATTCAAGATGAAAGAATTATTCAAATATGAAACCAAAGGCACGAGTAGGTCTATAGAGGGGGAAGGGGGGGTTGACTAGACTGCATTATCGCTGCCCCGACACGCCGTTTTTGTATTAGGAATGGCAGAGATTGTTTCTAGCACTTTCGCAAATATACAAATATTCAAATCACCAGCCCATCATTATTCCCTAGGGGAAACGCGTCTAGTCGTATAAAGGGCCAGTACCCCCCTAAGGTCAGAATTCTCCAGCAACTACATATAAATGATACGCAGTTTAGGGATTCTCAGTTATGTGATGTATCAGTCACAAATTACTATGCCAGGGATAACTTGTACATCATCGAATCCCTCCTACATAGCCACCCAATTGAAATTGTGCAACGTGTACACATTGTTAATTTAAAAAACACTGATATTTCAACCACTATCACAGTCAAGCCCAACAAAGGAAATTTGAGTGTAAATACTACATTGTGACACAAATACACAGATATTAAGCGAAAAAAAAACCAATGCCAAGGAGCCAACTGTTTCCAACTTACCACATGCACCACACAATTCCAAATGGCCGACCGGAACGCCAATTTGTGCACAAGCCACAGAGTACTAGCACAGACACCGCCAAAACCACTGTCACAGATCATAAATGACCACAATATACTATATAAATCACGCATTCAACGACACACAGTGTCACAAGCACAGAGTATTGTACGGGTTGTAATCTGCAGTACTGATTACGTAGCGCGAAGCACGGAAGGGGAGGTGGAAACGCTATGAATATTTCAAACGGCTAACTGGTGAGAGTATCGTTACAGGAATATCAGGGAACATAAGGAAGGTGAAATTGAAAGGTAATGAAGCACCACATACGTTGGAGGGAAATGAGAGAGAAGGAAATTGTATGAATAGCTAGGAATGACCCGAATGACTGACCAAGTCAGGATGGACAATGTTCAAATGTAGCAAGAGGAACACTATGAATAGTATCAACGACTAACCTTAGTCTCAATAGTAATGCGTAGTGGTAGGAATGGAGGGAAGGGGAAACGCGAGCAATATTTCGAAGGACTCACCGTCGTATCTCAAGTCATGTGCAATGAGTCATGTACAGTACGTAGAATGGTTGGAGGAGGAGTCTAATGAGCAGTGCGTGTGAAGGAAAAAAGGGGAACAACGAGCGCCACATGCGGCGGACCTGCGTTAATACCCTCGAGAGATAGGAGCACCGCATACGGCAGATGAACAGAACTAACGTACCATACCCGAGAGGAGAGCGGGTGTGTTTGGACGTATAGGGTATACTGTATATGTATCTGAAAGAGTTTGAAATTCTAAGAAAATGATGCATTGTCAAATATGACACAAATTTGACTTACATCCTTCTGCTTCTCAGGTCGAGATTTGATAACATATGACATATTCAAACAATGACATTCCATCATAACTCATTCCAGAAACTAGCCTAAGTTGACAAACTCAACTTCTCCCTCTTCATCCAGCATCGTTTCTTTCATATGGTTTGACAGACTTGGAATGGTGATGTGACTGTTTCAAATCTCGACCAGGGTACCGGCTATTCTAATGAAATATTCATTTGATTCTGTCACTTTCTCCATTCAAATCTGAGATAGTATGTTGATTAGGTCATGATGTTTTTTAAATAATCATTCAGCGCTACACAGTTTGAGTTGCTGACTTGGTCATACTGTTAACACCAAAAAACCTATCCTATTAAATTGCCACCTGTTTCATATTCTCTGGATGGTGTACAGTACCTGCTGAACCATGTTGAACTGAGTCATCTCACAGGTCTTCCCACTACTGACTTTCTCAGTAACCAATTTTTTATGTTTTACTTGACCAGGGAACCATAGCCATTTCTCTTCTAACTGTAATAACACATTCTGAATTCAAACTTTACAAGGTGTTTCATTTCTAATTTTGTCCCTTCTTGTTTCCCCTCTACACTTCTCAGAAATTGGTTTCTTTAACATTTCTTATGTTTCATTTTGCAACATTCAAAGTTTTGGCATTAAATGTTAGTACTGGTTTAAAACACACTCTGGATCACAGTTTCTCAAGCTGTGGTACATGTAACATTATTGGTATTGCAACCATTGTTTATTGGTTAACATTTTAAAATATAAAACATAAGATACATACATTTGCTAACACGCAGCAATGTTGGCAATATTATATAACTCATTTCAAATTTTATCACTTTTATTTAAATAAAAAAAATATTGGTGGAACATTGAAATTGTTAATGTAGTGGTAAACCAGCAAAAAAGTCTGAGATCCCCCATTCTAGATTGTTATACTACATTGTTGTCTTTGGATATGTTGCCATGAAGAAGTAATTTTAATTTTCCCACTACAAGACTCGTATCAGCATAAATTGAGAAGAAGATTGAGCTCTCTTCCTCACGATATAAACCACTCTCTTCAATATGGGATACACATTATGAACAGCAAAATATGCTGCAAACCCTGCACAAAATAAAATGCAAGCAACCAAAGTTCTTCGATTCTTATACCAAGTTCCTTGTGTGTGTGTCTATATATATATATATATATACACACACACACATATGCACACAAAGAGTTCTTGTTAAGCTGAAACTTGCTGATTACTGTATGTGATCAACACAGATATAAACTGCTGAGGACGTGACAGGACAGTAAGCAAGCAAGCAAGGAAAGCTCTCTACAAAATGTCTGGTTTGCTTGAATTTATGTAGTCCAAAATGTGCTCTCAACAGAGGTGCAGACTTAAAATACCTGAGGCCAATGTGTAGTCCCTTTCACACAGCCCTACAATGAAGTAGCTGTCAGACTCTTCTACAGAAGAACAACTACAACTATACAAAGATAAGATGAACTTCATGGTTGCATATAGTGACAGGATCAAACAACTGGTAAATCTGCATATGTTCTGGTAAAGTCAGCAAATTCTGAACACTGATGAGCACAATTCATAAAGTCAGGCAGGAAAAGTGGTCCTGACATGACTCAAAAGGAAGTGCAATGATTCTTGACTCACAAGTACACAGTGGATGCTCAAACAATGACAAGAAGTAAGGTTTTGACTGTAAATCTTTAATAACACAAAAAAAAATCATTACTTCTACAACTTTGGTACAAATAGCTCATTTCACACTCAATATGGTAGTCCCCAAAACCAAGGGAACACAAAACCCAACATTATTTCAAAAGTTTATAAACAAATATAACGTTTCGAGGACTCCTTCCATATAAATATTTTGGCCCGTTTCTTTTGCTCATTAGATATCTTGCATCACCGAGTGGTGTAACCTACATTCCAAAAATTCAATTATACAAATAGAAACAACATCTAATCATTCAATTAAAACTTAAAAATGAATTAATGTACTAGAAATTCTACCTAAAAAGTATTAGAATCCTAATTATATAAAATACAATACTCATGTAATGCAAGAAACTTCTGAAAAGTCAGTCATTAAACGTTTACAACCCACATAAATACAAACACACAGAAAAAATGAATACTATCTGAATATTGTTGTCTCGAAGAGTATGTAAAACACAGTATTATCTAAAACGTTTAAACACACTTTCAAAGCGCTTACTATATTCTGTAAATAGTAAATATAGCCACGTGACTTCTGCTAGAAGCTTATTTTTGTTAACATATGACTTCTGCTACATATGTTGCATGCATAATATAATGAATGCTTTATGCTGAACTTTTACGACATGTGATTAACTTATGGCGCTCCTGCATTCATGAAACTTATGGACTACTGCGTACATGAACAACCCTGGAAAGTACGAACTCGACACATTACTATTTTACATTACAGCCAACAAAACAAAATGCTACTCAGCAAAGCTAAAAAAATATCTCATACTCCTACAGAAAGGGCTTGGGTTTGCAGGCTTTAAATTCAAAATATCAGAAAAGGATTCGATGACTATCGTGCATAAATAATCATAGCCACACTAACCAACGAGGTTGTGTAGGTCATGACAAAAAACATTACATGCTAAATGCTAACAACTGTAGTAGAGTATACAATGTTATAAGAATGACATTGAGAATATGATGTAAACAAATCCAAGCACAGTATCATCATGGTGAGTACACGAAGCTAGTTCCGATAAAATGTGATAATTTCATAAGTTGATTACACTTCATTACATCCAAGCATTAACTGTCATTTCACTTTTGGGTGGACACTTAAAACATACATACACGACAAAATATCACATGTCACAAAGTTTGAGCTTTCATTTAAATCAAACTCAAAAGCAAATATCATGGAGATCTGCCAGAGTATCATTCAAATCACCTTGCCCTGGCTACATAGGAAAATGGACACATGATGTTACTGCTTAAAAAGTTACATCAAAAAAAAAATGGATATTAAAATATGACAAAACAATAGTTTAAAAATGCTGCGAAATGGAACCAGGAATGAAACCATTGTGGAAAACAGAATCTCATGTCAGAGGAATAAAGAGTATAAATGATAAATTCCTGGTTACATTTGCTGAAGATGATGGCACCGATGTATTTCTTGTGTCTCGAACTAAAGATTACACTGCCAAAGTATCGTAGGGTGTGACTGTGAGTCCGTTTTGGTGCCCTGCTTCGTTTCTGGTGGAGAAAACAAAACAGTAATTACTAAATGTCAAGTGGTAGTGTTTTTCTCAAAGATACTGACTTCCCATGACTCTAATTCAGTTAATCATTAACAGATATTTAACATTATCTGTTAGAAAACAAAATAAAGAAGAAAAAAACATTTAGAAGGCTATTCCTGAAAACATAACTGCAGAGTTTCAAGGTATAATTCGCCACACAATGTTCAAATGTGCAAGGGGAGAAAATTGTATCTTATAAACTGTCAGTTGGCGGAAAGAATGAAGGAGAACATTAACTTATCCAGCTGTTCGACCAAGTGTTAATACATTACAGATTTTGAAGGGAAACTGCTAAAAATAAGGTCACAAAAACATCTAATACACAATCACAATTACTTGGTGTCCGGACTTTTAACATCATCTCTTTTTACAAACAGAACATAATGTTTCTGAACTTGGAACTGCTTCCCAATCATTGGACCCAACTACGCAGCTACCTTCCCACCACTTCTCCTGAAAACTGGCACAGATCCAGTCTCCAGAAACCTGTATTCTGTTTTAAATACGAGAAAATGGCAAAGTTATGAAAGACAGTAATCCTATGTGTAATACATGATCATCAGAGCCCTTTAGAATTGATGATCTAAAACTGACAGCAAGGGGGGGAGGGGGGGATGGAAAAATAGATGTTTACTTTAACATTTCTGTTCCACAAGTGATTAAAAAATGTAACATTTGTAAGATCACACACAATCTGCTTTGGTAATATGTTGCATGTACACAGCAAACTTTTCTATTACGTTCAGAATCAGAGACAAAAAATATGAAAAGTAAGTGTGATAATATGTGCAGCATTTCAGGAAATTAATTAGAATTTTAAAAATTTTGATCCACATTGATATAAACTCCCATGTTTTGTCAGCAGGGTATTTGAAGCTCTTGCTGAAAGGAACTGTTAGCCATTGATACAATAAGTGTCAACCCATATAAATGCTTTCCTTTGATCATATTTCTCAGTTCTTAATTTTTGCACCAATTTGAATTCATCAACATGTCTTCAAACATGAATCCTTTCACTTCATCACTTAATGGGTTAACATTCATTGAATCCTAATGGCAAAGAGAGTTTGACTAATTATCTAAGTAACTAAATCCATGCAGCAGAATACATCTTAAAGCTGTCTTAACTTAATTATAAACAATACACTGATACACCTTTAGAAGGCTCATGCTGCATGTGCCAGTTTGACTCATATTAAACAGTCACATCATTCGCATGGATCTCTTTTGAGTCTGATTTCTGTTCTCTTCTGTTCTGCTGCTTCAAAAATCCAGACACCCAGAGCAATCTGTGGTGTTTTAACAACCCAGGCCCCTAATGTAAGGCACATACAGATGAAATTGGAAAGAAAAGAAATTCAAATGTCTTTGGCATAAAATAATAATGCTGTGATTTATATGAAATTTAACAGTACATAAAGCACATTGAATATCCTAACCTATAAATAATGCATGCTTCAGCACAATACCACATATTAAGGCTGAAAAGGAAGAAAATGAAACACTGTGTAAAAATGATAACTGGATTTTATATCAGCTCACTGACAAACTAGCATTTCATTCAACCTAAGTCAGAAACTTTACGGAGTATGTATTGTATGTCAAGTGCTCATGGGGACAAGTGGGACTGTGACTTCACTCTATATTAAAGTAGTTTATATGACACAGACTACAGGTACAAACTTCAGTTCATGTCACTCTGGGTCAAATAAATAAACCATCTCTCTGCACTAAGACCATATGCAACAATATTTATTGTCTGAGGTCAGTGTAAAAATTAACCAATTGAATGATCATCATCATCTTCACGTATGAAAATATTTAACGGCCAAATGGACTTAGATGAAATAAGTAAAGGTACAGTCAGTACCACATCAGCAGCATTTAGTGTCTAGTCTTGTCAGTTATGGATGAGAATTTAAAAAGAAAACAAGAAACTGCAAAACAAGAAAAATGAAAGAAACCAATGAAACATTCAACTGACAGCAACAAACTTCCCCAGCAAAGGTAACTGCAGGTGACAGCGCAGAAGACTACTGTTAATGACCTGCTGGATTGTCTGTCAGTGTTTGTGAAGGCTGTCTGCTACAGGTTCTTGCCATGTACTTCTTATAGTCTGATTCAGGTTATACATAATCATTGGTTACATCCTACAGTAAAATTTTCTGTTTTGTGGACACACATACTGCTGAAGATACAAACAGTACTCCTGCGCTGTGTGACAGATCGCATGAGGGAAGTGAAGGCAAATGCTCACCGTACAATATGGCCACAACAGAAACCTGTACTACTAAAAACATTTCTCTATGCAGGTACTGGTACATGAGTACATTTTAATTCATGCATTACTAAAGCTAAATTAATGCTGTTACCCTTGATTGCACAATCTAGTCCCATACTAAGTCCAGTTCACACTTACAGACTATTAACAGTGGGGTTTTCTGTGTTATCACAATGATGATAAATGCTACAGCTGGGTTAGCAAGGCACACAAGCAGACATGTACATACAAGCACAGAAAGATACTTTGTTTTGAGTGTTTTACTATATCAGGAATAAAATTCATGAAAGAATATAAGCTGGAATGCAAATTAAGGTGGTAAAGCTACAGGCATTTTGACAGCATCAGTTTCTGTAGAACAGACAATGTCTCCGTTTCTGTAGGACAGATAATGTTTCCAAGTTCTGTACGACAAATGATGTCTCCAATGTCTGTAGGGCAGACAACAGTCTCCACAGTAAACTGCACAGTTTAAGTTGCACATGTAAATTTCTTCATCACCTCAGGTTGATGACAAAATAAGACAGGCCTGTGGTTACATACTGGCTGTGCCCTTAACTTGCAGTTACTACTGTAAATTGGTTGCCTGCATTAATTCACTATGTGCTTGAGTGCTGTTGGGATAAGAACAAAAGTCCACTTTAATAATGGACCTAGCAATGAAGATGTGCCACTCTATATCATGACACTATTTCTTACAATCAGAAATTTACTGCACGAGGGAGAAAGAATATACTCACGTAAAAACAGTGAACCATACACAAACCTACCTCTCCCTAACAACAGAACTCAGTTTCAACACTGTCAACATGAAAGATTTAAAGCATTTGAGTAAATTAACTGATTAAATTATTTTAATGTTTCAAGGCATTTCATATTTAAATCAAATTGCAAGAATATGGAGGTATTATTTGCTTTCATAACAATCTGTAGACAAGGTATTTCTGTTCAGATCATATTGTAAGGTGAATCCCAAAACAGTGATCAAAATTACTACAGAGGGATGTTAAATGAGAGGAGGAACACTTGACGAGACATATTTCAGTGAGAACAATGGGGTATATTGTTAGGATTTAGGTCCCCAGAAATTTTGGTATGTGGTAACTGCATGTGTGGGCATAATTCCAGCTAATTTTCCTTGCATTTATAACTACACAACTGGCTGTCTCCATTTGGAGAGATACAAATCTGCAGATGTTACATATGAGAATCTCCCCACAGTGTAACCAAGCAGTTGCGAATCCTGATCCAGAGGTTAGACTAGCACAAACGTAACTGAAAGGCTCTGTGTATAATTCTGCTAAACCTGACCCCAGATCAGGATTCACCACTGTTACTATGTCAGATTTGAGATTCTCATGGCAGTATATGACAAGATTAATCTCAGAAAACGTTAGTGTTGTCAACAAGAAACGTTTCTAGCTTTCTTTGCCTTTCTACCCTCTCTATGTACCTCACAAATTTTTATGAAAATAAACCTACTTTCACCTGAAGACCTTTCAGCAAAGGGGTATAATGTTTCATCCTCAAGAAGTTCCATCCTTTCAATTAACAGAGACCTCATTTCAAACTAAGTTCACACGTGGATCCAGAGCTCAGCATTTGTAGTGCTTTTGTATGCAAAGAAAGAATAATAGGAAATAAATATCCAAGAGGCATTTCACTACAAACTACTGTTGTTATTAAACTTACACCTCCTTACACTCAGTCATCAGTAACTTACGGTTTCCTGTGTTTTCATGAAATGAGAAACCCCCAAAAATGTTATACATCAATTTCTACATAAAAGCACAGTCTCTGGCTACTATGACCACTGGAATCAACTGAACTACTAAATGCTGAACAGTGTGCAAATCTTTCACTTTCTGTGTACAGATGACAGTTATTGTCAGCTAGCTGTATGATAAACAGTTCCACCAGGTTGCCATAATCAGGACATTAACATGATATCGCACTGTTGCATATATGTCCCGAAACAGTTATCATCCTGGAATAGAAAATCTAAACTCTCCACAACTACTGGTGTCAGTGGCCACATTTTTAATTTGGAAGAAATCATAATTAGATTGAGAAAATTAATTGCTAGGCCAACTGCAATGCAAGCATGTGCCATCATAACAGTGCAAAAGGTGCCCAACAAAGGCGAAAATTCTGTTCTTGTACAACACATGACTACATAAGTTCCCTTATTGTGGAGTTTCTCAAAACAAATATCTAATGTTACAAAACACTGGTGGAACAGTGCCATCCATAAAGGTAAATGGGTAAACAATTTCACACTGATATTTGCAAAATACTAGAAGTGAACACTTAATGGACACACAAGATATTCCAGTGATTCAAGGTAACCCATGCATGTTAAAAGACAACTTCCAACAGAGATGTTAAAAAATAAATATACATAAAGGTGTGTTAATGGAGTACAGTTTGTTTACAATGGCCATTACTTAGTGCTTGTTATATTTAAGACAAAGTGATCACTGCATTTCCTTGTGATGTGTGCACTAGACACATAAGTGGAAAGAGTGGGACTTCAAATTCATTTGTCACTTCCCCAACCTGACTGATGGCTGACGCTTTTATGACACAAATTTTTCTGATTACACAAGTATACTTCAGGATTTTGCAAGAAAAACTCTGACACTGCTTAACTTTGAACAAGTACAATGTGACTTCGCTGTGTGACAAATTACTGTAGAACAGGGGTTTGAATCCTGGTCCAAATTTTTCTCTTATCTTCCACATCTAAGACAAAATTTGCGGCCCACCCATCTTGAACATGGGGGGATTTTCCAGGAGATGAAGCAGCCAAAGGGTGACAGTTACCAAATGCCTCCACCTTGTACTAAAGGTCATGAAAGACTACAGCCATAACTCTTCAAACGTACCACAGTTCACAGTGGAGTGTGCTGCTCAGCTATATAAATATTACATAGGTATATAAAATGGTTTTTAAACATAAACAGCTTTGGTTCCATGAATTATTAAACTGGCCTGTAGATAACTACTGAATATGAGAAATACCTCCAGAAGTACCAACAGATATGAGATAAACGCATCTGTCCTTGAATATATAAGGCATGCTTCAGATTTTCAGTATGAAAGCAGAAAACTAAGAAATTACAAAATTCCTATTTTTTTAAGAAACCTAACCTTTTATTTACTTCAAGTACGCTGTTGCTCACTTTATACAACTGAAAAAATAGTCCCACAGATATCATGATACAAATCTGTTGCTACAACCGGGTAATTTTGTCACACAGATGTATCTTACATGTGACACAAAGATCATGAAAATGGGGTACCTGCACCATTAGCCCCGCTATTTTTTAGACTTTCTGCTGCATACAGAATTATACAGGAGGGACAAACAGCCCATCACCAGATATTGGCCCCTGGTTTCCTTACTATTCCCTAAACTTAAACACATTTTGAAGGCAAAATATGTAAGATAAAAAAACTAAAGTTCACCCTAGAACAGGCCATAAAGGCACAAAGAGGCAGTAGATATAGCTCAACTCTCTCTTTAATCTTGGCACTGTATCAGGGTGGGTGATCAATCACACACCCTGGCTTCTTTACCCCCAGGAATGACAGTGAATGCACTGTCTATATAAGGCTGGGTGAGCTCCAGGCCCAGTCTGGACAGGAGCAGAAAATCTTGCTCCCACCAGGATTTAATCTCTGCACCATCCAGCCCATAGCAGGTTAGGTTGCCATACCAATTACGCTACCCAGCCCATGATGAAATATGTAATGAGAATGAAACGAAAGAACACAGTACAATGGAGCATCAGTTGATAGTTGCTCTCAGTACAGACAAGAGTGGGACATGCTAAGAGACTGGGTCATATGTGACTATTACAGACTACCACAGACTATTAATATTTTTTTGTATTTTTAGTAAGTTTCTTATTATATATGAATGACCCTCCTACACTAAGATGAAGGCAAGAGGCTCTTTCACAATGTAGGCACCTGTTCACCAAACTACGTGCTGTCATACATCAGAAGACTGTAACGAAATGCAACGGTCTTAACCTCACTGGGGAGGGGAACAAAACCTTTAAGATTAATATCATCTGGGATGTGACAACATGCAGTTTGCTAGAAGTGTAATGTTTCAGAGATCCTGCTGCCTCTATCATCAGGGTATATGAGTGTTCAATGTTCATCTATGCAGACCACAGGCAGCAGGTACCTCTGGAATGTCAGTACAGCTCTGTCACACCTCAGAAAACATAATCTTCACAGTCACTACTGCCAAACCTCAAAGCCTACTAAGAACACCGTTTTGTAACCCACCCATAAATACAATTAATAGTATTGGAAGATATACTAATGTCACAATACTGTTCAAGACAAGGGGGGCCTATCGCATAAAAAAGCACAGTCTTAATGTTGGAGGACTCTACTGTAGTTTTTAAGAAAAGGAGCCTACCCCGTGAAAACCCCAGCAGCAATGTGGGTCTTACACTTTTGTTACAGGGAAGGGGCTTATCTCATAAACCCAGTGGTAATGAGGAGGGTCTTATCAGAATGTTCTGGAGAAGGGGCTTATCTCACAAACAGCAGTGTTCACAAAGGATGGTTCTAGTATATTTGGTTACACACAACTAAATATACATCAAATTACATGTACTGTGAATATGAAGTCCATATCTGTAAGTGTTCTGCTGCTCTGTAATCACACAAATGTGACATTGCAATAAGAGCAAAGGAAATGCAGTGTGCAGTAGGATAGAGGGTGAGTAAGTCATTTCACTGACCTCTCTATGAGCTTTCTCATTTCCTCTGTAGTCAAATCCTTGCTGTTGGCCCTGACATTTACTGAAAGCAAAATAAAAATACAGGCCTTTCTGCTTAACTGACTCCCACAAAACAAAAAAAAAAAATAAATAAATAAAGAAATACATTGCAGGAAAAGGCAGCTGTTCCTCTGAAACTGCTCGTTCCAAATTCAAACATGACACATTGTTAACCTACAAAACTGTTATAACATACAAGGTAAACACAAATCAAAAAACAAATACACAAACACAGTAGCACTCACAAACAAAAAACACAGCAACAAATATGACAACTACAACATAAATTAAATGAGACAGAATACTTGGTATCTGTACTGTGTGTCCCTTCCTTCTCAATTAAACACAGAATAACACCTTACATTTTATCAATATCCTACTACAGAAATTGCTGCATCATAACTCAGGCAGTGAGACATTGATAACTTCATGTGATTCATGGTGTGTAAAGTGAATAGTGGGATAGGTTTATCTAAGGGCAGTACAACCCTTAAAACATTTGGAACCATTCACCCGGCGACCCTTCACATCCCATAAGACATCAATTTAAATATTTAATATTTTCTCTCACCAATCTTGTTTAACCTTTATGATCCAAGAAAACCGGAATTTTTAAATCTCCTGTTAGTAAAGGTCTATCAGTCTGATTTTAACCTAAAGACAGAAGTTCATTGTAATCTGAGAATAGGAGATTACAAATCTGGCCGTTTTAACCCTTGCATGAAAATGTAGCATCTAAAAACCAGGGATTTTAAATCTTACAGTAGTATGGGAGGGCTGGCAGCCATATGTTAATAATATGTAGGGAGAAGAATATTTGGTACTAAACAATGGAACACTTGCATAGATCTAATAGATATACCACTGTAACAGCCAGGAATGGTTTATACTGAGGTACATCTAAACTAAAGAATTATCATATAATGGGAACCTGATATCTTCTCACAATAAAAGAAAAATCTCTGTCCCAGTGCCTGATGTTGTAGAAATGCTCTTTGTAAACTTTAAAATAACAAACTGTTGATATGTATTTTGCTAATACATCACCATATACACTTTAGATGAATTATTTAACAAACAGTAATATTTTACTTTTGTTGTGTTTATATTATCCTTTCTTCTTACCATGTACAATTACACTATTTCCTCTGTATTCATTATCCATTGTTCCTTTACTTTTCATTAACTTTTAAACTTCATATCACAGTTTGCATACATTTATTTAGCTTATATGTTTGTATATTATACTATGTTTATTTGATGCTGTAGTTATAATGTGTACCTATTTTGTAATTCTGTTATAATTTTGTACTATTTTGCATTAATTATTCTTGACTATTTTATCTTCAGGACTGGTTCTTGTTACATGCAGCCAACTTATTTATTTTTTTGACTGTTGCTATATCCAATGGATTAATTCCTGTAATGGATTTTTTGGAATACCATTAAAGTTGAAAGTCAATATTATCCTACTGTGTGCATAAACGACAGACCTATCAGGAAATGTGCCACTATCGCACAACACTGATGGCCTGGTTCAGCTAAAGCAATTCCCTTCCAATTACCAGTATTCCATCTCTTAAAATATTTCACTTTAAAGCATAAAACAGAAATATTTATCACACAATGTTTTAAAAATAAGGTAACTACAAATAATGTAGAAAAGCTGCACAGAAAAGAAAAGTGCCTAAAAGAACTGTCATCCTTCATGCGGACTAGGCTACTGAAGTATGATGCAAGTTCCCCACACGCTAGCAGGAAGCAAGGACCATTGCCCCAGAAGTGCCATCTGTTACTACAGACCTAACAATATTGACATTCTCAATGTAGCACAGCGACATCGAACTGGGGAAATATAATATAAAATTTGTTAAGACTCTTTAATTTAAAACTTCAAGTGTCAAACTCAAAAACCCTATATATGGAAAGAATATCATTCAGTTTTGTAGCAAACACTTTTAAATTGCATTAATTGTGATGTGTAGTTCGGTAGATGGACAGGTACCAACTTTTGCAGTAACATTCTGCCTCCACGTTCAGGCATTAGAAAGAAGTAAGTGGCATGCTGCTGCAAAATATCAGTACCTGTCCACCAAACTATGTGGCATCACATTTCAGAATACAATAACTTCAACAGTCACTACTACAATATTATCAAATCTGACCAGTGACACAGTTTGTCACTGCAAGCCACCCTGGTTCTCATGCCTTGCAATTGTCATAGACATTTTCTGCATGCACTGGAATACCAAAGAACACAAACAGAAAGAAAATATCTGTCTGTAGCACACAGGTGCCACAAGGGAGCTAAATGATGCCATCTATGAATGGTGTTTTAAAACTGACAAGGCAAAGGCCAATTTATTTCAAACTACAGACCACATGCTATTTACCCACTGTTCTCACACAGTGAGTTAATGTGACCAGACCTTTTTTTTTTGCTTCATTGTGTTGTTTCTGCACTGACTCACCTATAAAACGTGATTGGAATGGCTATGAAGTCAGTCACTTTCCTAATGTTATGTCTTTTTCACAGAGATACAACACTCACATCTGTCCACCTGCACATTTCCAACTGCTGACTCTCAATAGGGACATTCTTAGAACTCATTCCTAATGGCTTGGTTCTAGCCCCAAACTTCACCTCCTCCAAATGCTCTGACTTGCCACAATTCCTCCAACTTCCCATACAACACATTCCTTTCTTTCCAACCCCTTCATCACCCATACTAAACAGACTCAGTCACCTGAAGATGGAGGCAGCATGTTCCTTTGCAATGTCAGAACATTAATCTACCACATGGTGCAAACACCCAACAGAAGACGATCAAATGATCGCAAGAATGTCTGTTGTGTCTACGTGTCAATCATCAGTATGGCACTACACCCATCTCCTTCTCTACCCACACTCTTATTATTATTTGGAAAACAAGCATAACCACCTATGTCAGAATGAAGTTCACACTGTGAATGTGTTTTTTAACCCTTCGGTGATCACAGACATTAGGTGATACTTGTGTGCATGGACCAAAGTCTATTAAAATGGCAGAACACATGAGCCAGAGCGTAAATAAAAGGACACTGTACATGCAGCAGCAGGCTATTAAACAACCACTCCACCAAGATCATGGTTAAATACCAAAAGATTTTCTACCTTAAGGGTTGGCCTACAAACACAGATCGGTTTTTTCAAGTTTCGGTCCAAGATTAACTTAGTGTGACTTGAGCCTAAATGTGATGGGAAAACATTTAACATTTTATATAATGGCTTTGTTCAATATTCAATACCAGTCTTTCTTCTATATGCTGGCTTAAGATATCAGGCATCGTACCAGAGCGTAAAACTTGGTAACTGTTACTAAATACAACAGACACTCTGCTACTTCTGTGGCCATGGTCCGCCAGCAATACAGCTTACCAGACCAATGTTGATACACAAATATTCAAATGATCCAAGTCCCACGAACACTGACTGGATATCATAAAAAGATTAATATCAATGACAGCACAGATACACATTGTTACGATGGTTCTACTGCAAACTGACAGCCACTGTTAGAGTCATCTGCAATGTATGTTATAATTATAAAGGTGTCTTCTCTACAAGTTTGGGTCTTCGATTCTTTTTCTTTTAAGGTAAAGGTGTTCCTGCACTTAAAACACTACAACATGCAGCCACACGGAGGAGTGGAGGTGATATTCCACACATTCATGACCTCAGCATTGTATGGAGATAACTGGTTAGCTTCACTCTCTCACCACCTTACCACAAGGCCTTAAAGCTTCCTGTGACCTACATATTCTGCCACAAGGCTGGAGAAATGAACCCTTAAATTTGCCCTCAAAATGCAATCTACAGACATACTACTTTCTGGGTAGTTGTGAATCAGGGATGAGAGGTACAGATGTCTGTGTACTTATATATGCACCACACTATGACATATGGGGAGTGGAACTACAGCTCCAAACAATCATGATTTCAGCAGTGGATTGAGGTAGAGAATCCAGACCTGTTCTGGAAGCCATCCGACCTCCAACAAAATGGGTCCAAAGATTTCTTTACCTGGAAGTAAAGCAGCTGCAGCATGAAACTGGCCACTCCCCTCCATATATCAGACCCAACAAACAACAAGGACAACTTCACTTCTACATTCACCCATAAGGAAGTCATGTCTGCTTCTCCATACATCTGTGTTTTTTATACCCAGATTTATTTTGATGACATTTAAATATCAGGGAAGGTCATCTAAAAAGTTTCTAATTTGGGGCTGTACTTACATGAGGCACAAAAGGAACATATCACGATTTTAATTTTGGGTCATATTCATTAAACATAGACATTCTTACTAGAACTGCTGAGAGAACATATTACATTTTTCACTTATGCAATGAGGTTAGTTGGTTCACACTTCAACACCCAACCAAGAAACTGAGTAATGCTGGTCCTGAAGTGGACTGTTACAAGACTCATGAATCAGGAAAATGATTTGCACTGCTGTAAATAGCTAAATTTTTCAGGCATGAAATTTACTGTAGAGAAGATACCTTCATACAATATTACAATTCTTGTTATGGATTAGTGCCTGTCAAATACACACTAATTGCTGTGGCCAATCACTCACCTCCGTAATTGCGATTAACAAGCTGATCCCGGTCACACTCAGCCTCTGAGATCTCGTTGCTTTCTTTGGAGTCATTGAAGGACGAACTGTTAGGATCATGGTTCCTTGGAGGAGGCGGAGGAGGTTCAGGACTGTTGGACAAGGGCAGGTTACGAGCAGAACCTTGGG
>Ga0123353_10002803_pt1 | contig 21771 bp, 19 predicted proteins | sample TergutLab28metaG_3_FD_92763 | JGI IMG/M metagenome (GOLD analysis project Ga0123353, IMG submission 92763) | Labiotermes labralis P3 segment gut microbial communities from Petit-Saut dam, French Guiana - Lab288 P3 | ecosystem: Host-associated > Arthropoda: Insects > Digestive system > Gut ... | reverse complement strand
TCATCTCTTATATACTGTCAAATATCGTGCGGGAAGAAAAAGGTGATGACTGCGTAAACTCTAAAAATGTTATACCATGCAACGGTAAAATCACCTCAACATTAAAACAGGATTGGGGATTAAACGATGTTTGGAACAAACTAATCCTGCCACGCTTCGAGCGGATGAATAAATTGACACATACAGAAAATTTTACTTCAAAAAATCAAGAAGGTCATACAATTCCTGCAATACCGCTTGAGTTATCAAAAGGATTTCAGAAAAAACGCATTGACCATCGCCACCACGCGTTAGACGCTTTAGTAATCGCTTGCGCCACAAGAGATCATGTCAATCTCTTAAATAATGAATCAGCAAAATCGGATCAAAAAAGGCATGATTTGCAAAGAAAATTGAGGCATTTTAAAAACGTTTCTTATTTTGATAAAAATGCTAATAAACAAATAGAAAAACCTGTTCCGAATAATTTTATTAAACCTTGGGATAACTTTACAACTGATGCACAAAAAATATTGGAAAATGCAGTGATTAGTTTTAAGCAGAATTTGCGGGTAATTAATAAGGCAACAAACAAATATCAGGTTTATGAAAATGGCAAAAATGTCTTAAAATCTCAAAAACAAGGCGATAACTGGGCAATACGAAAACCGTTACATAAAGATACCGTTTATGCCAAGGTTTCACTACGGAAAATTAAAAAGGTAAGATTTAGCGAAGCATTAAAAAATTGGGAAATGATTACGAATAAAAAGTTAAGAAAAGAAATAAAGCGGCTTATTACTGTGTGCGGCAGCGAATTTAAGATTGATACTGTCAATAAATATTTTAAAGATAAAAAATATGTGTTCAACAATATTGATATTTCCAAAGTAGAAATTTACTACTTTGAAACTGAAAATGCCGCAGTCCGTAAATCACTTGATACATCGTTTACAGAAAAAACCATCAAAGATTCTGTTACAGATACCGGCATACAAAAAATCCTTTTAAATCACTTGACAGCAAAAGAAAATAATCCAGAATTAGCATTTTCTCCAGAAGGAATAGAAGAACTTAATCAAAATATCATTCAACTAAACGATGATAAACGTCATCAGCCTATTTACAAAGTACGTGTATATGAGCCAATTGGCAATAAATTTCAAGTTGGAACTACAGGCAACAAAAAAGATAAATACGTTGAGGCGGCAAAAGGTACAAATATGTTTTTTGCCATTTATGATGATGGGAATGATAATCGTTCGTATGAAACCATACCATTAAACATTGTTATAGAACGGTTGAAACAAGGGTTAAAAGAAGTCCCGGAAATAAATGAAATCGGACATAATTTATTGTTTCACTTATCGCCGAATGATTTGGTGTACATTCCAACAGATGAGGAAATAACTAATTTACACAATGTAAATTTCGAAGAATTAAACATGGAGCAGAGGCTACGAATTTATAAAATGGTAAGTTGTACGGGAAAAGAATGTCATTTTATACCTAATTTTATTGCTTCTCCGATACAGAAAAATACAGAATTAGGTTCAAATAATAAATCAGAGAGAACATGGAATGGATCAATGATTAAACAAGTGTGTTTAAAATTAAAAATTGACCGTTTAGGGAATATAACTCCAGTCCAAGTAAATCACATTGAACAAATAGTTTCTGTCGGAGAATACTAAGACAAAAGATGATAAAACAAACTCTTCTTTTCTCAAACCCCGCATATTTGAGTACAAAAAACGGACAGTTAGTCATAAAAACTGACGAATCTGAGACCACCCGTCCTATAGAAGATATCGGCGTTGTCATTTTGGACAATCCGCAGATAACAATAACACAGCATACTATCACCAAACTTTTAGAAAACAATGCTGCTTTTATCAATTGCAATGAAAAGCATATGCCTACAGGAATGCTTCTCAATTTAGACGGCAACACACTTCAGCGTCAAAGATTTCAAAAGCAGATAGAAGCAACTGAGCCGTTAAAAAAATCGTTATGGCAGCAAACAGTGCAGGCAAAAATTAAAAATCAATCAGTAATACTGTCGCATTTGGGTAAAGATGTTAAACGCATGGATTATCTGCAAAGAAGTGTGAAATCAGGCGACCCGGAGAACCGTGAAGCGCAAGCCGCCTCTTACTACTGGAAACTTGTTTTTGAGGATTATCTTCAAGATTTTTCCCGCTCTCCTGAGGGCGATCCGCCAAACAATCTGCTAAACTACGGTTATGCAGTTTTACGGGCAGCAACAGCACGCGCCCTTGTGGGCACAGGACTTTTGCCAACGCTTGGTATTTTTCACAGAAATCAATATAACGCATACTGCCTTGCCGATGATATTATGGAACCATACCGTCCTTTTGTTGATAAGGCGGCAGTTGAATATCTTACACAATACGGAATTCCACCTCAAACCCTTACTCCACAAATCAATAGGCATTTTTTAACCGTTTTACAAACAGACGTTTATTTTGAAAAGGAGCACAGTCCGCTTTTAGTGGCGCTGACCCGAACGACAGCTTCGTTATTTGCCTGTTTTCAGGGGAAAAAACGGAAAATCACGTATCCGGAACTACACTATGGACTTAAGCAGAATTAGCCAGTATCGCGTTATGTGGATCATGGTATTTTTCGACCTTCCGACCGACACAAAAGCAGACCGCAAACGCGCATCGGATTTTCGCAAAGACCTTTTAACAGATGGTTTTGAGATGCTGCAATTTTCAGTCTACTGGCGCCACTGCGCGAGCAAATAAAACGCAGAAGTTCATATAAACCGCGTAAAACAAGCTCTGCCAAAATACGGCAAAGTAGGAATTTTATGTATTACAGACAAACAATTCGGAAATATGGAGATATTCTTTAACGCAAACATACTGAAACAGAAAAATATTCCTCAACAGCTTGAACTTTTTTGAAGAATGAATTATATTACTACCAAATGAAACCAATTCACAATAAGGATTATTCCGTTGTGAAAACATTAAGGCGGCTTTGGCAACAAAGTCGTCTTTTTTTATAGCTCACAAAATTCGCTTTCCTATTAGTAAAAAGTATCTTATAAACTTACGGAAGTTGTTTAATCGGAGTATACTAAAGAATGAATTACCTTCCGTATGAAGCTGCACTAACTGCCAATGAGATACGTGTCAAATTTGATGCACTTATTTTCTTGAAAGTAAACAGTACCGAAATAAGCGCAATACCAAAAGGCCAAGGCCATATCAGCAGAATACTTAATTGGGCAGAACAAAAGAATATTTTGGGAGAATATAAAAACAATGGTACAAACGAGACTGTATCATTTTCTAAAAAAAGTGTGCGTAACATTTATACACATTCTTCAGATGATAAAAAACTCGCCCTCATAGAAGTGATTCCTGAGTTAATAAAAAATGGAGTGTTACTTGAAATTACAAAGAAAAACGATCGGCTGAGCAGTAAAATATTTGCGGCTAAAGCAATCATTGATGATGAAACGTATGCAGTGAGCTATGTGGTACGCAGTGATGCTAACGGAAATCGTTACTATGACCACAGTTCCATAAAAACAACAGCGCTTGACCAATTAAATGATCAAGCGCCATTATTTGGTAAAGAAAGCAATCGGGGGATAAGTGCGAAAACTACCACGTCCGCCGAAAACTCCTATACCCAAAACTCTACTATTAATATACTCAAAAAACATCTTAGTGTCAATGACTAAAATGTAACGACCTCAAATAATATACAGCAATACAGAGTCCAAAAATGAATGACTATATCTCAAAAAATACGGTTTTAAATTCAATATTGTCTCCAACGCAAAAAATTGACCTGAAAATTTGATGGTAAAAAACAAAAAACGGTCAGAAACTTTTTGAAAAGCCTGACCGTTTTTGTTATTTGTAGAAGAGTACGTAAGTCGTTTTATTCCAAAGAGTTACAGCATATATGCTGTGAATACTCTCCTAAAATAAAAAAAATGAAACCAATTCACAACGATGCGCGAGCCATTTATAATGCTTGGGGGCTGTGAATACTCTCCTAAAATAAAAAAAATGAAACCAATTCACAACAGAGGGCGTCCAAGTTTGGATAACTCAGGGCTGTGAATACTCTCCTAAAATAAAAAAAATGAAACCAATTCACAACTGGTGACCTTGCTGCCATATCTGCCGATGGCTGTGAATACTCTCCTAAAATAAAAAAAATGAAACCAATTCACAACTGATCGGCACGTCGCCGTTCATGGCTTTCGGCTGTGAATACTCTCCTAAAATAAAAAAAATGAAACCAATTCACAACTACGCTCGGAATCGGCGTAGCCGCTTTTAAGGCTGTGAATACTCTCCTAAAATAAAAAAAATGAAACCAATTCACAACCTTTTTGTAAAAAACTTTTTCTTATCGGTATAAACGCAAATTTTATTAATTTTTTAAAAAAATCGCTAAAGGAAAACAGATTTTCTGCCGATATTGATAAGGGGAAGGTCTATGCACGAGTTTACACTGCACCGCACGCAACTGCACGCAGGGTCGGCTCTGTTGCTTAGCGGCATAGTGTAAACTCGTGCCGTCATGCAGTATATCAAGGATAAAATATGATAATCCGTGAAATTGAAAAAACGCATGCGATACGCAAGAATAAAGAGATAAATCCGCTAAGGAAGAGCGCTTTGGGGCTTGGCGTTTTTCTTAAGGGGCTCTCGGATTCTGTGCAAAACGCAAAAAAGCGTAAAGAGGATAGTGCGGATACTATTAACAAAACTCCTCACAGCGGCGCTTCCCGGTCATTTAAGCTCTCAAACGCAAGAGATGAATCCGAGCTTTCGCAGTCTCTGCCATTTAAACTCAATTTTAATGATGAACAGACATTTGTCTTAAATCTTCTTAAAGAGATGAGAAACCTTGCGGCAGACGCGTCTCAAAAAATATTATCCCAAAATGAGAGAGACGCTTCCGCAGAACGATTTCAAACTATTTTTGAGGAGCTAAACGAAAAGTACCCCAAAACTTTTGCTTCATTACGGGAAGAAGAAAAGGAGAGCGGCAAGACAGAAAAAACAGAGAAAGCAGACAGGACAAAAGAGACAACAGAAACAAAAGAGGCGCGGTTCTCCGTATCAACTCATCAGGAAGCGGCAGGCACATTTTTAAATATTGAAGATATGATTGTGAAAATCTTTGAAATAGGAGCGCAGCAGCAAGGCGGACAGGCGGCTAATAAAAGCGCCAAACCTCAGCTTAACGAAAATGAAACCGCGCTGAACGCGTCAAGCCACATAAAAGAGTTGTTTATGACCGAAGGCAGCGCAAAAACTTTCGGCCGTTTTAATGAAATAGACCGCTCAAATGTACTTGGGATGTTGAAGTAATAGGAGGGAGAGATAGAGCCACATGACCATAATGTCAAGAGCGGCTTTACGCTACGGAGATATGCAGATACTCACCTCAACCCTAAAGTGGCTTGTCTGCTTTATGCACCGCAAAGCGCTGTCGCTTATTAAAAGCGGTATAGAAGAAGACTCAAAGCGCGATCTTGAAAAAGCGCAGAATCTAATATTTCAACTTGAACTCGCACTCGACAAAACAGATGAAAACTCAAAAACTCTCGCAGAACTCTACGCCTGCTGCTACTATATGTTAGAGGGAACAGACCCGAAAAACATAATCGCCGCCCGAAAAATCTTAGAAACTCTAGATGAAACGTTTAACAACTTGGCAAAAAGTAAGAATTAGTCAACCGGTACTGTCTCCTTAGCCCGCCATCTCTCAATGTCAAGAAACAATGAATGACGCAAACCGCCGGGTACAGCGTAGACGGCATCTGTACCGCATTTACGCACATAGTTACTGTTCCAGTCGGGACCGGTTTTGCCGATATGCAGGATACCTGCCGCGGTACTGCTCTTGGAGGTAAAGATTTGAACGCTCAAGCTGTTCGTATCGTCAACCTCGAATGTTGATTGATTTGCGGGATTATTCGATATGAGATCGCCTTTTCTCATGGAGACAATTTTTTCAACAGCGATCTGCGCGGATGCGCTGTCTGCCGAAAATGTTTGTTCCTCTAATGTTTTACTTACCATCCAAGAACCATTATCCCTGTGAAGAGTGACGCTGTTCTCTCCCTCTGTTATAACAAGGGAGGTGATTGACCTCTCCTCAATATGCGGGAAAAACTTTGTTCTATGCTCGGGCGGAGAGATCGTATTGAGCTTTTCAGCGATTGTAAAGATCGCGATTACAAGCACAATAGCGCTTATGCCGAAAATCAGTCTCTTGTTTTTCATGACTCTTTTACCTCGCTTGTTGTGTTTGAAGCGGATGCGGCTACCGGAGCGGTATCAGCAGTGCCGGCAGTATTATTGACAACAGATACTCTTTCACGCCGTCTGAGCGAAATTACGATTCCCGCGAGCGCCACGATAAGGGGCATTAGGAGAATGTTCGTGTAACGAATTATGTCGGGCTTTACAGACCCCTCTTCAAGCACATTGGCGTTAATGGTTTTATCTCTCAGAGTACGTGTACGCACCGAAATCAGGTTGTTGTCAAGAGAGAGCCAGTCTACTACGTTAAGCATAAACATCATACTGCTTCTCGTGCTGTTTTGAGCGGTTACAAAGTTCGCGTCTCCCATTACAACGAGATTAGCGTTTGTATTTGACGGTACAATCGTGCGGTCGCTGTCCGGCGTTACCAAATTTATTCTGCTAAGGCTGTTTTCTTCTTCATCCTCTTCCTGTTCGCGCACCGGCGGTATGGGCTTGCCGTCAAAAAAACTTCTGAAGTTACCGCTGAGGTGAGAGGCTAAAGTGTGAACTCTCATTTGATCCTGTCTTGGTATATTGTACTGCTGCTGCGGCAAGATATTAATATTGTCGCTGACAGTCCACGATTCAGGCGAAGAGTTGACTAAGCTGACAGCGGTAACGGCGCTGTTATCTTCGATCCTATGAGTGAGAGGGCTTGCCCAGGCGAGTATCAGCTCTGTGGCAGAAGAGACAGCCGGATTGTCCTTATTAAAACCATTCTCAATGACTCTTATGAAAAATGGATAAGGCATCATCTCATTGATAGTAAAGGGACCTACGTTTCTTGGAACCTGAACGTGTCCGCAGGAAGCGTCCATCACAAGACTGCGCTCTGCCCTTACGCCGTAGTGTTCAAGAAGCTCTAAAATTTTTGATTCCTGTATGTTAGCCTGCGGGCCCTGATGAAATGAGATGCCTACAGCGTTTGCGAGAACTATAAGGTTCCCGCCGTTCATGAAATACTGGTCGATCTCAAAAACAGCGCGGTCTGTAAAATAAGACCCGCCGGGGATGATAAGCGTTCTGATATCCCTGTCAATCGGTGCGCCCTCAGAAACGTCAACGGTAACCACCTCATAGTCATGATTCAAATTGGAGAAAAGACCGGCGTATTTTCTTTCGGTAGTCTCATCCTTCATTCCCATGCGCTCGGCGATCTGCTCAGGGATAAAATCCGCGGATTGAGCTTTAAGAATACCTACTTTGGGCCGTGATGTCCGTTTTACCCTTATGATCGCCTGAGTGAGATCATATTCAAGAGTTGTGAGATTTTGTACTACGGGGATAGACTCTTTTCTGTCGGCGAACATAATACCTATTCCCATATAACAGTTTATCGCCTGCGCCTTGTCTTTCTTGATAGTTTGCAGAGTGATTTCAGGCACGCCGAGACTTCTCGCCGAGGCCCGCGCTTCATCATTTCCCGCCGGGTCTTCCCATGTTATGCGAAGTTTCCCTCTTGCGATGGATTTATACTCATTCAACAGGTCGCGCACTGTAGTTACCGTGTTATGAGTTTCGGGCGGCAGCTCTTTTGAGAAGAAAACCTTAATGTTTACAATATCATCAAGGTCTCTAAGGATACGCTTTGTTGCGTCCGATACGGTATACTGCTTGTTTTCCGTAAGGTCAAGACGCGTAAAATGGCGTGACGACATATAGTTGACAAGCGCGATGACAGCGAGAACAGCCGCTATCACGACAGCAATTTCTGTTCGATTTTTTAGTTTATTTTTTTTCATCTTTAGCAAAGTCCTCTTTTGTACAATATCTTACATTTCAACTCGTAAATCAGCCTCTGTTCCGCTCCTGTCACAGTTAAGAGCCGCTTTGGCTCATTCTGACTTTCTGCTGCCAAGAGACTGGGTATTAAGAAACAGAAAAAATCCTGTCATAGACAAATAATAGATAACGTCTCTGCTGTCGATTACCCCGCGCTGTATGCTTTCGAAATGTGTGAACAGGCCGAGATATGTAAACAGCGGAACAAACAGTGAAGGCAGCTTCGCCGTGACTATCGGATGTCCTATTATCATGAGTAAAAACGTAACTACCCACGCTAAAATAAACGCTACTATCTGATTTTCGGTATGTGAAGAGATCCAAAGACCTATCGAAAGATACGCCGCGCCCATGAGAAGCGCGCCCACATAACCGCCGATGATCGGGCCGGGATCAGGGTTTCCAATGATGAAAAGCGTTATCGGGATAGTGATTGAGAGCAGTATCGCTGTGCCCAAGAATGCAAGAGACGCGAAGAACTTGCCAAGCACAACCTGCGTATCGCTTATCGGCCAAGTCAAAAGAAGTTCCATTGTCTTGCTTTTTTTCTCCTCCGCCCAGCTTCTCATTGTAATCGCGGGAACAAAAAAGAGAAACACCCACGGCAGGAGGCCGAAGAAGTTGCGCATATCGGCCTGATTGATAAGAAAGAACGGCTGGAAGTACATGAAATTTGTCCCTATCAAAAATACGATGATAAAAACATAGGCGATAGGCGACAGAAAATATGATGAAAACTCTTTTTTAAAAATAGCGGCGACAGTGTTCATTAAATGCTCTCCCTTGTTGTAAGCTGCGTAAAAACCTCTTCCAAACTTGTCTGATCGCGCCTGAGTTCGCTGAGGCTCCACTCATTGCGCACGATACAATTAAAGAGCGATTCGCCGATGTCATCTTTTGTATTCGTATGGATCTGCGCTTCATACCAGCTTGGCTCGCTGCCGTCAGTCAATTCAAGAAGAGAGACGCCCTCTATTGTTGAGATTTCCGATTTGATTTTAGATTTCTCCCCTTTAACGCGCAGCGTGTACTGGGAACCGCTTTTGTGTCCGGAGGTAAGCTCGTTAGGCGTACCGCTTGCCACTATGCGTCCGTCTCTTATAATAAGAATCCTGTCGCAGGTGGCGGATACTTCTGATAGTATGTGAGAGCAGTAGATTACTGTCTTCTCTTCACCTATTTTTTTAATGAGGTGTCTGATTTCGATAATTTGGTTGGGGTCAAGACCCGACATCGGTTCGTCAAGTATTAACAGATCGGGGTTATGGATCATCGCCTGAGCGAGTCCTACCCGCTGACGGTACCCTTTTGAGAGTTTGCCGATTTGGCGGTTTGTCATTTTTGTGAGCGCGCAGACTGTAAACATCTCGTCCATACGCGATTTTAATTTATCGCCGCGAAGATTTCTCACTTCGCCGACAAACTTTAAATATTCTCTGACCGTCATATCGCTGTAGAGCGGTGTGCTTTCGGGCAGATAGCCGATTTTTCTGCGCACCTCAAGATTATTGACAGTTGTGTCTATCCCGTCAACCTGTACGGTTCCTGACGTCTGCGGGATAAAACAGGTTATAATACGCATTGTGGTGGATTTTCCGGCGCCGTTAGGCCCCAAAAAACCGAATACTTCACCTTTGCGCACCTCGAAATTAAGATTGTTTACGGCGTGTACCTGTCCGAATTTTTTATTCAGACCTTTCACCGATAGCATAAGCAGGCTGCTTGGGTTCACTAATTCACCCCTTTGTCATTATCGTAGATAGATGCGTAGCGTGACATTTTTTATAATTACGATTTAGTTGCCGGATTATTGCAACTAAAGATAAAGTCAAAATCAAATGCAAGGGGGAAGTCTCCCCCTCGCTCCAGCCAAATATCAATTACGCTGCTTCTTCACCCTTTTTCGCCTGAATCTCCGTACGCAGATCCTGAGCGAGCTTTTTGATGTTTTGAAGGCTTTTGCGGGCGCGTGTGCCTGCGGATTTGTTACCGCGCTCAAACTTGTCGTATTCTGATTTGAGAGTTTCAACTTCTGTTAATAGATCCTGAAGAGACATCTTATCCTCCTTAAATTATATGGATTGGGTTAGATTAAACCAAACGGTTATTTAATTGAACTGTTTAAATATTATAATTTCCACGGGAAAAATCAATGATGAAATGAATTTTAGGGTAAAAAAGTTGTTGATTTGCCTTGGGGACGATGCTGGGGGCTTGAAACTACAAGCGGCCTGAACTTATCTTAAAAAAGCTGTTCTCAATAATATATATCGCTGTTTTGTAGATCACACGATTAAATATTGCGCCGTACCGTCCGATAACCTCACGGCTGCAGTGCAGTTTGAGGGCGATTCGGCGCAATATTTAATCGTGTTTTCAATAAGTTTGGACTGATCAAAAAATGCTCAATCTGATTTTCGCGCCTAACGCCGAATTGCTCGTTTCGCTTGCCTCAGAGCTTATAAGAAAAATTTGGGATGACCCTTTTCATCCGCCGACTGTAATTATACCGAACCCCGCAATCGGCAAATGGCTTGGCATGAGATTGACGCAGAGGCAATCTCATTATTTGTCAGATGACAATAATAGTGTTAATGATGGATTTGAATGCGTAGCAAACGCGCGCATTGTCACATTAGAAAAATTCTTGTGGAACGCTCTTCTTCCATCATCGGAAAATATTAGTTTGCTTGATGCTGATCTTTTAGCTCAGATTATAGAAGCGCTTCTTGACAAGACTCTTCTTAGTGACAGCATATATAAACCTCTCAAAAATTATCTTTGTCACGGTGATAATATCAATACGATAGACCCTCTCAAACGAGTACAGCTCTCCGCAAGAATCGCCGCTCTTTTTCTTGAATATGAGTACAATCGGCCAAGTGTTTGGAGTGAAAATACGAAGCAGTGGGGACGGCGCGGTATTGACGCCTCTTGGCTTTTGGGGAAAAATTATTTCAACAGTACAGAACACGAATCGTGGCAAAAAGATCTCTATCAAAAAGGGTTTAATTGTTTTAATAAGAGTGACGAAAAACGATGGATGACACTCCCCCATCTGTACAGAAAAAACCGTGAGATATGCGTCAATGAGAAACGCGCATGGTGTAACCCCGGTTCGCAGATAATCTTATTTAACGTATCAAAAATAAGTCACTTCCACCGCAACACTCTTGTGGAAATATCGCAGATGGATGGCGTGGAGATGCACCTTTTTCTCACTAATCCCTGCGCGGAGTTTTGGGAAGATGTTGACACAAGCAGAAAACGCATGTCAAAAGTAAGCTTCAGCCATAAATCACAGGATAAATCAGGTGTGATTAAACCTGTGCGCAGCGAGGATTATGACAAACCGGAACTGAATTTATTTGATTATACCGAAGATCATACGCTTCTCAAATTATGGGGAAGCGCTGGCAGGGAGAACATCTATTTGTGGTGTCCGCAAGCCCAGTGGAATTTTGAGTATTACTGCCCTGCTCTTGATGACGATACTAAACCCCAAACACTTTTGAAATCGCTTCAAAAATCACTTCTCACACGGAATAATAATCTTTATATTGAAAATGACGCCATGAAAAATGATCACTCCCTGCAAATCATCGCCGCTCCCGACGCAAGCCGTGAAGTTGAGGAGCTGCGGGAACTTATTTTAGACATGGTCTACAACAAAAAAATTAACAAATTCGATGAAATCGCAGTTTACATACCGGATATGTCAGCTTATCAGCCCCATATTCTTCGGGTATTCGGCGCGTACAGCCAAAGTGATCCGCAGTACATCCCGTTTACGATATTCGGCGAATCGGGCGCGTCAAGTTTGGTTAATCAAGGCGTGTGCAATCTGCTCAATATTATCGGAGGTAAATTTAACCGTACTCAAATTTTTGAGCTTATGAGAAACCCGATAGTACAGGCGGGCAGAAGTTTCTATTTGAGTATGCTGAGAATTTGGGAGAGATGGGCGGTTGACTTAGGAATGTACCGCGGGTATGACGCTTTAGGACGTAAACGAATGGGAGATAAAGGCGAAGCGGTAACAGATATCCATACTTTTAAGTATGGATTGAATCGTCTGAGTATCACTAATTCATCTATAAAATCTGCTGACAATCGTTCTATTAGTGATGATAATAACGGCTCCTCAATGCCAATCTACCCTTATCACCGTGAGATCACCGATTACGAAACTCAAGCGCTCGAAACTTTTTCCGTTCTGCTTGAAGAACTTGACACACTATCAGATGATTTTAACAAAAACGACTCTTTGCTTAACATAAGCGAAGCCGTAGAGTTAACAAGGAAAATGATATTGAACTGGTTTGGCACAATCCCCAATAACGAACACGTAAAGGGCGGTGCGGAAGAAAAAATCAGGCAGGAGATACTTAACAAAATTGAGCAGATTGCGCTTCAAGAGCGTATTGCGAAGAGAGAAAATATAACGATTGACGAATTTATTGCGCTTATAAAGACCTGCCTGCCGCGGGAACTGCCCTCATCATCTTCTAACTGGAACAGTATTACTTTCGCGCCGCTTAAACAGGCGCTTATCGTACCCCATAAAGCGATATTTGTTCTTGGACTTAACGCCTCCGCTTTTCCGGGGACAAATGACAAAGGAAAATGGGATTTACTCTCTGAAAAGCATATCATCGGCGACTCAGACACTGTGAAAGAGAATAGATTTGCGTTTTTAGAGCTCATTCACGCGGCAAAAGAGAGCCTCATTTTATCATACAAAGCGCGCGATATGCAAAAAGATGAGATATTGCAGCCCTCAAGCCCTGTTTTAGAATTAGAAGATTATCTAATTAATCAAGGCATATTGTCAAAAACTAAAGATGGGGAGACACGCTGCTCCGTACGCCGGGAGATCCCCTGGGTTGTCCATGAATCACTTGACATATCCATACTTGCGGGACGTGCGCATGGAACATGGGACAAAACGCAGCACGCGCTTGCTAAACTGAATTCAAATACGCGTATTCAACACCGTCACGATATGCTGGAGAATATGTGCAGGGCTGTCTCAAAGCAAGAACTTCCCGGTTTTTTCCTGCATCCTGAAGAGATGCAAAGCCCGGTAAAAACAGCAGATGATAACCAATACGTTACAGATATCAACGATATTAAGCGCTTCTTCTCAAACCCGCTTGAATACCATCTATACAAAACTCTTGGCATAGGGCCCGATGACAACAGAGAAGATATGTCGCAAAGCGACGAACCGCTTGTCACCGGATATTATCTATCAAAATTGAGAAAAGACCTGTGGAGCGCTCTCCTCGCGTTACTTTTTCCTGATGGTGATAATAATATTATCAGCGATAAAAAAACTATTGAACGCAAAGCCGCTGAAATCGCTAAACAAATTTATGAAAATCATATAGTTTCTGGCAAAGCGCCGGAAGGATATCTCTGCCGGATGGAGAGAGACGAACTTGTCAAATGGAGCAAGCAATGTGTTGAGGAGGCGGTAAAACTTTTATCAGTTTTTACAAATCATAAGATAATTAAAAATTGCGGCCTCTCTCTCTGCAGAGAAAATCTGCCCTGCTTTATGACAATAACAGATGGGAACGGGCGTTCTTTTTCAATAAACGGCGTTCATCAGCTTGCGCTCATTCCAAAAAATTGGGATAATACAACAACCGGCGCGGCAATAATAGCATTTAACAAAGATGAAAAATTAAATCCGGCTGACAATCATGAAATTTGGCTTGAGGGGGTTGTGCAGTGGATTTACGAGCAGCAATCTGCCAGTAAACACCCTCTCGCTCTGTCGCTTATACAACTCAACTACAAAGAACCCGATATGCAAATATCTCAAATGAAAATCGGTACTGAAAAATCATCTAAAATAAAAGAATGGCTGACGATGATCTTAGAGCAAATGTTAATAGAAAACCGCAGCGAGCACTTACCGTTTAAAGTCATACAAAAGATCGTAAAACCGGGCAAATATGATCATCGCGATTTAAACGAAAGGATGCAGGAACTTAATATCAACACGTTAAAAAATGAGCTTATAAGCGGTAAAACTTACAATTGTTACATGGACGCTTTCAAATTAACAGACGCGCGCGCGCCGCAGTTTACAGACAATGAACTGAAAAATCTTGCGATAGACCGCTTTGAGCCTATACTTGACAGATGGATGGTGAATACATGAGAGGAAACTATAGGCTCTCTCACCCATAAACAAATATCCCCGCAATCCCGCCGCACAAAATCAATAGCACCGGATGGACTTTATCTTTTGATAACGCAAGGATGCCAAACGTCAACACCGCCAAAACAGCAGACCCGGTATCAACTACCGACGATTTACCGTAAGTCAACACCGCCGCGATAATAAGCCCGGCGACCGCGGGTTTTACGGATGTACGTAATTTCTCCATCCACGAAACACCGCTTGCTTTGGCGAGAAGATATATCAGCGCAAAACAAAAAATTATCGACGGCAATGTAAAACCGATTGTAGCAGCTGCCGCACCCCAAAAGCCCGCTACGCTGAAACCGGTGTATGTCGCCGCGTTAACACCTATGGGCCCCGGCGTCATCTGCGCTATCGCGATCAATTCAGATAATTCTGCGGAGGTGATCCAACCGTTAACGGTAACGACCTCATACTCAATCATGGTGATAGTAGTATAACCGCCGCCAAACGCTCCGGCGCCGATTATCATAAAACTTTTTAAGAGCTGCAGGAGAATCACCGTTTATCATCCCCCTGTATTAATTTTTTGATGATTTATTGGCAGATAGAAAATAAATAGTGTGACGATTATCAACGCGAATATCGGGTTGACACTCGGTATCATCGCAAGCGCGGCGGCTGTCAGCGCGGCGATAAAATATATTTTACGTGTTATCACAGGCTTACACATTGTAAATGCCGTATAAGCCAAAAGTCCTGCCACCGATGCTGACGCGCCGCGTAAAAATGCCGAGGCTGTCGGGTGGCTGAAGTATGGAAATAAAAATATAGCTACGATGATTATCACCGCAAACGACGGCAGCACCGCCCCAAGAAACGCTGCGGCCGCGCCAAATACCCCGCGCATTTTATATCCGCTGAATAAAGCGAAATTAACGACCATCGCTCCGGGCAGCGTCGCGGCCATCGCGAGTTCCTGCGAGAACTCCTCCTCGCTTATCCATCCGCGCCTCACGATCATCTCATGCCTTAATACAGAGATCATGGCGAGCCCCCCGCCAAGAGTCAGCGCGCCTACACGGAAGAATGCTGTAAATATTTGCAGGATTGTCATTGGATAAGGATAATATTTAATTATTTTAATGTATTATTACGGATAATGAAAAATAATCTAAGTGAATCAACATGTAAAGGAGATCTGTATGAAAATATTAATTGATACCAACGTGATTCTTGACGCGCTTATGAGCCGCGCTCCATAGGCGGTAGATGCGCAAAATGTGTTGCTTGCCGTAGCGCAGGATGAAGCTGGCATATTGCGCTCATCGACACCTTATTGACTTCAGCGAGTTTGCGCAATTTGTGTAACTCCGCTCCCCGAGATCGAAATTAAGGAAAGTCCGCGCTTGTTGGTGAGAGGTAACAAACGCGTCACTGTTTGACAAAAAGCTGCTTCGCAAAATCAAAATCATTCGTCTTGATCTGCAAAATCACCATCTGATTTTTGGCGATCAATTTCGGCAAAACAACGCTTGCAAAATTTTTCGTTACGTTGATGTCACTCTCAAAAAGCAATCTCCCGCGCACATCATATAACGCGATATTTGCGTTTGAGGAATTTATGCCTGTTGGAAATGAGAGGTTAAGCTGTCTGTTCATAATAAAGGCGTTAACGGTTTTGGCAACTTTTGACGAAGTGACATTTTTTTGCGCACCTGATATTGCGGTATTGGAAATATCGGACAGTGTCTCATATCTTACCCAGTCGAAATCCGCGTAAAATATACTGTTTGGCTTTTCTCTTGAACCGCGTACGCCTTCTGCGTCCCAGTTATTGGTGTGCCAAAAGTTAATCAGCAAATAAGCCGGTTTTTGTGTGATTCTGCGCTCTTCTACGGCTGGGTTTTCTCTGTAGTCCCACAATGTAATGGTATCTAACTCATTTTCGGGGTTGAGTATCCACCAGCGGATATTATCGGTTCTCCAGTCAAAGCCATATGTATAGAATTGTTTTGACGCGTCAAATCCGGGTATTGCACGGATAGTTTCGGGTTGATTTTCGATGCCTGTCAACCGAACGCCGGATGAGCCGAGTCTTCCGTTGAGATAGTTCGTGGTCAAGATTTGGCCTGTCGCAAGGTTTACTATTCTCGCAACCTTTTTACAGGTTCCGGTACGTACATCGTGGTCAGTCCATGCAGTCATGTAAACTAACTGAGGGTTAGCGATAAGCCACTCAAAATCAATTTCGCTGTTGTCGTTCAATCCGTCCTTATTCTCATCTTTTGGCAGTTGATCATTATATTCATCATTGTAATAAGTGAAGAACCCAACAACTCCGCCCACAAGCGGCTGAACATCGACGCTTGGAATTTTTATCCGCGCTGAGTATCTGCCGAATTGAGTGAGCCTTGTTGACTCGAAGTTTGGCCCCTGCCACGGTTCCGCGGCGTTATCGGGGTGCATGGCAAGCCGCATTACTCTTGTCCCCGGCTCTATTTCGGACTCAACTCCGCTTGTCCAAGTGCTGCGGTTCGCGCCGCCGCTTCCGAATCTAAAGTTGGACGGCGTTGCGGAAGTGTTAAAATTTTCCGTAAAACTGTTCATGAAAGTTATGTTCTGAGCAAGAATATGCGTTGCCGCGGTAAAAAGTATCAATAATATAAAACTTTTTTTCATAAAGTCCCCCTTAGTTAATATAGTACTATGAAATTAGAATTTGTCAATATGTTTTGTTCCGGGGAACGAAGCTGTTACTTTTAAATCGCATGATTTATCCTGCGCCCCAAAGAGGTTTATCATCTTAGGAAATTAAATAAGACTTGTATTGATAGCCGATAGATGTTACTATTTATAAAAGTAGTATTTTAGGTAGTAAATCAATATTCTAAGAAATCTTCTCGGTCGTACTCTTGGAAGCAGCAGTATTTTGACATTATTCTGATTAACGGTATAATATCTCGTTGAATCAACGTACTGTGTTCGAGCATTTTTATGAGCTTGAACGTAGGATGATTTTGTCATATTTAATTGTTTATTAGCAAAAATTAGTAATTGTAGTTTAGTTAATACAGGATTATGTAAACCTTGCAGGAAAACAATCTGAATACGGTTTTGTGTATTCAAAAAGGCAGGTAACGATGGGGAGAAAATTATGTCTGTTTGGTTTGATAGCGATATTGGCATTTATGGCGATAGGCTGTGATGATGGCGTGTCGTCAAAAGATAAAGACTCGGAGAAAGGTGAAAATACTAATGGAAATAAGTTATATAGCTTTTGTAAATTTCTGCGATCACGAAGTTTTCAAAATATGCACCTGCGCTTGTTCCATAGCTCAGGGTTTGCGGTGTGGGCAACGTAACTGAGGATTTGCAGATAAATTACTCTGCACAAAAAGCATCTCGTTCCCAATTAAATGTTTAAATTAAAAATAGAAACAGGAAAAAGTGATAAAAAGTATCTTATGAATATACTATATTTCTTAGATATCTCGGAAATTGATATAGGTGAAAATTAATTTGGAACTGAATCTAAGGTTTACTAGTGCATAAAATTTTAATTCTCATGGTTTTAATTTTCTCAATTGCCTTTTCGCAGGAAAAAGCCGCGAAAAACGAGAAAATAACTTTCGGCGGAAAAGCTCAAATCGGATTAGACTTCAAAGCGATCGGCGGATTGGGCGGCAACGCGGTAAACGACAGCCGGCTCAAGCGCATAGGCGTTGTTGAGACCGAATTTAAGATAATACCGGCCGACGGCGTTGAGTTAGAATTTGATTTGCAGTTTGACCACCGTTTTGCGGATAAGAGTCTCAAAAAACTGTTTATCCGCTACAATTTCGATAACTCTAACGTCCGTTTAGGGTATATGAAAAAGATGTTTACTATTGAGGAGATTAAAAGCTCAAAAGAGCGGCTGTTATCAAAAAAATCTATGATACATGACGCTTTGGATGAATTCTGTTTATTGGAGCGTGATTTCACGGCTCAATACCGCTATAATTTCCCGGCTTACACTCTTACAGGCGCATATTCCGCGGACGGCTCAAACGCGCATTATCTGAATTTGACAGCTGTCACCCCTAAAAAACAGAAAATGAGATTCGCGGCTGCCGGTATGTATCAAAATTATCAGGAATGGGGTACTTCACTTAATAGAAAAAACGCGTTCTTCGGAAATGCCGGAATGATTTACAATGGTAATATCACAGATTTTGAAATTGAGGGCATTTTTGGTACAAATCTGCAAAAACGTGTTATCATTAGAGAAGATTACACTTTAGACTATACTGATAACAGCGGCATCGGCTTTTGGGGTCTCAGGTTTCAGGAGAGTTTTCCGATAAAAATGAAACGCAAACATCTGAATAAGATAATTCCGCTTTACGAAATATCATATCTCAATACTTCCGCTAATTTACAAAACGCGTATTGGCAGATACGTCCGGGAGTAAATTTATGCTTAACTCCCAAAAACCGCTTGCAGTGGAGAACAAATGTGGATATGATTTTAACCGCGAATAATCAGGAGTCAAAACGTCCGCAGATAGTAAGCGAGAGAATCACTACTGAGTTTTTTGTAATATGGTAAATCAATAATGAAAATCATCGTATTAATTGTCATCCCGATATTGCTGCTTGCTTCCTGTTCTGATATGGACAATAACGTCCCCTCAACGCTCTTTGGTCTGCCGCATGTTGCAATTGAGATGCGTGAAAGCGACTATGTTAACTTACAGAGAAACACTTTGGTGAATGAGTACGCTGCAATTACTGTTGAGATTGGCGGCGTTAAAAAGCAGGGCCAAATCCGAAGGCGCGGGAACTCTTCACGATATCACCCAAAACCCTCTTTCAATATTGATACGGATGAGGGCAGATGGCATTACGGCGCGGCAAATTTTGACAAGAGCTACTGCAGAGAGATTCTTGCAAGCCTCATCTTTAAAAAACACGGTCTTCTTGTACAAAAAATGGAATTTGTAACGCTGAGTATAAACAATGTTTATCAAGGACTCTATATCGCCCGCGAACCGATTGACGAGCGTTTTTTTAAAAAGAGAAATATCGAGATAAACTCGCTTTATGGAATTAGAAACGGTAACTTCACCTTTAGTGACGGATTAAATTCAGGGATGGGCTTTCAGAAGATTATTCCTGAAAGCGCGATGTTTTATGATGATTTGAATTTTTTAATCTCAGCTTTGGATGAAAATAATCACGCTAAAATAAAGCAGCTTGGCTCTATAGACAATATCGCGAATTACTCTTTTATCAGTTCTGCTATAGGCAATGGCGATGGGATTGTAAAAAATCTTCATATTTACAACTCAAAAAAAGATAATAGATTTCATATAATTCCTTACGATTTGGATTTGACTTTCGGGCAGCAGTTTGAAAAAAGTTTTGCTATACCCCGCAGTATCCCGCAATTCAGAAACGGACTGCTTGAAAGAGCGGAAGAGATATTTTTGCAAGGTTCTGATCAAAACCGCGGCAATCACGTCAAAGACATTTTAGGTTCCATCTCTTTGAACACTTTAGACAGCCTGAAACGCACAATCTCACAAGCATATAAAAATGATCCCTATCTCAAAAGCGAGAGCTTGGAAAAGCACATCGCGGAGATAAAGGAATATATCTCCGCGATGCAGAGGATGTAAAAATTTTAGGTAGTGAATGTGTTGAATGTGTCAAGCACCCTGTCTTCAATCTTTTTGCGCATCTCTTGTGTAGTCGGATAACAGATATCATAACGTTTTCCGCGGGATACCGGCCGGTTGGGCATTATTACATAATACCTCGTTCCGCTTTTAATAATTTTTACACGGTTTAATACTATACAATGATCAAACGTAATGCGTGCAATCGCTTTGATTTTCTCATTGAATGTCGGAATAATTTTTACTTCTGTAATTTCCATAATCAAGCCCCAATGCTGACAGTGTTTAATAAATTACTTATTGTTAAAGTACAATACCGCTTTGTTATCTTGGTAAATTGGTCTCTTTCCATTTAGTTTTTGCGAAAGCCTGCGGAACGTTATTCCCAAAACTGCCGCCGCGGCGGCGATAAATATTATCTTGGCGGTGATTTTAAGTTTCATACCAGTATACCTCGCTTATTTTCCAAATGACTCAAACTGCTCTTTTACTTTACAAAACGTATCAACAATTAAAAGGTCGAACTGTGTTCCGGCTCCCCCCGTGATGATATTGGCCGCTTCGTCGGCGCTGAACGCTTTTTTATACGGTCGTTCGGAAACAAGCGCGTCATATACATCCGCGACAGCCATTATACGCCCTTGAAGCGGGATCTCTTCTCCCGTAAGTCCGTTAGGATAACCTTTGCCGTCCCATCGTTCGTGGTGGGTGCCTGCTATAAGTTTCGCGTTGCGCAGAAACTCTATGTTTTCGGCCCGTATGAGGATTTGCTCTATTATACGTTCGCCCGCGGCTGCGTGTTTTTTCATTTCGTTGAATTCATCATCCGTAAGTTTGCCCGGTTTATTTAAAATCGCGTCGGGAATAGATATTTTGCCTACATCATGTAAACGCGCCGAGGAGATCACAGATTCTATATTCCAGTTATTCAGTTCATCAGCGTATACGCCGCTGTCTATCATGGCGTCAATTAATATCTTTATATAGCCGGCCGTGCGGTCGATATGTCCGCCGGTGCATTTATCACGGCTCTCCACAAGATCGGCCATCGTGTATATGATGCTGTTTTTTAGATTTTGAATCTGGCGGGTTCTCTCCCGGATTATCTCATCTATATTCAAATGAGTTTTAATACGGTTTAATAAAACCGGCTCTGAAAACGGCTTTGTTATAAAGTCAACAACGCCCAATTGAAAACCGCGCACCTCCATCTCGGTATCGGACATGCTTGTAAGAAATATGACGGGAATATCCGCGTACGCCGCGTTTTTTTTCAATCGGGAGAGCGCCTCAAATCCGTCCATCTCCGGCATTTCAATATCCAAAAGAATCAAATCCGGCGCGACCTTCTCCAAAAACGCGAACATCTTCGCCGCGGAAGGCAGAGTAATTACCTTGTAGTGCTCTAAAAGCACCTCTTTAGCCATTGACAAATTTGTATCATTGTCATCTACAACGTAAATTACTTTTGCCATTTTTCAGCTATCCTTTCCCAATATATTAGACAAGTATTCGACGGCTTGCGCGCATTGGAAGTCCTTAAACGCGGCTATCGCTCCTTGATATTAAGATGTTGTATAAGGGCGATAAAACCTGACTCAGGATATCAAGGTTGACTTTACCGTCGTCTACTAACAAAACGGTGTATTCTTTCGTTTTTTCAGACATTGTGATTATAATCTCCGTTTATATTCATGCGTTAATCTTTTCTGATATTATCTCCTTCAAGCACTCCGCTGCATCGCCGCAGTTAAAATCGCCAAGCGCCTCGAGCGCATTCTCAAGCAGTGCATTACGTTTATCACCAAAATCATATTTAACAAGCTCTTTAATTATCGCGGCGCTCTGATCACTGTCGAAATCGTCG
>Ga0123353_10002802_pt1 | contig 21771 bp, 21 predicted proteins | sample TergutLab28metaG_3_FD_92763 | JGI IMG/M metagenome (GOLD analysis project Ga0123353, IMG submission 92763) | Labiotermes labralis P3 segment gut microbial communities from Petit-Saut dam, French Guiana - Lab288 P3 | ecosystem: Host-associated > Arthropoda: Insects > Digestive system > Gut ... | reverse complement strand
CTGGAGGGATGCTATTCCGGCGCTTCCAGCGAAACCGCGCCCATCCCCTGCGCGGTTTTGTAGCCTGCGCCGGTGTAAGGCAGCGCCCAAAGCATCCGCCGCAGTTCAGCGTGCAGCGCCGGGGAAAGCGCGGGGTCAACAGCGTATTCGCATGTGCCGCAAAAGCCGTGCAAGGCGTATTTTCCGAATTCAACCTTTTCCGTGCGCAGCTGATACCCGGTGGGATACAGCGCCGCGCCCATGGCGGCAACGGATTGCGCCGGAAGAATCCCGCCGCCTGCGGCCGCCCAATCCCGGTGGAGGCTTTCACACAGCAGCCGCCCCTCGGGGAACAGCAGCGCGCGCCCGTTGGACTGAAAACAGGTCGGCGTGATAAACCGCAGGCGCACAGGCCCGTGCGGTGCCGGCACAGGCGCGCTGCTGTTGAACTGCCCCTGCAAGGCAACTGATACAATGCGCGCGTTTGTCTGCGACAGCCACGTATAGCTGCCCGCCAAAAACGACGACGGAACCGCCGCGCGTAGCGCCTCATCCCACACGTTCACATAAAAATCAATCATCCCCTCCCGCAACGTATAGCGCAGCGAAAAGGGTTTTCTTTTTTGGTTGTGCAGCGTCTGGCCGAGTGCGGGATTCGCCTCGTCTATCCGCGTAAACAGCGCCCCGTGCAGCAGGTGCCCCAGCCAGCCGGTCAAGCGCCCCTCCGGCCGTAGCGTGATTTTGTATTGGGTAAAACGGCAGGACATGGGCTATTCCTCAGTGAGCATGGATTCTTGGAAAATCTTCTTGACTTGTTCAATTAGTTTTGTATACAGTTTATCACGTTGCAGTCTTTCCGTGTATTGCACTAAATACTGATCGAGAGGCAAGATGGCTTGCCACTCGCTCATAGCAATTTCTTCATAATCACAGTGACTGATAAGCAACCATAGAATCGTTGCGCCTTCGTCTAGCGCTGTTCTTATTTCACCGAGTTCATAATTCCATATGTATTCAGATGCCATATATTCATTTGATACCATCATCACGATCACCTTTGCCCTGGAAAGCGCTTCGTGAATTACTTCGTTCCATTTTTCACCAGCCCTAATTTCTTTATCATCCCAATACTTAATTTTTTTTGTGTGTGATAACGCCTTGAAGAATCGCGCCAACTCACGCGCATAATCAATGATCTCGCCATTTACCTTATGCTTCATATCCTTGTGCGCATAGCTGAGGAACACCTCCATGCGCCGGTGCTGAATTTCATCGATTTTACGAATTTTACAACGCACATCATAAATTATGCCCCAAATATCCGCGTCGCTTTCCCCTGCGGACATCTCATCTGCTTGCTGATAATATTCTTTTGCTTGTGTCAAGTCCCTCTTATCAAAAAACTTGTTGCCAGAGCGTACACAACCTAGCATATCAAGGCGCCACTTAAGATCCTCAGACGCTTTATCAATGTTTTCACCCTCTTTGTTATCAAAATTTCTTCTCTGATAAGCCAAATAGTATGCTTCTATTGCGTCTTCCAGCCTTTTCTCCTTGAGGCATTGATTGCCGCGTGCAAGAAAAGTTAGCCAGCAGTCTTTGCTCCCGGCCTCTTGAAAGAGTTGATCGTATTTCTCAGCATTCATGTCAAATCCCCTATAGGTATTTTTCGTTCAGCGGCGAGAAGTATAGTAGCATATAAAGGGTTTCGCGCAACTTGGAGTAGAAATTAACTGTGGTAATATAACGAGGGTCAAAGGCCGCTTCTGCTTCGCTTATGTTGATAAATTTCCCAGGCTCAGTAACGAGGATGCAGTGTTTGTTGTTATTTCTGCAATAATCTGCGACTCTGCGCGACAATGGACACTCTACCGGGCGAATTGGTGTAGAGTATTCTTCTCGGGGCACTTGAAACACGACAGTATGACAATCACCAAAATGCGAATCAAACCGACATTCATCTGGCTGAATACGAACGATATCTTTGCCGCTCGCAAAATCATCACGCACATCTTTCAGTCCAGAAGGCGGGTCATAATCGCCGGTATATGCAAACGCAATGCGCGTCCCCTCGTTTTCAATTTTTTTACGTGCCTGTTTGCTCAGAAAATCCGGCAGGGCGGCCTGTTTTCCTAATTTGAAATTGCCGATGGTTATTTCGCGTCCTTTAGAAATTAGTGTAACTGCAAATATAATAATAACAACAACACCTACAATAATTGCCGTCCATGAAATAATGGGATGCTTGTCTAGATAATCAAAGAAACTCACGCTATCTCCTCCTTCTGTTTTTCTTGCCATTGTGCGAGCAAATCATTCAACGCGCACTCTCGTTTTTCTTTTTGAGGCCTTGCCTGTGTTTGCGCCAGATCGGAGTTCTCCACCGGTCTTCCCATATCGCTCTGTGCCACCAGAAAGCACCGCCTGCAGATTTCCAGATAACCCAGCAGATCCGCCTGCCTATATTCCCCGAACTGCGTTTCCGGCAACAACCGCCCCTTTTCACAAAAGAGCAAGTCAATGAGCTTTCTCAGCTCCTCCGTTTTCACGCCATGAAAGCTGGAGTCCCCCCAGCCGCGCACCAATTCCAGCACAGCCCGGTGCGCGGGCAGGCCGTCTTCCGGGGCCCGCAGCACGGCGGCCAATTTTCCGAACAGGCTCCGGCTCTGCGATTTCCCGTTGCCGCAGGTTTTCGCAAAGCGTATGAACTCCGGGCTTTCGCCGTGCCGCATGGCATTTTGCAGTAAATCCTGTCTATCAATCAGATCAATCACCGCCTAATAGGTTAAAGTCGCCAGGTCCCAATGCTGGCCGCTTCCGATGGAGGTCCATTCCTTCTCAAACACTTTTGCATTTGCCTCATGGCGCTCACGCCAGCGCCGCGCGATTGCCGCCAATTCGTCCGGCGTGAAATTGTCCGATGGGAACAGCGTATTCTGCGCCGCCCCCTGCCGCGCGGTCAGGCTTGCGCTGCCGAAATAGGCCGGTTTTCCATAGCCCAGCTTGTGATAGGCCGGCGGATCCCAGCCCAGCCCCAACGCGAAAAGCAGGCCGCCCAATTCGTTTTCTGTCAGGCCCTGATAGATCACCGCGCCCTCCAGCGCCGCGCCGGGCAGCAGGCATTCCAGCTGCGAGGCGTTTTTCCTGCCGATAGAACTCTCTGTAATATCCCCCCAGCCCTGGGAGTGCTTGTAGAATTTGCGCAGTGGTTCGTCGGGCGGTTTCGGCGCGCGCAGCTGTGGCAGCCATAGGATTTGCGTCGCCCCCTCGGCAGCGAACGACGTAAAATGCAGCTTGCCCTTGCGGGTTTGCCGCTGGTTCATGAATCCGAACAGGGCGCAGGCGGGGCAAAGCTCATTTTTGTCCACGCAGTGGCTCGCCGGGGAGCCTGGGTTGCAGCTGTCGCTGAGCGCCTCATAAAGCGCGCGTAAAGCCCCTTTGAATCCGCTGCCCGGCAGGCTGATCCGCCCGTTTTCACGGCTGAGCAGGTGCACGAAGCTTTCGTCCTGCACGCCCAGCAGCCCCGCGCCGAAATGCAGCGGCGTACGCGCCGTAATGGAGATACGCAGCCGCCCGCTGTGCGCGCCGCTTTCAAATTTTGCGCGCGCGGGCTTGCCCTGCGGCATATAAAAGTAGGGCTTGCGTTCTGTGTCGATCACAGCACATGCCCCCAGTCCTCGATTTTCGCCGCGGCGCGCAGGGCCTCCGTACCGGTGATGCCCAGCGCCCGCCGGATCTCCTCCGCGCCCGCCAGGCAACACTCCTGCGCGAAGAGATTCTGCTGGCAGGTGATTGCGCCGCCCAGATCATTCCCCTTATAGCCGCGCAGCTGCGTTATGCTGTCACCAAAATAACAGTAGCGTAAATCGTAGCGGTCCACCTTCATCTGGCCATTGCCCCGGCTTGTGCCCATGCCGAAGGTCACAAAGCCGCTGTTGATATCGTCCAGCACCGAAAGCAGCAGCGCCAGCTGATAGCGCGCAAAATTGTTCATATGAATCTCGAATTCAAACGCGCCGCTTTCCACCACTTCGAAATCATATAGCGCGCCCACGGCGTACGCGCCCGTTTTGCGGTCGATACCCACGCCGTTGCGCATACCCATTTGAGGCTTTGGCATGTCTTTAGCAGGGTAGGCGTCCGTAAAACGCGCGCGGCTGCCCAGTTCCAGATTGCCGAACAGGCGGCAGGCAACGCAGCTTTCGTTATAACGCACCGCGCCATCTTTTTTTGGCTCTCGCATATGCTGCTTGCGCAGCTTGCTGGAGCAGCTGTTGAAGCGGTCGAACAGCTCGCAGGGCGTGTGGCCCAGCAGTTTGCCCAACTGCTCATACCGGCTGCGGAACACGCCCTTCAGGCTACTGCCCGGCAGGTACACGGTCTCCTCGCCGCCCCGCGTTGCCCGCACAAAGCGCATATCAGGCAGGGCGGGGTCCAGGGAATTCGCCTCCCCGCTGCGGATAAGCAGCGGCCCCGCCGCCGATAGCCGCACTGTCAGGGTCGCCTCATTCACCAATTGTTTAAACATGGGCCGTTACCTCCTTCGCAAGATCCTTCAGCGCTATTTTCTTACGCGCCGGCGCATAATCTTTGCCGTTCAAATAATAGAAGTCCAGCGAAATCCCATCCTCATCCACGGAAACCTGCCCTAGGCCGCTGCGGCTGCGCCCGCCCACGGTGATGCCGCCCCGGGCAAAGTAGGCAAGCAAATCGCTGAAGGCCCGCGCCTCATCCTCCAGGAGGTTTTCCGCCGTCATGCGCAGCGAAAACTCCGTCCCGGCGGGGATCGCCTCTGTGTCGAACAGCGCGCCGCTTGCCGTGGTATGGGTGTCGCGGTCGATGGCGTTGCCACTGCGCAGCTCCGTGCGAAGAAAGGCGCCGGGGTCCTTCAACGCGGCGTCGGCGCATTTGACCTTCCCCGCCATGACCCCGGAGCCGAACAGGCGGCAGGCCAGGCAGGAATGATCCGCGTCCGCGATGTATGCCGCCAATTGCTCAGCGCTGCCGTGGGCTTCCCGATCCTTTTTACCCTTCAGCTCGCCATTGCAGCAGACGCAGTTTTGCGCGGGCTGCACGCTTTCCAGAAAGCTGCGCAGCACCCCCTTGATGGAGGAGCCCGGTATGTACGGCAGTTCCATGTTGTTTTTCAGGATAGAGCCCTGCACCGCCATGGGCGAAAAGCTCTCCTGCCCCGCGCCGATATACAGCGGGGTTTCGGCCTTCAGCGTCGCGCTGAGCACGGCGCGGCTTCGGAATCGGTTGAACATACGCCTAAATTACCCCCTTGTGCTTCTTTCCCACATCAAATAGCCCAAAAACAGCCGTGTCAGCTCCAGATGGCCCCCGTCGAGGTCCTTCAGGCCCTCAATGGCCTTCACCAGGGGATCGGCCAGGTCGTTCCAGCCGCTGCGGGAGCCTTCCTTCGATTTTTTATAGCGGATGAACAGCGTCAGCTCCTCCACGCACACCGCCTGGGCGGCCGCTTCCACCAGGCTGACAAATTGCCGCTTTTCCGGTTGCCGCTTTTCCGGCAGGAATTTGATGCTCAGCACTGCCTGCGCCCTGCGGATGAGTTCCGGCTTATTCCTGTCCAGCCTGCGCTTATTCTCAACGGTTTCTTTGGTCGCCACCTCTGGTTCCTCCCTCAAATCGTGATATTCGTCCGCCACGCGCACCTGGCCGTAACCGTTGCGGGCGGTCAATCCCTGGCAGACGCCGTTTTCCTGTAACTCCAGCAGCGCGTCGAGCGCATCATCGCGCAGCTCGTCTGTTTCCAGCACAAACACCGCCCCGGCTTTGACCACATGCGCCGCCGGGTTGAGATAGCCGCGGTGCTTGCTGGTATCAAACCCACGCCACTGGTCATGCCGCGCAAGCGCTTTCACCAGCCGCAGCGTATCGGGCAAACGCGGAAACAGCGCCTTGCGGTAGGCCTCGAGGTAATCCCCGCCCTCCGGAAACGCAAGCGCAACCATGGCGTCGCTGAGCAGCGTAACCGTTATACATTTCGGATCTCTTATCCTTGCCCGCAGCTGCCCATACGTTTCGGTGAGATCAACAGGGTTGCCGATCTCAATGGCGCAATCCCCATACCCCGCCGTCTGGTAGCCGCCGACCCGAATCCCATCTTTCACCAGGCATTTCAGTTCCACCGGATCAAACCGCCCGGTGATAGCGCCCTCGAACACCACTGGCGGGGTTATGACCTCCATGCTGAACAGCATCTCATCCTGCGATGTGCCGCTGAAGCGGTTCATGGCGCTTTTGCTCACCACCATGGTGGAAGGTTTTTCCACGCGGCGCCCTCGGCCATCAAGAAAGCCCCCTGCGCGTTCCACGGGCGCGCCGCAGGTGGGGCACACCCCCAGCGGCTCATGCAGGGTGTCATGCGTCTGCCCGTCGCACTTGTACTTGCCGCAGCCAAACTTGCATGCCCAGGCCGTGATGGGCGCAACGCGGCTGCCCGCGGGCAGGCACTGCGTGATGCGTAAATCGTCAAACACGCGGCGCAGCGTGGGGTATCTTCCGCTGCCGCCCCCGGCGTCAACCCAGTTGCGCCTGCCCTGCTGCCCTGCGCCGCCGTCCTGGGCGATGAGCGCCTGCGCCAGCCCGGCACGCAGCACCGCGCCCGGGATAACCGCCTGTGTGGTCCGGAAGTTCGACTGCGCGGTTTTCGTGCCAATCAGCAAAGGCGACCGCGCCGTGATGGTAACGGGCACGGTGATGATTGGATATTCAGTTTTTTCAGGGAATTGCTCCTTTGTCCCGACTTTCTCAATAACAACGGCAATATCCTTCACCCAGCCCAGGCCGCGCCCAGTGTTGCCGCCAATATGGGGGATAGCTTCGATGGCTGCTTTGAGCAGCCCGCACTGGCGGTCAAACGCCTCGCCCGAAAGCGTACCAGTGATCACCCCTGTCAAAGCATCCGCCGCCGCGCCGGCCGTTTCTATCTGGAACAGGCTGTTGTCGTTCGCGGTGCGGCGGCAGCGGTCAATGGCGTTGCCGGCGCGCATATCCCCAGCGGCTTCCACGGCTTCCGGTCTCATGTCGCCGAACAGCAGGCTGCCCCTGGCGTTGCCCGCGCCGCCGAGCATCTGGCAGACAAGGCATGCGCAGCTTTTCGCGTCGTTTTCCTCCAGCTTGTGTTCGTGCCCGCAGATTTCGCCGCTGCCCTCATAGAGCAGCCGCGCATAGTGCCGCACCTTGCCCTTGAACGCGCTGCCGGGCCAGTGGGGTGCGCCGCTGCCATCGCGCACAAGATAGCTGCAGGTGCCCGCGCCGCCCTTGCCGCCGCCCACGTGGAACGGCGCATCCAGGGTGAGCGTAACCTTTACACGCACAGAAATTTGGTTCAACATACATCGCCTCCCCTCTGCCCGCGCAGCTGCGCCAAATCCAGCCAGGGCGAGATGAGCTCCCCCCCATCCCCTTTATAGAACATGCCGCAGCCTGGCGCGATATCCTTGGCCATATTCGCCAACGCAGGGTCGTTTTGCCGCGACAACAGATAGCGGAACCACAGATTGCCCTCCGCAATGCCGCAGCGCAGCAATACCTCAGCGATGCTGTGCAGCGTGGAGGGCGCGATATCATGGTTGAGCCATTGCAGCGCTTTGCGCGCCTGCCCCGCGGTATAGGGCCGCATGGTGCAGTTGGCGATTTGATTTTCCTCTATAAAACGCAGGTCCGCGCGCAGCTTATCCTTGATCTTTGTGGCCCACTGCCCATCACTATTCAGTGACAGGATATCCAGGCAGCTGCAGCCCCGGTCCCAGGCCTTCCGCTTGGCGATTTTCAGCAGCTGCTCCGCCGTTTCGCGCATATAGAGGATCGGCGTTTTGGCCTGCCCGACGGCGATGCCCGCGGAAATCGTGAGCATTCCGTATTCATTTGCATGCCCCTTCCAGCACCGGTCGAATTCCTCAAGCAAAAGCGTACCCGCCAGCAGGGCTATATCGCCCGGCAGCAGCGCGCATATATCGTCCCCGCCCGCCGCGATGATCTCGAAGGCCATTTTGCCACCGGCCCGCACCGCTTTGAGCGCCGCCGTATACAGCGCGGCTTTCACCGTTGCCTGCACCGCCCGCGTAAATGCCCTGCGCCGCTGCACGTTGCCGCCAAGCTTTTTCCCGGCCGCGCCCAAATTGTTGACGTCAGCGTACAGCAGGGCAAAATCACCGCTGCCGTCAGCCAATAGTTCAATAGAATTTTCTTTTTCGTAGGTTTCATCCAAGGACAGCGCTATCCCAAGGGTATCCTTACCATAATCCAGGCATTCCTGCCGGTAGCCTGCGCGCGCGCCGCGACCTTTTTCCTGCCTTTTATGACAGCTTACGCACAGCCCATTCGTATGTATATCCCTGAAGTTGCAGCCGGGGCAGCGGCGGTTATCCTGCGGCTTATCCACAGCCGGGAAGATCATCATGCGCCGCGCGTAAAAATCATCGTTCAGGCCGCGCCACAACGCATCGAACCGTTCGGCGTGCAACAAATCTTTTACCTGGATATCTTCGCGCCAAACCGCCGCGGCCTGCCCCGTGATCGTTTTTTCGCGGAATACCTCTTCCAGCCCGCGCGCCAAATCCGCGCCCGCGCCCTGCGGCGCAATTAAAAAGACCTCCGCCCCGCAGGCGAAGTATGTATATGCCGCGAACGCCTCGGCGGCCTCCATCAGCAGCTGGCTTGCCCCGCGCATCTGCCGGGGGTTGCCGCTTTCCATGTAATAGTCCTTCACGGAAAACGCGCCGCCATAGACCACATCGACAGATACCTCCGGCGCTGCCGGCATTCCCCGTTCGCGCAGCCAAGTGATAAAGTCCCTGTCCGCATCGGCCATCCAATACACCTCCAGTATAGACAGCTTACCACATTTTGTACGATAAAGCAAGAACTTTTTTAATATTTCCCAATTCTGCCGCGGCAAAAAGCGGGAACTGAACGTTCCCGTTTCATGAACACAGGGCTATCCAAGGCGCTAGGCCATGGTTTTGATGAGCCAGTCCGCCGTCAAACGCACGCCCTGCTCGAACGATACGGCGGGCGCGAAGCCTGTATCGCGCGCGAGCGCGCCGATGTCCGCCTCCAGGGACATGACCTGGCCGGGCGGGTAGGGCAGCTCGCCCAGGCCGATTTCCATGGCCGGGTTGATGACGTCCCGGGCGGCCAGTATGTACTGCGCCAGGGTGCGCGGCTGCCCGCTGGCCAGGGGATACACCGCGCCGTCCCTGCCATGCAGCCCCATCAAGTGGAAAGCCCGGGCCGCGTCGCCGCAGTAGAGGTAATCCCAGCGCTGCTCCCCGGGGGTGAAGGCCATGCGCTCGCCCCGCACCAGGGCGCGGATGCAGTTCATCATCATGTACTGGGGGTTGTCGCCGGGGCCGTAGGTGCTCAGGATGCGCGCCCACACGTGCCGGACCCCATTCTGCCCGCAGGCGGCCCGGGAAAGCCCGCCCGCCGCCAGCTTGGCGATGCCGTAGCATGTCTCGGGTTTGGCGGGGGTTTCCCCGGTGAGCACGGCATTCGTGCGGCCGTATTCGGCCTGGGAGCCCGCGCCCACAAACACGCCGCAGCCCAGGCGGGCGGCCAATTCCGCGGCGGCCAGGGTGGACTGGATATTCCCGCACTGCATCGCCGGATTGTTGCGGGCCGAGCCGAAGGTGCCCTCCCAGCCGAAGTGGTAGAACGCGTCGCAGGGGCCGAGCTGCGCCGCCGTCAGCGAGGGCAGGTCCGCCAGGTCGCACTGCACGACCCTCGTGACAGGCGAAACTTCTATCTGGCCCAGCCGGGAGGAGCCCGGGCGGACAATCAGCGTGACCGCCGCGCCCTGTTCCGCCAGAACCCGCTCCAGCGCCAGGGCCAGCATGCTCGTGCCGCCGGTGATGACGGCGCTATTGATGGTCAACAGCGTCCCTCCCCTACCCTTTCCGCGATCTTCTCCGCAGAAAAGCTGTAGTATTCGCGCAAATATTGCTGGCTGCCCACAGCCGAGCAATACTCGTCATTCATGCCGATGCGCAGCAGCCGCGCCCTGGGGGCGTCCATCTCCGCCACGATTTCGGCCACCGCGCCGCCCAAGCCCCCGACGATATTGTGCTCCTCCACGGTGACGAGCAGCTCGTACTCCCGGGCGGCCCGGCGGATCAGCGCTGTATCCATGGGCTTCAAAAACGGCAGGGAATATACGGCGGGGCGCAGGTCCCTTTCCGCCAGCAGCGTCCGCGCCCGCATGACCTCGGCGGCAATGGCCCCGGCGGTGAAAATCGCGGCGCGCTCGCCCTCAGCCAATTGAAGGCCCTTGCCGAATCGCAGATCCGGGGGCGTCTGGTGCAGCGTCTCTTCGCCGCCGCGCCCCAGCCGGAGATAGCATGTCCCGGGGATTTGCGCAACCACGCGCGCGGCGGCGGCGGTCTCCAGGGGGTCGCAGGGGGTGACGACCGCCACGCCGGGCAGGGCGCGCAGCACGGCGGCGTCCTCGGTGCCATGGTGACTCATCCCTAATGCCCCGTAGGCGAAGCCCGCGCCCACGCTGACCACCTTCACGTTGGCGTTGTGATAGGCGCAGTCGTTGCGGATCTGCTCCAGGCAGCGCAAGCTGGTGAAGTTGGCAATGGAGTACACGAAGGGCGTCTTGCCCTCCAGGGCCAGCCCGGCGGCCATGCCCATCATGGCCTGCTCGGCAATGCCCGCGTTGACGAACCGGTCGGGGAACTCCTCCCAAAACGGCGCGAGCACCCCGAAGCCTATGTCGCCCGTAACTAGGTAGATACTCGCGTCCTCCCGGGCGAGCCGCAGCAGGACATTGACAAAGGCGTTTCTCATACTTCGACCTCCTTTGTGTAGGGGTCGGTCACGCCCGGCGGCATGGCGGCGCGCAGTTCCCGCAGCGCGTTCCGGTAGTTCTCACCCTGGGGGTCGCGGTAGTGCCACAGGATGTTGTTCTCCATGAAGGACACGCCCTTGCCCTTGACCGTGTGGGCGATGACCACCGTTGGGCGGTCATCCGGGGAGAGGGCCAGGGCCTCTTGCAGGGCGCTGTGGTCATGGCCGTCCGCCTCAACGGTCCGCCAGCCGAAGGCCCGCCACTTGTCCGCGAAGGGCTCGAGCCGGATTGTGTTCTCGCAGAAATCCAGGCTCTGCATCTTGTTGTGGTCGATGACGGCCACCAGGTTTGAAAGCCCGTACTGCCGGGCGATGAGCGCCGCCTCCCACATGGAGCCCTCGTCGCACTCCCCGTCGCCGCACACCACGAACACGCGGTGGCCGCGTCCGTCCCGTTTGTCGGCCAGGGCCATCCCCATGCCCACTGGCAGGCCGTGCCCCAGCGAGCCCGTGGAAAGCTCCACCCCCGGCACGCCCTTATGCGAGACATGGCCCGAAAGCACGCTGCCGTCGGCGTAATGGGAGGTGAGCGTTTTCGGATCGAAGAAGCCCGTTTCCGCCAGGGCCGCGTAGACCGCCGCGCCCGCGTGCCCCTTGCTGAGGATGACGCGGTCGCGCTGGGGGTCCTTCGGGTCTTGCGGGTTCAGCCGGGCCGCGCCGCCGTACAGCACGGCCATGATGTCCGCCGCGGAGAAGATCGCCGCGATGTGCGAGCCCCGGGAAACCGCCGTCATCTCCAACCCGTGGCGGCGGATCAGCCATGCCAGGCGCCTGCTGTCCATAGTCGGCCCCTTCCATAGAATTGTAGGGGCGGCGTTCCAGCCGCCCGCAAATATGCAAGCGCGTCAATCGGTGGAATAATAGAACGAAGCGTCCCGGTGGAATTCGCCCTCCCGCAGCTTTTGCTTATATGTCTCTATGTCGTGGGCGATGACCAGTACCGCCTCGGCCACGCCCTGCACGGATTCGATGGCCGTGACCTTGTCCTCCAGATTCTTGTAGACGGAGAAGAAATGCATCAGCTCATCGGAAACATGCTTTGGCAGGTCGGTGATATTGCGGTAGCCGTTATAGACCGGGTCGTGCACGGGCACGGCGAGGATTTTGTGGTCCAGGGCGCCCTCGTCGATCATGGCCAGCACGCCGATGGGCGTGCAGTGCACCAGCGAGGCCGGGATGATCGGCTCAGAGCAGATCACCAGAACGTCCAGGGGGTCGCCGTCCTGGGCATAGGTGCGGGGGATGAAGCCATAGTTGGCGGGGTAATGCGTGGAGGTGTAGAGGATGCGGTCCAGCCGCATCATGCCGGTCTCTTTGTCCAGCTCGTATTTATTCTTGCTGCCCTTGGTGATCTCGATGACCGCGTAGAAGCTCTCCGGCTGGATACGCTCGGGGCTGATGTCGTGCCAGATGTTCATGGAGCATTTCCCCTTTCCGCTTTAGTCTACCACAAAAAAATGGAAAATGCAAGAAAATAGAGATAATGGCCACGGAAATCAGTTTTCAACGCGTGCAACTTGCAGGGGTGGCTGAACACAGCCGCCCGCAGCCTGAAAAAACACCATTTCGTTGCTTTTCCCGAGCGGGCGGTTTCTTTCCCTACAGCCGCACGAGGCGTTCCGCATTGGGCATGTTCCTCCGGAAATGCGGCACCTCCATGGCCCTGCCGCCATTGGTGGCCGAAAGCGCGCTGAGCAGCCCCACCGCGGTCCATTCCGCCGCGCGGTAGACATCGCACATGGGCTCCTCGCCGCTTTCCATGGCGTCCATAAAATCCTGCACCAGGAAGTAGTCCCCGCCCTGGTGGCCCGCGTTTTTCGCGGCCTCGGGCGGATTTTGCCAGCGCGCGGGCAGGCGCTCGCGGAAATCCCACAGGCTGCGCCAGTTCCGGTCGCCGGCCTTGTCGCCGGGCGCGGGGTGATCCTCCAGCCAGATCTTGTGGTCGTCGCCCAGGCCGCGCGGGGCCTCGTAGCAGCCCCTGGTCCCCTGCAGCAGGTAGCCATGCATGTTGTGGGGCCGCGGCGCGACGCAGGCCATGGTGATCTTCGCCAGGGCCCCGCTTTCCATGCGGCACATGGTGACGCTCAGCTCGTCCTGCCGCAGTTCCGGCCGGACAAAGCCGCCGCCGGTGCCGAAGCAGCTGAGCTCCGTCACCCGGTCACCCTCGAACCATTCCATCACCGGGCCCAGGGAATGCGTGGGATAGAAGTTGCCCCGGCGCCCCAGCTGCCAGAAGGCGCGCCAGGTGGGCTTGCCGTCCGGGCGCAGCAGGTAGTGATCGCCCAGCTCGTGCAGGTACTCCCCCTCGGCGTAGAAGGGCGTGCCGAAGGCGCCCGCGCGGCGCAGGGCCTTCACCAGCTGCACGGCGGGGGTGTAGCAGTAATTTTCCGCCATCATGAACGTGCGGCCCGTCTTTTCCTTCGTTTCGATCAGCCACCACAGCTCGTCCATAGTCACCGCGGCGGGCACCTCGCACAGCACGTGCTTGCCGGCCAGCATCGCGGAAAGCGCCTGGGGCACGTGGCACTGCATGGGCGTGGCGATCACCACGGCGTCGATGTCGCATTCCAACATGTCCTCGAACACGCGGAACCGCCCGCCCGCCGGGACCCCCGCCGCCTCGCCAAAGGCGTTGAGCGCGCCTTCGTCCAGGTCGCACACAGCCGTCACGGCGGCGTTTTCGGTTGCCTGGAATCCCGCCAGGGTGGATTTCCCCCGCACGCCCGCGATGCCGATTTTGTATTGCTTCAACTTACATTACCCTCCAACCATCGTAATCCGTCCCCCCTGCGGGGCGGCGGCGGGGGAATGCGCCTCGATATACCTTGCCAGGGATTCGTCGGCGGCGATCAGCTCGAGCTCCACGGGCAGCGCGCCGAGCATGGTGTATTCGTCGCCGCCGGTGAGCACATAGTTGGTGCCGGCCAGGCGCAGCGGCGTTATGTCGTCGTCCAGGGAAAGCTGCGTGCCGTCGTCCAGCGTGATGGACACAACCCTCTGCCCCATAGGCGCGGCGGGGTCGAAGCTGAACCGGAACCCCGAAACCTGCAAAAACCGCCCCTGCGGCGACTGCTCATCGTCGATCTTGCCATCGGCGTCCAGAACGATGCCGCTCACGCCGTTTTCCAGTGCCGCGCGCAGCTGCGCGGGCGTGACGGCCTTCACCATCAGCGTATTCCCGAAGGGCAGCACGCTGATGATATCGCCCTTGGTCACCGTACCAGACGGAAGGTCGGCGCGGATATCGCCCCCGTTGGCAACGGCGATGTCCGCGGCCGCGGCCGCGCGGTAGGCGTCGGCTACAAGGCTGCCCAAGGGCATCTCCTGCGTGCGCACGCCGGGGGCCCTGGCGCTGGACATCGCATCCTTCGCCTCGCCCACAGGCTCTTGAAGGACGGCCTCCTGTAGCTCGATCAGCTCCTGCAGCCTGGCCGCGACTTCCTCGTCCGGTTCTGTTTCCTGCGCTTCGTCATAGCCGATCAGCGCCGCCGTCTTGTCTTTGATCCTGCTGCCCTTCAGCGTGAGCGTCACCTTGCCCAGGTTGTTCCCATTTTCGCCCGACTGCGCGATCAGCACCCCGTTTTCCATCATACCCTCGGGCAGCGCGGTGTGGCTGTGGCCGTCGATGATGACGTCGATTCCCGGGACCGCCTGCGCAAGCTCCTGCGTAAGCGTGCCGCCCTCGCATGGCACGCAGCCCATGTGGCAGATCGCGACCACCACCAGCGCGCCCTGACTGCGCAGGTATTCCGTTTTTTTCTGCGCGGTCGAAACCGGGTCCTCAAACACCAGGCCCTCCACATAGGCCGGCATGGTGGAGTGCGCCGTGGCCTCTGTCGTCAGGCCGAACATCCCCACCTGGATGCCGTTCACCCTGATAATCGCCGTGTCGTCCAGCAGCAGGGCGCCGTCTTTTGTGATGTTCGACGCCAGCATGGGGAACAGCGCCCTGTTCCGCAGTTCCTCCAGGCGCGTCCAGCCGTAGTTGAACTCATGGTTTCCTACGGCCATGGCGGCATACCCGGCCTCGCCCATCAGCGCCACGATGTCCGCGCCGCGGCTGAGCGTGGCCGCCGGCAGGCCGTGCAGGGCGTCGCCCGCGTCGAGCAAAAGGGAATTCGGCGTGGCCTTGTGTATGGCCGCGATGCGGTCGATGCCTATGGTCTGATCATTGCCGGCCACGCGGCCGTGGGTGTCGTTGGTATGCAGCAGGATGATCTCCACCGTGGGCGCTTGCCCGGGCACAGTGCAGCCGCTGAATACCGCGGCCACCAGCGCCAGGACAACAGCGATGCAGGCGATTTTTCTTATGTCACGCATATAATCTCCCTCTCTTTAATACATATTCCAGATTAATTATAACACGGCCCTGCCGCCGTTTCAAGGGTGTTTTTTCTCCTGCTTCAACAAAAAATTTTAAAAACCCCTTGACAAACACATTCTAACGTGGTAAGATATGCTTGCAAGGTCAAAGATAGTCAAAGTTAAGGCGGTGTTTTCCCTATGAGCAGCCTCAGCAACGCCATCGCCCAGGTGATCCTCGACATGCTCGAGGAGACCGGTGACGCGGAAATCCAGCGCAACCTGCTGGCACAGAGCCTGGGCTGCGTGCCCAGCCAGATCAACTACGTCATCGCCTCGCGCTTCCCGCCCGAGCAGGGCTATATCGTGGAAAGCCGGCGCGGCGGCGGGGGCTGCATCCGCATCCGCCGGGTGAAGATGGACCGTGGCACCGCCTTTCTGGCGCTCATCAATGCCCTGGGGCCCCGGTTGGACGAATTCACCCTGCGCGCGCATATCGCCAACCTGTTCGGCCAAGACTTTATCAGCGAGCAGGCGGCGGCGCTCATGCAGGCGGCGGGCTGCAACGCGGCCCTGCGCGGGCTGCCCCCCCCGGCGGGGGACGCGCTGCGGGCGTCGATTTTCAAGCAGATGCTTCTGACCTTGAGCAGGTAATCTGTAGGGGGCATTCTTGCCGCCCGCATACAAAAAAACTATACAACATACCCTGAGTAAGGAGAGTGAACCCCATGCTTTGTCAACACTGCAAACAAAACGAAGCCACCACGCATATCCGGCAGGTGCTCAACGGGGCCGCGCAGGAGTTCCACCTGTGCGGCGCGTGCGCGAAGGAGGCCGGCCTCGGCGCGCAGCTAGCAGCGCCGGAATTCGGGTTCCATTTGAGCGACCTGTTCAGCGGCTTTTTGGGCAGCAGCCTGCAAAAGCAGGCCCAGCCCCCGCCGGTGCGCTGCGAGCTGTGCGGCAGTTCCCTAAGCGAGATCATCCAGAACAGCCGCGTGGGCTGCGCGCGGTGCTACGAGACTTTCGCCGACCAGCTGCAACCCACCTTGCAGCGCATCCACGGGGCGCTACGGCACACAGGCAAGACCCCCGAGACCGACCCGGCCGAAACCGCGCGCAGGCAGCGGGAGCAGGAGGTCGCCCGGCTGCGGGGGGACATCGCCACCGCGGTGCAGGCGGAGGACTACGAGCAGGCCGCGCGCCTGCGGGATGAAATCAGAAAACTCGAGGAAGGGGGCGCCGACAATGCCTGAGCATCCTGAGAATGAAAAATGGTACGCCCAAAAGGGCGCGCAGGGCGACGTGGTGCTCAGCACCCGCGTGCGCCTGGCCAGGAACCTGGCCGGCACCCCCTTCCCCGCGCGGCTGGACGCCCAGGGCAAGCAAAAGGTTGCCCTGGAAATCCGCGGGGCCGCGGCGGGCCTGCCGCTGCGCTGGGTCGATATGGCCGATCTGTCGCGGCTGGAGGCGGTATCCATGGCCGAGCGGCGGCTGATCAGCACGGAATTCGCCAGGCAGGAGCCAGGCACGGCCCTGCTGCTGCGGGAGGACGAACGCGTAAGCGTCATGCTGTGCGAGGAGGATCACCTGCGCATCCAGGCGTATTCCCCCGGGCTGGCCCTCGAGGACACCTGGGCCATGGCGGACGGGCTCGACACGGCGCTGGGGCGCAGGCTCGGCTACGCCTTCGACGAAGGGCTCGGCTACCTCACCCAGTGCCCCACGAACCTGGGTACGGCCATGCGGGCCTCGGTGCTGCTGCACCTGCCGGCGCTGGCGGCGCTGGGGCGCGTGGGCCGCCTGGGCGAGAGTATCAGCAAGCTGGGGCTCACCATCCGCGGGGCCTTCGGCGAGGGCAGCGAGGCCGAGGGCGCGCTGTTCCAGCTGAGCAACCAGGTGACCCTGGGCATCGCCGAGCGGGAGGCCCTAGACAACCTGCAGGCCATCACCCTGCAAATCGCCGAGCAGGAGCGGCGCGCCCAGTCCGAGCTGCTCCAGCGCCCCGAGTGGGAGAACAAGGCCTGGCGGGCCTACGGCATCCTGCGCTACGCCCGCATCCTCGACAGCGGCGACGCCGTGAAACTGCTCTCGCTGGCCAGGCTGGGCGCCGCGCGGGGCTTCCTGCCCGTGCCTGTGGAGACCCTCAACGCCCTGATGACCGACATCCAGCCCGCCACGCTGTGCCTTGCCCGGCAAGTCAACGAGGCCGAGCAGCGCGACCGGGCCCGCGCGGAGATGATACGGGAGCAATTGACAATTGACAATACTGTTAATTGAAAGGAGCGAAGCGACATATGTCCAACTACCGTTTCAACCGATTCACCGAAAAGGCCAACGAGGCCATGAACAAGGCCATCGAATGCGCCGAGGCGCTGGGCCATACCTTCATCGGCAGCGAGCACATCCTCGTGGGGCTGCTGCGCCAGGGCGACGGCGTGGCCCACGCCGTGCTGGCGGCCCGCAAGGTCAGCTTGCGCAAGGTGGAGGACGCCATCCGGGCCGGCACCATGGCGGGCACGCCCACGGTGCTTTCCCAGGCGGATTTCACGCCCCGCACCAAGCACGTGCTGGAGCAGGCCCTGGGCATCGCGCTGTCGGGGGGCTCGGCCGTGGGCACGGAGCACCTGCTGCTGGCCCTGCTGCAGGAGCGCGGCTGCGCCGCCGCGGCGCTGCTGGCCCAGCAGAACGTGCAGGCGCAGGAGCTCATCCAGGACATCCACCGGGCCATGAAGGGTGGCAAGCCGGAGGAGCCCGGCGGCGCGGGCGGCGGCGAGACCGCCACGCCTACCCTGGACCAGTTCGGGCGCGACATGACCAAGCTGGCCCGGGACCAGCAGATCGACCCCGTGATCGGCCGGGAGACCGAAATCGCCCGGGTGATGCAGATCCTCTGCCGGCGCACGAAGAACAACCCCGTGCTCATCGGCGAGCCCGGCGTGGGCAAGACCGCCGTGGCCGAGGGCCTGGCGCTGCGCATCGCCTCCGGGGAGGTCCCCGAGCTGCTGCGGGGCAAGCGGGTATTCAGCGTGGACCTGACCGGCATGGTGGCCGGCACGAAGTACCGCGGCGACTTCGAGGAGCGCATCAAAACCGCCCTCGACGAGGTGCACAAGGCCAAGAACGTGATTCTCTTCATCGACGAGCTGCACACCATCATCGGGGCCGGGGCAGCCGAGGGCGCCACCGACGCCGCGAATATCCTCAAGCCCTCCCTTGCCCGGGGGGAGATGCAGGTCATCGGCGCCACGACATTGGACGAATACCGCAAGCACATCGAAAAGGATGCGGCCCTGGCGCGGCGCTTCCAGCCGGTGACGGTCAGCGAGCCCACGCAGGCCGAGACCCTGGAGATTCTGCGCGGCCTGCGGGACAAATACGAGGCGCACCACAAGATAAGAATCACCGAGGAGGCCATGGAGGCCTCGGTGCGGCTGAGCTCGCGCTATATCGGCGACCGTTTCCTGCCCGACAAGGCCATCGACCTGGTGGACGAGGCGGCCTCGCGCGTACGGCTGCGGGCTTTCACCGCCCCGGCGGACGTCAAGGAGATCGAGGACCGCCTGAAGGAGCTCGAGGACGAAAAGAACGCCGCGGCCCAGGCGCAGGAGTTCGAGCGCGCGGGGGAGCTGCGCGACGAGCAGCGCAAACTCGAGCAGGCCCTGGAGGAGAAGAAGTCCGCCTGGCAGGAGGAAAACGGCCGCCAGACGGGCGAGGTTACGCCGGAGGAGATCGCCTCCATCGTGTCGCAGTGGACGGGCATCCCCGCCACGCAGCTGACCCAGGAGGAGACCGAACGCCTGCTGAAGATGGAGGAGGAATTGCACCGGCGCATCGTGGGGCAGGACGAAGCCGTCACGGCGGTATCCAAGGCGATACGGCGCGGGCGCGCGGGGCTCAAGGATCCCAAGCGGCCCACGGGCTCGTTCCTGTTCCTGGGGCCCACGGGCGTGGGTAAAACGGAGCTGTGCAAGGCCCTGGCCGCCAGCATGTTCGGCGACGAAAATGCCATGGTGCGCCTGGACATGTCCGAATATATGGAAAAGCACACGGTGTCGCGGCTGGTGGGCTCGCCGCCGGGCTACGTGGGCTACGACGAGGGCGGGCAGCTCACCGAGCAGGTGCGGCGCAGGCCCTACTGCGTGGTGCTCTTCGACGAGATCGAAAAGGCCCACCCGGATGTGTTCCACATCCTCCTGCAAATCCTCGAGGACGGGCGGCTCACCGACGCCCAGGGCCGCGTGGTGGATTTCAAGAACTGCGTGGTCATCATGACCTCGAACCTGGGGGCCAAGCTCATCACCAAGCAGACGGGCGGCCTGGGCTTTGCCCTGGGGGAATCCCACGGGGGCCTGCAGGACCAGGAGAAAATCCGCGACGCCGTGCTGGGCGAGCTAAAAAAGAGCTTCCGGCCCGAATTCCTCAACCGCGTGGACGACATCATCGTGTTCCACCAGCTGGATAAAGAACAGATCCAGGAGATCGCCCGGCGCATGCTGGAGCAGGTGCGCGCGCGCCTGGCCGAGCAGGGTGTGGCCGTCACCTTCGACGAAAGCGTGAGCGCCCGTATGGCGAACGCGGGCTTCGACCCGGTGTACGGCGCGCGGCCCCTGCGCAGGGCCATCCAGACGCAGGTGGAGGATATGCTCAGCGAAAAACTGCTGGAGGGCAAGGTGAAGGCCGGCGGAAGTTATATTTGCCGGGAGGAGGGGGATCAACTGGTGGTGGAGGAAGCGGAGGCGTAAAAAACGTTGCCTCGAAAGAATGGACGCGCCCGGACGAATCGGGCGTGCCCTTTCATTGCTATACTTCATACTATAACCATGGATGATGGGCTTAAAAAATGCTTTCCAATTGCGGGTGGTTTGGATGATGCTCCAAGCACCAGCATGCGAAAAACACCAATGCGGCGGCGGAAATAAAAGCAACTTTGATTGTTTTGTTTGTATTCGAATTCAGGTACTCCGACTCGACACGGTTCCATGCGGTCATTTTCGCGGAAAGGAAAGAGGAATATTTAAGTGTCACAATCCCATTGTGATTTCCATTGATAATGAGGCCGTGGTCCGTGACAATTACTTCTCCACGCTCCGCTTCTACCCAATGAGGCTTCGCGTTATCACGTGCCTTTTTTGTGGCAAGCATGCCTCCCACGGAATATGCTATAGCTGAATTTGTATTAATGGCGCCAACTACGGCTGCTGTTGTGGGACTATACCTTTCGGCAGGGTTCCCATCTCCGATGCCGGTGAATATATATTCGATTAAATAGGATTGTACGATCCGTGTTTCGTCTCGTGCGAACATAGGAGAAATCGTTACTGACGCCTGTCTGCCGGTATATTTACCGTTTTCCTTTATGTCTTGATATACCCTGCGGGCAAAGGTTGTCCACTGTGATTCTTCAGGGTTTATCTCCACTGTAGCCACTTTATTTTTGTTTTTCGGCTGCGCCTGCGCTACCAACCCGTCAGCCTCGCTGTTTTGCCCGCAAGAGCCGCAAAACTTCATGCCTTCGCCCAATTGTGCGCCGCATTTAGAACAGAATGCCATATGTTTTCCCCCTCTTTCTTTTTTCTACTCCCATTGTAACGCCCATAACGGGCTTTGTCAATACATAATTCGCCCATAACGCAACAATTTTCCGCAAGCCCTTCCGATCGCAGTAAAATGATAGGGGAGGTGCTTGCCCATGACATTCGGAGAACATATTCAAAGCCTGATGGACGAACGTGATATGAACCAGAAGCAGCTGGCCTGCGAGCTGGGCATTCCGGCGTCCACGGTGCGCAACTACGTGCGCGACCTGCGCGCGCCGGACTATGATACGCTCAAGCTGTTTGCACGTTTCTTTAACGTATCGACTGACTACCTGCTCGGCTACAGCAAATATGACATCAATATCGAAGCCCTTGAGCTGGAGGTGCTGCGCACCCTGCGTCAGCTCACGCCAGAACAGCGGCAAATTTATTTGCGGCAAGGCAAGGCATTTTTGAGAAAATAGTAACCCGCCGCACCCGCTGACAGCGGGTGCTTTTTTTGTGGTACGCGGTAGTCCAAATTATTCTTGCATCCCCAGGCAAGCTATGCTATAATACTTGCGTTAGATATTCAGGAAGGAGAACCATCGCATGAACTACACCCATGAAGTCGACAGCATGTGCCCGGTGGCCAAGGGGCCGCACCACGGGCCCGCGCCCATCCCCGAGGAGGGCCAGTGGGTCAAGGCCCGCGAAATCAAGGACATCTCGGGGCTTTCCCACGGGGTGGGCTGGTGCGCGCCGCAGCAGGGCACGTGCAAGCTCACGCTCAACGTGAAGGAAGGCATCGTGCAGGAGGCCCTGGTGGAAACCATCGGCTGCTCCGGCATGACGCATTCCGCCGCCATGGCCGCGGAAATCCTGCCCGGCAAAACCCTGCTGGAAATGCTCAACACCGACCTTGTGTGCGACGCCATCAACGTGGCCGCCCGGGAAATCTTTCAGCAGTTCGCCTACGGCCGCACGCAAAGCGCCTTTTCCGAGGGCGGCCTGCCCATCGGCGCGGGCATGGAGGATCTGGGCAAGGGCCTGCGCTCCCAGGTGGGTACCATGTACAGCACCCAGGCAAAGG
>Ga0123353_10002801_pt1 | contig 21773 bp, 19 predicted proteins | sample TergutLab28metaG_3_FD_92763 | JGI IMG/M metagenome (GOLD analysis project Ga0123353, IMG submission 92763) | Labiotermes labralis P3 segment gut microbial communities from Petit-Saut dam, French Guiana - Lab288 P3 | ecosystem: Host-associated > Arthropoda: Insects > Digestive system > Gut ... | reverse complement strand
GTAGGAGTTGCTGCCGTAATGCTCGCGCTGGGCCGAGCCGTCGGGGTTCATCGTGAAGAGGATACGCGCCACGAAGTGCGGGATGTCGCTGTACTCCCAGCGCAGGTACATCACGCGGCCGTCCGCCAGCATCGTCGGGTACCAGTTGTGCTCCTGGTCGAACGTCAGGCGGCGGATGCCGTCGCCGTCCTGGCGGTAGATGTGCCCGATGGGCGACGTGCCGCGCACGCACGGCACGCCGATCATCGTGGCCGTGGAGATGAACAGCGTCGCATCGTCCGCCAGCCAGCAGCCCGCGTAATTGTCCACATCGTCGTCCGGTATCTGCGGCATCTCGACGACCTCGCCCGGATGGTCGAGGTTGACCTCATAGACGCGGCACTGGCCCTTTTCATTGTTGGACGTGAACATCAGCCGCTTCGCGTCCCAGTGCAACGCAAGCTCGCCGAAGTAATCATTCGGGCGGCGTTGCGCCAGCACCTCGCGCACCGACGGCCGCCCCTGCAAATCGCTCATCACCACAATCGAGTTGACCAGCCCGCCCCGGCCGACACTGCACACGTTGTCCCAGTTCGCAGGGAGCGCGAGGTTGTTACTGCGCCGCTTCACCAGCAGCAGTTCCGCATCGCGCAGCATCGGCAGGCTCAGCAGCGCGGAACGGACACGCCCGACGAACCGCTCCGCATCCGCCACCGCCGTCTCATCCGCGCCGTTACTGAGACGCGCCAGCAACGTCCCCTTATCCGCCTCCAACGTCGCAAGCCATGCGGGGACGCTGCACTCCGCAGGCCACAGCTTCGCCATATCCCTCAACGCGAGCGCCACCGCCTCGCCATTGACAGCCTTGACGTTCCTTTCCTGCGCGCGGCGCGCGCCCGCCTGCGCCAAGGCACGAGGAAGGCCCCACTTCGCGATGAGCCGCGCCTCGATGGCCGCGCGCTCCTCCGCAGGGAGCGCGGCATCATAGGCCAGCACCTCGGCGATGTCGCCACGGAAGTAACGCCCCGCGCCTTGACCGGCCGCCCAGTAATTGCCGAGGGCCGTTGGCCCGTTGACCGGCGCACCGGAAACGACCGTCAAGAGATGCCCATCGCCAAACGTCTCCGCCATCTCGCCCTGCTGGACGCCATTGATGAAAAACTGCCCCTGAGTCGTGAAATCATTTGCGTTACCCATGGCGCGCCAGCTGGTGCCGGACACGGTGCGGATGCCATGGTCGCTGTCCCGCTGCCCCCAGACACCGCCCAACTCCGGACCGGGCACGAGCTTGGCAACGATGAAGACCGTCTGCAACGGCGCGGAAAAATCCGTTACGAGGCGCGTGGACGATGCGCCCCCGAACGCCACGGCCCCGCGGCCACCGAACGCCTTGGGGTCAAAGAGCGGCTGCTGGTCAGGCGCGGCCTGCGTGAACGCCACGCCCCTGCTGTCCGCATCACGCCAGCTTGCGACACGCCCCTGCTCGATAGACAGCGCGTCCGCCTTCGACGCGTCCAGATGATAAACCACCTTCTGCGCTGATGCCGAAAAGCAAATCAGGGACAAACCCGCCGATACGATGAAACGTTTCATGTCTTCCCTCCGCCATAGATTGAATGCAGTTTGACATAACAGCATCCGGAAGTCAACAGAAAGGTCGGGCGCGTGAACGCGGCGTTCCCCGAACGCCCCCACCCTACTCCACGCACCACAACGCATGGTGGGAGCGGATGTAGATGCGCTTGCCGATGAACGCGGAGGTGGCGGAGACGGGATCACCCATGAGGTTGACCGCAAGCTCCTTGCCCTCGCGGTCGGCAGTGAACACGCGGAACTCGCCCTTCTTGCGGTCCACCACATACAGCTTGTTGTCCGCGACAATCGGCGAGGCGTAGATACCCTCGTCAATCTCTTTCGCCCAAACCTGCTTGCCGTCCGCAAGGTCGTGGCAAGCGATGTCCCCGGTTTCCGTGGCATAGAACACGAGCCCGTTGTGAATGACCGGGCTGGCGACGTCGGGGAGGTAGCCGTCGTCCCATTTCCACAATTGCTGCGGTTCACCCTCCAGCGGCATCTTGTACGCGACCATCCGCGCGTTCATGTTCGCGGCGACCCACACGTCGCCCTCCCATGAGAGCGACGGCGCGACCTCGCAGTTGTTGACCGCCTTGACCTGCCACAAGGGCTTGCCCGTCGCCATCTCCATGCCCCACGTCTGGTTACACGCGTGAACCAGCAGCACGGGCTTGTCGCAGACCGGCATCACGAGCGGCGTCGCCCATGACATCCCCAGGCTGCGCGGCGTCTCCCACAGCGTCTTGCCGGTGTTCACGTCAATCGCCAGCATCCGCGCATCTTCCTCCTGGTCCCACTGCACCAGCAACATCTCGCCGCAGTAAATCAGCGACGACCCATGGCCATACGAGTTGTGCGGCCGCTTCAAATAAACCTGCCAGACCCGTTTCCCGTCGTGCGTGAGCGCAACCAAATCGCCAGTGGCAAAAACGGCATAGACGTGCTTGCCGTCGCACGCGGGGGACGGCGCCGCAAAACCTGCATCCTCGATGACATCCGGCAACGCCGCGCCGCCTTTCTCGCCATCCGCGATAGCCACATCCCACAGCAACGCGCCGGTCTCCGTGTCATACGCCAACACGCGCCGCGCCGTCTGATCGCCTGTCGTTACGAAGAGCCGCTGCCCCCAGACCGCCGGGCTGCTCGCCCCAGTGTAGTCCACATCCACTTTCCACTTAACGCCCTGTCCCTTCTCCACGTCCCACGTTACAGGCGGGGTGGCGGCAGATGCCGCGCGCCCGACCCCGAGCGGCCCGCGCAGAAACGGCCACTGCGCATCGAGCGCGTCTTGGGACGCACCCTTTCGGCACGGGCAGGTATGCGCTTCGCCGGGCTTGATGTCCGTATTCGTCAGGCGCTGGCGCAACGCGCGGTCGCCCTCCGGCACCTGCCTGTTCCGGACTTCAAGCACCGCGGCCGCGACCAGCAACGCAACCCCGGTCAGCAGCACCGCGGCCACGGTGAGGCGGTCCGTCCGCGCAGGGTCATGCTCCGCCAGCCCGCGCGGGTCCGGGATGAACAGGCTCATGCGCCACGCCAGGCCGAAGCACCCGGCAGTTATCAGCAGGCCCACGACCAGCAGCAGCATACCGCCCTGCCGGAACGTGCGGCTGTCGAGATACGCATGACGCGCCAGCACATCCATCTGCCGCGCGAACTCGGTTGCCTGCTCGTCCTGCGATGCCGCGCGGCTCTGCGCGAGCGCCTGCGCCAACACCTCCGAGCGCACCGTCTCTGCCGCGCCAGAGCGCATCCAGTTCAGGGTCAGCAACGTCGCCACCGTCAGGCTGAACACCAGCGCCACAAACCCCACCCCACGCGCAGACTGCCGAAGCGTGCGGTAACGAGATCCCTTTGTTTTCGTTGTCATCATAACCCTTCTAGGATGTGCGGCGTGCGAGCGCAGGGCCGAGCGGGCTGTTGCGCTGTTCACGCCACACGCTCTGCGCCAACGCCAGCCACTGCTGGTTGGTGAGTGTCTCGGCGCGGCTCTTCGGGTCAATCCCCGCTGCGGCAAGCGCAGGGATGTCCCGCAGGACCGCACCCATTTGCTTACGGCGGTGCATGAACGCCGTGCGCGTCAGCTCCTCGAAACACTGCCGCTCCTCCGCCGCGAGCGGACACGGCCGGCGCGTCAGGCGCACGATGGCCGAGCCCACCTCCGGCCGCGGCCAGAAGCAAGACGCCCGGACCTGCCGCACGAGCGTTACATCGTAATCGCGTTGCAGCCACACGCCGGCCTGCCCGCGCGCCTTCTCCCCGCCACCGGCCACGAAACGCTCGGCCACCTCTTTCTGGACCATCACCGTGATGCGGGCCGGCGCGTTCGGGTGGCGGGCAATGTCCAGCAGGATGCGCGTCCCGACGGAATACGGCAGGTTCGACACGCAAGCGTCGAACGGCACGGCGAAGAGTTCATCCAGCGGCAGTTCCAGCGCGTCCGCCTCGATGATGCGCAACCGCCCCGCTTCCGGGTGCCCGGCGAGGCGCTCCGCCCAGCCTTGCAGATACGCCACGAGGCGGGAGTCTTTCTCGATGGCGGTAACGGATGTGCCGGCCGCAAGCAGCGCCTCGGTCAGCACCCCCAGCCCGGAGCCAATCTCCAGCACGCGCTGACCAGCAGCCACCCCCGAGGCCGCGACCATCGCATCCAGCGCGTTGCGGTCAATCAGGAAGTTCTGCCCCAGCGTGCGGTTCGGGTGAAACCCGTTCCCGATGCACCAGGACTTGACTTGCGAGGGTGAGGTGAGATTCATGAAAATTAGAAATGAGGCATCAGGAATGATGAATCAGAAACGAGCAATGAGGGATGAGAAACGCATCGCGCACGTTGATTTCTCTTTCCTACTTCCTCTCTCCTCATTCTACTCTGTTCCTGGTAGCTCGAGGATGCGGATGTAGGCTTCGTTCCGCAGGCGCGTGGTCCACTCCTTGAACATCTTCTCCGACCGCTCCAGCTTAAGGCGTCCCTCGACATATGGAGCAACCTCCTCAAACGTCAACACCCGCGAATCCTGCTGGTCATCCTTCCGTATGATGTAGCCATACTCTTTCACCACGATCAGCGGCGAGACTTCCCCCGGCTTCAGCAACGCCAAGGCCTCGACCAGTTCCTCATGGAAGACTTCGGGGTTGATTTTCCCCCACGAGCCGCCGTTGGCCGCTTTCGAGTCCCGGGAATACTTTCGCGCCAGATCCGCAAATGAGGTCCCCTCTTTCAGGGCGGCGGCAATCGCCTCTGCCCGCGCCTCGACCGTGGGCTCCGCATCCCCATCCGGCGGGTCCAGCACGATCAGGCTTACGGCGACCGCGCTCTCCGTCTGGTAACGCGACTTGTTGGCCTCGTACTCCGCGCGGATTTCCGAGGGCGTTACCGACACGCGCTTGTCAACGTATTGGTAGCGCATGGCGTTCAGGAGCAAGTCCTCCTCCAGCACCCGTTTCCATTCCTCGACCGAAATCTTGCGGTCGGACAGCAGGTCGTAGAGCTTGGTCTGGTCGCCGTCGAACGTGTTGGCGACGATCTCGCGGACGCGGGACTCCACCGCCCAGGGCTGGAGGCTGACCTTCATCTTCTTGGCATAGTCCAGGATCAGGCGGCAGTCCACCATGGTATTGATCCTAACCTTGTACATCGCCCGCATCAGCCGCTCGCGCTCTTTTAAGTCCGAAACGTCCTTCAGCGAACGACGTATCTCGCCCAGCACGTCCGAGATGGTAATCACCGATTCATTGACATACGCCGCCACACCGTCCCCCAAGGCGGACTGATGTTGCTCGGTCTCGTCCTGCGCCCAACACATCGCGCCGGCCACCGCCAGCGCAACCGCACACACTCCTCTATTCATTTCCGGCCTTTCCTTACTGATCCAGCTGCTTGAAATACAAAACCTTTTGCTCGTGGCTCCCGTTCATACGGCGGGTGTCGTTGTTCTCGCCCGTGTCCCAGGGCGATTTCCGCCAGTTCCAGGGATACAAGCCATCCGGCCCCTGCCCCTGCCCCGTCATACTGCTGGCGGCCTCATAGTTCCTCGGGTAGGCGTCGCGCCAGACCAGCGCGACCGCCCGGCCGCCGGCCAGCGAACGCGTGTCCCCACCGACGCCAGAGGTCGTGGTCTCCGCCTGCATGATATAGAGGAAGAGCTGCTGGCGGTCCGAGAACGCGTCCTGCGAGAACGCGTACAGCATCTTGCGGTCAACCTCATAAAGCGGCTTGTTGAACCTCATGCCCAGGATTTCCAGAGGGTCGTCGGAATACCAGTGGCGGGTGCCGTACGCCCGGTCCCCGTACACGTGCGCCAGCCGCCGTTTCGTCTGCAACTCATTCACCTGCCCCTCGTCCACGGAATCCATGACATGGTCAACCCAGTTCGAGGCGAACGTGCTCCAGTCGGTCGCGCCCATATAGAAGTTATAGTTCTCATCCTTGTTCCGCACGCGAGCCGCCTCATCCGAATTGTCCCAGGCGAGCCGGTAGTTGAACGGGACGCTGTCAATCGCGGCGGCCAGGACAACCGGCAGGTCGGACAGCGGGTTAATCCGCACCCGCTGGCTGGCCGACGACGTCCCCTCGTCCTCGAAATACTCGAAGTTCTCAAAGATCGGGTCCGCCTTGTGCGCCTGGTCGTTCCCATGGTCATACAAGCGGATCGTGCGGAAGAAGTGGCGGCGGTCATCGAGTTCATTGGGCTCATACTGCGGGTCGTTAATCCACGCATTGTTATCCAACTGGTGCGTCAAGAAGTCAACAGCCGCCGAGCCCCTCGCGCTGAAGAGGCGGGCGATAAAGCCCATCTCGCCCGGGGACTGCATCGTCCCCCGGCCGGAAGCGGTCATGAAGATGCCGTTGTCGCGCCCCCCCCTCCCCATCAGGAGCGCCGCCTCCGGGCTGACCCCCGTGCTGAAGTTTGACACATACCAGTTGGCTGGGTTGTGGTTGAACCGCGGGTCCGGGCATTCCAGCGCCTGCCACTCGAGGTTCAGCACCTGCTCGGCCTTATCGCTCCCCGCATTCGCTGCAATAAACTGATTTAAGGTGAACGCACGATCCGTTTGGAAAAAGATTTTCGTGAATATATCTCTTTCGCTTGCAGCCTCTTGGGTAACCCCCCAATTTCTGGGATAAGACGGGCCGCCGAACTGAGGCACACTGTCAAACACATCGTTGCCTTTCATCAGGCGGACGCGGAACCGCACGTTGATGACCAGCGGGCTTGCCGGATTCACGAGGCCCTCCCCTATCGGATTCCCGCCCCCGTCGAGCTGCAACAGGGTAATCGTCCAGTTGTCCGGGTTCGATGGGGAAAATTGGGTAGCCGTTGCTTTGTCCACGAAAAAGCAGTCGTCCTGGTTATTGGGACTGAGGCCCGTGCCATGGAGGGTCTTGCCGCCCTCACCCGCGAAGGAAAAAGAACCGGGCAATTGATTCTTCGCGACCCACTGATCCGTCGAGGTCGTGCGCGGGTCTGTCCCTAAAAAGATATCACCGTCAATGGACAGGGTGTATTCCTCCTCGAGCTTTTCCTTTCGGAAGGGCCAGCACAGCTTGACATTGAACACGCCTCTGTCCGGGTCGGCAAGCCCGGCCATAATATCGGTCATCGAAGATGCGCTAATGCCGCCGCTCATCAACTGCAGCTTATAGATTGTTTTTTGCGTGGCGGGGGGGTTGGGCCCCGATTCGGTTTCCTTGATCAACTTGGGCCTCATCGCATCCTCGATACGGACCGCGGCAATCATCGGTGCTCGTGTGCAGGAGGGGACATCCAGCCGCTTGGGCGGCTGGTCGTCCGGCGAGAGGTAATCGGCAACCATCGCGGCGAACCGGAGGTTTTCCGTATCCGTCATCGTCGTAAAGACCCGCTGGATGGCATCCTGGAAACCGGGGGAAAACGATGTTGTCGCCCACTGGGATTGGCTCAGCTTCAGCGTATCCGCCTGCTTCTCCCCGAACGGCTGGTTCTTGGGGATGCCGATGTTGCAGATGGCGGTCGAGTTCGTCTCCGCGTAGGCCCTCGCATACCCTTCGGTAACGAACACATGGTTGGAGATGTTCCCGTCGTCATAAAAGGCCATGTTCCTGAAGCCCGCGCCCTGCCGCCCCGCGATAAACTCGAAATACGGGCTGTTCTTCCCCTTCTTAAAGATCGGCGCCGCCCCTGCCTGCTCAGACAGCGCGGCGTAAAAGTCCTGCACGGTCGCGTAGTAGCCGCCGTCATCCTTCCGCTGCGTCTCAAAGGCCTGAGGGTTCATCAGCAGGTGGGCGATGCTGACGCGGTTGGAGCTGCTCCGCCCGAGGGCGGCAACCCCGTTGATGTTGACCATGTCCGACAGGTTGATGCAGGTGTAGGCATAGCGGCCGACCACGGCCTGCCCGGCCGCGTTCTTCCCGTTGCCGACATTCGGCGAGATCAGCCCGACCTTGTTCTCGATGGGCATGCTCAGCATCCGCCACTTCGTGCCCTTGCCCAGATTTTGGGTCGTGTTGGTATGGGTCATGATCGAGTAATAGCGGACGTCGTTGACCAGGATCGGCGGGATGAAGCTGAGCGACTCCAGCGAGAGCGTGCGCGCGCTCGCGCGGATGTTCGCCTGCTGGTAATCCGCGACCAGCATCCGCTCCGTGTTCATTTTCGAGGTCAGCACGCGGCCCTCCCAGTCCGGGAACTTGTAGTAATTCGTGCTGATGCGCAACTGCGCGTCAACCTCATCCATCGCGCGGAACAGCCCCGCCTCCAGCAGGTGGCGCGCGGCCACCGCGTGCTTGTAGTTGGACGTCGCCTGCCGCTCGACGCGCATCAAGATCGCAAAGGCCACGCCGCTAATCATCAGGAACGACAGGAAGCCCAGCACCACCAGCAGCGCCGAGCCGCGCCTGCGCCCGAACCCTTTAAACTCTTTCATGACCTCCACTCCCTGCATTTTTCTCGGCTGCAGCCGACTGCACTCCAAACCCTTCACTCATCACTAAGGTTTCACCCGGTTCCGGTTGGGGAACGTGATGGATGCCCAGAAACGTTCCGTCGGGAGATCCGACTCGCTCCCCCGCTTCAACACGCGGACATGGTAGGGCTGGCCCCAGGGGTCGCGGAACGCAGGGGGGGTCCCCCGCATCTGGACATTCAGGAACGCGACCTTGTTCTTGCCCTCCCCCAGCAGCTCTTTCAGTTTCTCCCGCGTCGCCGGCACGCCGTCCACGTCGCTCAGGTCGCCGCCGAGAATCTCCAGCGGGGACGTGTCGAACTCGTCCCCGGTGGCGGCCTCATACGCCAGCACCGCGCCGATGAGCATCCGCACCTCGGTGTTCGCCTTTGAGATGCGGGCCACGACCCGCGCCCGCGCCATCCCCGTGAACGACGTGGCCATCAGGATGCCCAGGATGCCGATCACCACCAGCATCTCAACCAACGTAAAGCCTTGTTTCCCTCTCATCTGCCTAAGCCTCCCCTGCCGCTTACTTCTCAACCCATGTCTTGATGTCGTCCCTGCCCCTCGGGTCGTCCGGCCCCCGGCCGAACACGCGGTCGGGCCCGGAGGACGCCGCGCCGATGTCATACCTCGTCGCCGGGTCGTAAGACACGTTCAGGCGCACGCGGATGAACGACGGGAACTCGTTGTTGGCCGCATCCCGGACGCTCCCGTTGGGCCCCACCTTGTGCGCACGGACCTCATCGAAGCCCTTGCCCTTGGTCAGCGGCCGGTCCGACCTGCCCTCCGCCCCGCCCCCGCCGCCCGTCATCCCCTGCTCGATGCGCCGCCCGCCGCTGTAGGTGATGTGCGTCAGCGCGCGCCAAGGGTAGCCCACCGAGACGTTATCAACCGTCTCAATGCCCTTGAAGCCCGTCCCGGTCAGCGTGTAGAACGCGAGGGTCGGGCTGGAGAGCTGCTGCGGCTGGTCCCCGAAGAGCGCGAGGAGCTCCTTGGGGATCGTGTCCTTGTCCACGGCCGCGCTCGCGTCCCGTTGGAGCGCCCCCAGCATGGTGCGCGCGTCCTTGAACGCGTTCACGCGCTGCTTGCCGGTGCGCCACGCCTGGCTCGTCTGCTGGAACAGCATCCCCAGCATCATGACGACGATAATCAGCAGCGTCGAGGCCACCAGAAGCTCAATCATCGAGAACCCGCCGCACGGGTGCGGCGGCGCCATCCCGGCCGCTGCCCGCGGCCAGACGCCTCCCCTGTTCTTGTCATTCGTCATTTTCATCAAAACGTCCCTTGGAACCGCGCTTCCGCGTAATAGACCGGCTGCGCCTCCAGGCGCCATAAGATCTCGTCGGGGGCCATGCGGCCCTGTGGTGTCGTGTCCATGTCCGCAAGCGAGCGCACCATGATGCCCATGATCTGGCTCGAGAACGAGGGGACCGGGACGCAATAGACGGCAAACTTGACCTCCTCCATCTCCCAGATGCCGTTCCCGGTGTCCCGGCAGCCCGCCGCCAGCAGGGCGTTGCGGATGAAGGTGTACTGGACGGAGTCCTGGAGCCCCTGCACCACGCTGTCTCGCTTGGCGATGTCGAGGTCGTCAACGTTCGCGAACCGGCTGTCGCGCGCCCACAGCTTCCACTCGTTCCACGGCAGTTCCGGGTTGCAGGCCGCCGAGACGACGACGTTCAGGATGTAGTCCGCGAACATGGACTGCTTCAGGTCCGCCCGGCTCTGGATGTTCTCGCGCAGGCCCAGCGGGTACAGCGTCAGCATCGCCAGCACGCCGACCGCCATGACGTAGATCGCCATGTTCACTTCGATGAGGGAAAATCCTTTGCGCGTCTGCTTGGTTTTCATGCCGGTGTCCTCCGTCTCACTTCTGCCATGTGGGGGCCAGCGAGATGTCCCCGTCCTCCTTGATAAGGATCGTGGCCCTGTCGTCCACGGCCTCGAACCTGCTGTCCAACGTGATCAGGGAGATTGAGTTGCCTTTCTCGAAATCAACCCGCCCGTCCGGGTAAAAGCGGATGGCGATGAGCGTCTTGTCCGACCCCGAGGACTGGACCGACGTCGGGATCGTGGGGATCTGCGGCCCGAAAAAGACGCCCTTGGGCAGCGACATGGGGAGCTGGACCTCGATGCCATAGACATCGCCCACCTCCCAGGTGGCGCCGCCGGAGCTGTCCGGCAGCACCACGAAGCACCAGGCCATCTGCTCGTTCCCAGTCGTGTTCAAGCGCCGGCCGGCCGTCCCCGAGTAGAGCTCATCCCCCCCGAACGCGAACACCTTCGTGCCCACCTCCGACCAGTCGTTTTTCGTCAGGTTGAAGAGGCGCATCCGCTCCCCCGAGCTCCTGATCTCGTTCGCGTCCCGGGCCGCGCCGAAGAGCCGGTCCAGCGGCGTGAACTCATCGCCCGGGTAGCCTTGGTTGACGCAGGTGATGCGCCCGATGGCCTTGCAGGTTACATACGTCGGCGTGAGCGCCTTCATCTGCTTCACCCGGTCTTTGGTCAGCGTCTGCGCGCCCGACCACACGTTAAAGCACAGGAACTGCGTCGGCGCGGCGTCCACACAGGCGCGCTGGCGGATCGCGGTCAGCGTCTTGGTCAGGTTGTCCGTCGCGCGGCGCTTGTTCATGCCGCGGACAGCGGAGAAGTAGCTGGTCATGCCGATCGTGGCCAGCAGCATCATGACCGCCATGACCGCCAGCAGCTCCATCAATGAAAAACCACATCGCCTCTCTGCCTTCATCCTCTGCGCCTCTCCTTTACGGGGTTACCTCTCGACGACAGGCTCGTCCGTTACTAAGTTGAACACGATCTTATACGCGATGAACCGATCCTGGTTGCCGGGGTCCAGGTACCCGAGCGGGAGGCGGGCCCCCTTGTACTTCTCCCGCGCCACGCGCAGCGGCATCCGCGTCCCGCCCAGCATCACCCGCTCCTTGCGGTCGCCCTTGTCCGCCGCCCGGCCACCGACAATCGTCAGCATCGCCGCATCATCCAGATACGTCCCCTTGTCAATGAGCGCCTGGAACAGCTGCGCATTCTTCTCCACGGTGTCGAACGTCGAGAACATGGCGCGGGTGTCGCTGTTGGCGTCAACGACGTCCGGCACCAGCGGGCAGGGCCACTTCTCCTCCCCCGAGCGGTACTGCATCAGCGCGAGCTGCAGCGCCTCCCGCATCGAGTCGGCCCGGAGCTCGCGGCCGTTCTTGATCGCCTTCGCGGCCGCCCCGATCGCCAGCGTGATCAGCAGCGACAGCACCAAGAGCACCATCAGCAGCTCAATCAGCGTGAACCCTTTTGCCGTCTTCCTCATGCGTTTCATCCTTTGCCGTTACGATTGCCCCGTTCAGCCTGGCTCCCCAAGCGCCCCTACCGCTCCAGCCCGAACGACCAGCTGAGCCGGTGCTCCTTCGGGTAGCGCCCGGTTGTCCACTCTTCCTTGTTCCCGCTCGGCCCGACGGACCAGACAATCACCGACCCGGGGATTGCCTTCCCCATCGGGACATTGCCGAGCTCGCCGTCCGAGACCTTCCCGTCGAAGTCAATGTCCACGCGGAACTGGATGAGGTGGTCGCGCAGGGTTACGCCCGGTTTCCCCGGCATATCGCTCCCGAGCGTCAGGCTGGGGTTCCGCCACAGCGCCCGGCGCCCCCAGGGGTCGAGCAGGCCGTAGCGGTCGGGGCTGTTCTTGTTCTCAACCGGCTTACCGTCGCCGTCATACTTCACATTGCCGCTGCCGTCCACCTGATACGCCGTGATGTCCATCAGGTGGTGCTCCTGGATGATCCGGCAGACGCCCTGGTTAAACTCGCCCCGGCTGTCGAGGATCTCGGACGGCCACCCCCCCTCCTTCTGGAGGAGGAGCGTCAGCGCCGTGGCCGCGTTGGTTACCAGCTCCTGCGCCTGGACCTGCCACGCCATCTTCTGGACATACGTGTACGACCCCACCAGGGCGGCAATCAGGGTACCCAGTATCCCGACGACCACCAGCATCTCCAGCAACGAAAACCCGCTCTTTGACTTGCACCGCATCCCGAAACCCCTTTCCCCGGCCTACTGGCCGCCCATCGCCCCCGCGACAATATCATCCTCCACCCACTTCAGCAGCCGCTCCACCGTAACCGCCCGGCCGTCTGCCGGGAGCAGCTTCGACAGCAGCGTGTTGTAGGTCTTCGGGGATATCCACGGCGGGACCGTAACGCCGTCCGGCCCGGCCGACCAGAGCCGGTAGCTCTGGTACGGCGGCGCCGAGTAGTAGAAGAAATCATTACCCCAGCCGTCCCGGACCGTCGCCTGCTGCAGCGCGATGCGCTGCGACCCGGAGTCCACCTTGCAGATGCCGATAGCCTCCTTGCCCGACGAGATGTTCACGCCCAGCGGCCGGCTCAGGTTGTCCGAGTGCGGGTGGGAGATCGCGACGATCCCCGCCAGGTTCGGCATCCACCTCGCGCACTTCTCGTTCTCGTCCACCCGCTGCTTGGCCAGCTGCTTCAGCAGCTCCTCCGTCCCCTGGGAGGTTGCCGACGTGATGCTCGAATCCATGGTCAGCCGGTTGCCCCGCCGCCACAGGATGGAGTCGTAAAACCCGGTCCTGGGCCCGTTCCTGCTGTTCCCCACCTGAACCCCGATAATCTCCACGCGCGGCAGCAGGAACGACATCAGCCCGAAGCAGAACAGCCGGTTCACCGGCCACTCCTCCTTCCCCAGGTTCGACTGAAGGCTGCCATACACCTGATGCGCCTCCTGCGTGATGAAATCCTTTTGATGCTCGCGGAGGTAGTCCCGGATATGGTCGGTCATCGCCTCCGGGTAAGGGAAGAAGGTGGTTACGGGCTGCGTGCGGGCCGCATAGTTGAGCTGCGCCTTGGCATCCGCGAAGGCGTCCTGCCGCCAGCCCTCCCGGTTGCCCTCAATCGCCCGGCTCGCATACTCCGGGACGGGCGGGTACGTGCCATACACCGCATAGTAGCCGGAAAGGGCGTTCTGCAGGCGCTCCAGCTTCGCGATGGTCTCGGCCTTTTTCCGCGCGCCCGCCGCGGCGCTCATCAGCCTGAACGAGACACCCGCCAGGATGGCGATGATCGCCACCACCACCATCATCTCAACCAGCGTGAACCCTGTCGTATTCCGTTTCTTCACAGCACACCTCCTTCCCATCAACAAGCGTTTGGCTACATCGTGCCGCCAGACGCGCCGCCGCCGCCCAGCTCACCGATAATCATAATCATCGGCATGAACATCGCGATGACGATCGTGCCGACGATCACCGCCAGCATCACGATCATCACCGGCTCAATCACCGAGGTCAGGCCCGCGACCGCATTGTCCACCTCGTCGTCATAGGTGTCCGCGATACGCGTGAGCATGTCCGGCAGCGCGCCCGTCTCCTCGCCCACCTCGACCATCGAGATCACCATCGGCGGGAACACCTTGCTCTCCGCCATGGGGTTGGTCATGCTCTCGCCCTCCTTCACGTTGTCATGCACCTTCTGGATGGCACGCGCGATGACCTCGTTGCCGGACGTGTCGCGGACGATCACCAGCGCCTGCAGCACCGGCACGCCCGACGACAGCAGCGTCCCGAGCGTGCGCGTCATGCGCGCGATCGCCGTGCGGCGCATCAGCGTCCCGAACGCCGGCATGTTCAGCTTCATCCGGTCAAAGAGGAGCCGCCCCGTCTTCGTCTTCCCGAACAGCTTGATGAGGACGATCAGCCCCACCGCCGACCCCGCGACCAACGGCCCGTTCTCCATCACGAACTGGCTCGAGTCCATCACGAACTGCGTGATCTTCGGCAGCTCCTTGCCGCCCAGGAGGTCCTGGAAAATATCCCTGAACTTCGGGATCACCCCCACCAGCAGGAACGTCGTGATGCCGATCGCCGCGATCAAGACCACGATCGGATAGACCATCGCGCTCTTGACCTTGTTCTTAATCCGCTCCGCCTTCTCCGCGAACTCCGCCAAGCGGTTCAGCACCACCTCCAGCACGCCGCCGGCCTCGCCCGCGCGCACCATGTTGACGTACAGGTGGTTGAAAATCTTCGGGAAGTTCTGGAGCGACTCCGAGAACGTGCTGCCGCCCTCGACCGAGTCGCACATCCCCGCAAGCGTCTCCTTCAGCGTCGGGTTCGGCGTCTGCCGCTCCAGCACGCGCAGGCCCCTCAGCAGCGGCAGGCCCGCGTCCACCAGCGTCGCCAGCTGGCGCGTCAGCGTCGTCAGGTCCTTCTGCTTCACCTTGCCCCGGAGGAACTTCGGCATCTTAATCTCCATCGAGAGCGCCGCCTTCTTCCCCGCCGCCTTCTTCCCCGCCGCCGGGGCCGCCGCCTTCTTCCCGCCGCCCGACGACTCCCCGCCACCCGCCGCGCCAATCGCAGTTGGGAAAAGCCCCTGCCCGCGGATCTTCGCCACGGCCTGGGCCTGGTTCGGCGCATCAATGCTTCCACGCGTCTCTTTCCCGGCGGCATCAACAGCAATATACGTAAACTTCGGCATAACAACACTCCATCACATCAGGACGGGGTTATCCCCAATCCACTTTTAGACCACGCAATAAAACATACCAAAAAACCCCGCCAACGGCAACGGGAAAATCCGCTAAATCGCATAAACTTTTTCCGGGGCGCGAGGCCGCCGCCGCACCGGGCAGAAGGCCCCCCCGGACATCTAACGCCGAGCGCCGAACGCCCTCGCCGCCACCGCCGCCAGCCCATACGCCACCAGCGCCAGCTCCACGATCGTCGCGCCCGGCGGCAGCCCCGGCGAATAACTCACCGCCAGCCCCAGCACGCTCACCCCCACCCCGATCGCCACCGCCGCCGCCATCATGCGGTCCAGCCGCCGCGCCAGCATCCCCGCCGCCGCCGCCGGGAGCGTCAGCAGCGCGATCGCCAGCACGATCCCCACCGCCTGCACCAGCAGCACCACCGTCAGCGCCGTCAGCACCTGATACACCACCTCATACCGCGCCGTGTCCACCCCCCGCAGCCGCGCCAGCTCCTCATTAAACGCAATCGCCACAAAACGGTTGTAGCACACCACCACCGTCGCCAGCACCGCCACGTTCAGCACCGCCATCCACAGCAGGTCGCCCGCCGTTACCAGCACCACCGACCCGAACAGGTAGCTCATCAAGTCATCCTGATACCCCGGCGTCATCGCGATGAACGACACCCCCAGCGCCGTCCCGCCCGTCCACACCGCGCTCAGCACCGTGTCCGTCCGCTGCCCCCCCCGGGCCGTCGCCCGCGCCAACAGCAGCGCCGCCGCCAGCGCCGCCAGCACCGCCCCGGCCATCGGCGTGAACCCGTCCACCCCGAACCGCCGCTGGAGCAGCCGCGCCAGCCCCAGCCCCGCCAGCACGCTGTGCGACACCGCCCCCGCCAGGTACGTCGAACGCCGCACCACCACCAGGCTCCCCACCACCCCCGCCGCCACCGCCGCCAGCACCGCCGCCACCAGCGCGTTCACCAGGAACGGCGTGTGCGGCAACTCTCTGAAAAACGCGATCATCTTGATACGTGGCTCGTGCTGAGTGATGCATGGCGGGCGTCCCGCTCCCCGCACGCCCCGTCCCACTCCCCCATCACGGGGCAATCCGCCTCATGCCGCACCGCCCGCAGCCCGCAGCCGTCCGCCGAAGCGAAAACGTCCCCGGCCACATCCCTGGCCGCGTGCAGCCCCACCGTGCGGTTCACGCACAGCACGTGCGTCGCGTGGCTCGTTACCACCCCCAGGTTGTGCGACACCATCACCACCGTCATCCGCGCCGTCAGCTCCCCGAACAGCTCATACATCCGCGCCGTGTGCGCAGGGTCAACGTTCGCCACCGGCTCATCCAGCAGCAGCAGCTCCGCGCCGCCCGCGAGGGCCTGCGCGAGCATCACCCGCTGCCGCTCCCCGCCCGAGAGCTCCGCGAACCCCCTGCCCCAGAACCCCTCCATCCGCACCTGCCCCAAGGCCCCCCGCGCGGCCTCGCGGTCATCCCGGCCATAAAACCCGAACCGCCCCTTCGCCACGCGGCCCATCAGCACCACCTCGCCCACCGTTACAGGGAACTTCGGGTCGAACGGCAGCGACTGCGGCACATACCCCACCCGCGCCCGCGCCGCCGCGGGCGAGGCCCCCAGCACGCGCACACGCCCGCACCTCGGCGGCAACGCCCCCAGCAGCAGTTTCAGCAGCGTCGTCTTGCCCCCCCCGTTCGGGCCCACCACCGCCACCAGCGCGCCCGCCCCGATCCGGAACGACACGTCATGCAGCACCTCCTGCCCCCCATACGAGAAACAGACCTCACGCACCTCGATAACCGCCACACCCGACATCCCTCATCCCTCTTTCCGCTTGCCCTCCAGATACGCCCGCACAGGCACGCCGTCAATCTCCAAGTCCTCGATGACGGCCCTGCCCTTCCACACCCGCACCACCGCCACGGCATCGCGCTTGCCGGAACGGTTGGCCGCCAGATAGGCCGCCTCCGCCTGTGGGGCAAGGTGTTCGGGCATGTAGTAACGGGTAAAGGGCAGCTCAACGCCGCTCCTCCATTTGTTGACGCGTACTTTCAAGTAGGGCGACGGCACATCACGTTTCAAGGAGACGCGCTCAATAAACGCAAGGCCGTTCGTGTCCGTCCCGATCTGAACGTAACACCACTTCTTGCCCTTGGAAAGGTCGTCCGCGTGAGACCGCCAGTTGCTGGTATTGAACGCATTAAAGTTGAGCGCGACGTACTGCCCGCGGAATGCGTCGAACGGGTCAACGGGCGCGGTCTGGAAACGGTGGACCTCCCCTTTACGCAAGGTCATCTCGTGGAGGACGATATTGTGCGTCAACACATAGAGCTGCACGGCGATACCGGCAAAGATAAACGTGTAAAAGAGTTTCTTTTTCATTGTGCGCCTCCTGCCTTTTTCATCTGACGCGCCGCCAGCATATTAATCACAAAGAAGAGGCATCCGCAGAGGATGAAGGCGATGCCTTTCGCCGTGAAGCTCAAATCGGACGTGAAGAATTTCCCGAGGACGACACCCAGCACAATCAGCACGCCGCCGTTGACGGAAGCCACTTGGCGGTTGACGATGCCGTTGCCGATGGCCGCCACCCCGAGGATACCGAGGTAGAGCGTCGTCAGATAGGCGGGGAACAGTTCGTTGCGTTCTCCCACCGATGAAAAGATGCAATACGCGGCGGCGACAAACAACGGCGCGATTCCCCACAGCGTGTGGAACGGGATATGCCTTGTCGCTTGCCCTCCGTACAATTCCGATTTCCTGCGGTGCGCGATGACCAGCAGGAAGACGGACAAAACAGGCGCAAGCAAGGCGAGCGCGGAATCGAAGAGCGACGCCCACAGATGCCTATTTTCATGGTAGCGCCTGTGATACCAGCCGATTTCCTCCCACGGCCATGCGAACGTCAGCAGGTAGAGCAGCACGGCGAGGCCGCACCCCCCGAGCGTCCGCATGGGGGTCTGCCAGATGGACACGTTTCGAGGCTCGCAGAGGATACCGCCCAGCAGGAGCGAGGCGAACACGCCAGCGTAGATAACCGTCCACAACCCCGGTATGGTTTTCTCCAGCGTGATGCCAAGTGCGGCGGTCAAGCATAACGCCGCGCCCCACGTTACGATTCCCACGCGGATGCTTCCCGGAAATTCCTTGCGTAGGCTCACGATAAACGGAACCGCCAAACACGCCAACGGCCAATAGGCCATGCGGTTGCTGGAATAGTCGTATCCGATACACGTCCACACCAACAGCCCGATGAAGTATCCTATCCCGACACTCACGGAGCGCGTCGCATACAGCGTCGGCAAGAGCAGCAGCGTCCAGGCCAGCACAAACGCCTCCTCGTCCCCAGAGATGCTGTACGTCTGCGCAATCAGGGAAATGCCTATGCCAATGGACAGCCCCCAGAAGATACCCAGCGGCTCAAAGAACCCCTGCGACCGCCAGCCCTTCCGCAACCCCAGCAGATACACGCCCACGCACAGCGTCAGCGGCAACAGCGAGAACACCGTCCGCACCTCCCGCGAAAGCACATCCCAGTTCGCCGCGAGCAGCGCGATGACCCCGAGGCCGACCAGCAACGCGCCCAGCGAACACAAGACGATCTGCCGCCACGACACCGCCGAGGCATCAACGGCGTAACGTTTCTCCAGAAGCTCCCGCGCCTCCGCGCCGATAATCCCGTCGCGTTGCCAGGTCTCCATCTCCTGAAGCAACCATTTTTTATGATTCATTCTCCAGCCTCCTTTTTTACAGAAAATCTACAATCCGCAATGCTGAACCAATGCGCCCCGCATGGCCCGGATATCCGCATCCATCCCGGTCCAGAGTTTGAACGCGTGCGCACCCTGGTGGATCAGCATCCCCAGCCCGTTGGCGGCAACCGCACCTGCGGCCTGCGCCGCGCGCATGGTCGGCGTAACGGGCATCGTGTACACCACATCATACAGCACCTGCCCGGGGCGGAACGCCTCCGCCGGCAAGGGCGACACATCATCCGCGTAAAGCCCGGCCGGCGTGCAATGCACGACAAGCTCGGCATCCCACGACGCGCCACACCAGTCGCTCACCGTGCGGATGCGCGAGCGGTTGCCGGGCACACGCGACAGGTCCTCGGCCAGCTTCAGCGCCGTGCCCTCGTTGAGGTCCGCCAGCGCGAGGTCCGCTGCGCCGGACTGGACGCAGCCCAGCGCCGTCGCCCGGCCGGCGCCGCCGCACCCCAGCACCAGCACACGCTTGCCCTCGGGCGTAACACCGCAATCCTCTTGCAGCGAAGCGAGGAACCCCGTGATGTCCGTGTTGAAGCCGACGTACCCATCCGCCTCGAAACGCACCACATTGATGGCTCCCGCGCAGTGGGCAATCGCATCCACGCGCGTCATGAGCGCAAGCCCCGCGGTCTTGTGCGGGAGCGTCAGGTTCAGGCCGTCGAAGCCCTCGTCGCGGCACGCGCCGAGACGCTCCGCCAGCGCCTCGGGCAAGACGTCGAACGCCGTGTAGTCCGCCTGGATGCCCAGCGCGCGGAACGACGCCGCATGCATCCGCGGCGACAAGGTGTGCCCCACCGGATGGCCGAACAACCCGAAACGGTAAAAGCGAGATGACATACCCAACCCTCCCTTACACCGTCTCCCGCCCGACGGCGACCACGCCCGTGCGGGAGATGTCGAGTACCTTGTACGGCTTCAGGAGGCGGAGGAAGTCCGAGACCGCCTCCTGGTTATCCGCCATCTCGATCGTGATCGAATCCTCCTGCACGCCGACGACCCGCGCCTTGAACAGGGAGGCCAGCTCCAGCACCTCGGCGCGCGCGCTGTGCTTGTCCGCGCCCACGCGCACAAGGATAAGCTCGCGGTCGAGGTGACGGAGGTCCGTCATGTTCACGACCTCAATCACGTCCACCTGCTTCGCCAGCTGGCGCGTAACCTGCTCGATGACCCGCGCGTCGCCCGGGACGACGATGGTCATCTTCGACACCGTCGGGTCAGCCGTCGGCGCGACGTTCAGCGTTTCGATGTTGTACCCGCGCCCCGAGATGAGCCCGACGATCCGCGCCAGCACCCCCGGCTTATTCTCTACCAAACAATTAATGATGTGATTCATAATGCGGCTATGTTCCCATTTTCCCGTGTTTCCGTCAAGCGGCGAAAACAGGATAGCGGCTCAACTTTACAGCGCACAGCAAAATTGTGTCAGGTCTTTCTGTATCTTGTCAAGCCTAATCTGATTTCCAAGGTAGCGCATGGCGTCCTCGCCATGCTCACCAAAAGCACGGCGGGACGCCGTGCGCTACCAATCCCGATTTCCCTGATGTCCGCACAGCCTGCGGATTTTTACTTTCCCGTGTTGTTTCGGCGGGGGTGTTCCCTGTCGGCGCAAGGTAGCGCATGGCGTCCTCGCCATGCTCACCAAAAGCACGGCGGGACGCCGTGCGCTACCAATCCCGATTTCCCCGATGTCCGCACAGCCTGCGGATTTTTACTTTCCCGTGTTGTTTCGGCGGGGGTGTTCCCTGTCGGCGCGGGGAGGCGGGGGATGACCAACAAAGAAACTCGAAAGGAATTCATTATGTCGGATATTATGAACAAGGGGAACAAGGTTGCTTCTTTCGTCAAAATAGCACTCGGCTATATTGACAGCGGTAATTTTTTCCGCGCACCCGTGAAAGGGTTTTATGTGTTGCTAGCTGTATTGAGTGTGCTGGCCCCGTTGTATCTGTTATATCGGTTTTTCACAGAAGCGGAGGTGACGGTTTGGAAAGCCCTTGTGCTGTTGCTGTGTGGGATTGTTGTGGTCGCGGGCGGGGCTGTCACGGCGTTGATATGGTGGTATCGCAAAGATCAGCTTGCCACAATGGTAGCGGAAGAGGACGACTTCCCTGTTACACCGATTATGACACACTTGATACGGACAGCTGGCGAAGCGTCTGGTTTTTTTGTGGGGATCGTGCTTTTTGTATGTGCGCTCATCCTCAGGGTTTTGGGCGGTGATATCCTTCGCGAAAGGTTGCCTGGCTTCAAGGGCTTCATCTCGCTTTTTCTCCTGCCTGTTATCGGCTTCCTCATCGTCCTTGTAACACGGTTCAATGCCGAGACGCTCTACGCATTGGCAGCCACCGCCAGCAACACGAAGAGAATAGCGGTGAAAGTTTCAACCACGGCTGAAGAAAAGTCGCGGCTCTAATTCCACTGCGCCCCGAAGCAATAGGGTAGCGCACGGCGTCCCCGCCGTGCTTTTTCGAGCATGGCGAGGACGCCATGCGCTATCTTTGGGCGACCGCAAGGGTCGCCCCTACGACCCCTGCGTCCCTGCGCCTCTGCGAGAACATCCCCCGAAGCGCATTCAACTTTAGAACTCCCGAACTTTAGAACTTTAGAACTTCCCTTACGGTTCGATGCGGATGCGGAAGAAGCCGGAGGTGGGGCTGGGGAGGGGGAGGGTGAGCTTCATCTTGGTGGCGTCGCCCGAGACGGGCTCGAGGACGACATCCTTGTAGTCGGCGGCCTGGAAGTTGCTGGGGGCGCTGCCGCAGAGGAAGAGGTCCGTGCCGTTGACCACGAGGCGGTTGGCCGTGAACGCCATCGTGCCGATATGGACGATGGCGCTCATCGTGCCGTTGCCGTTGAGGGCCGGGGCGGTTACGAACTTGAGCAGCGCGTCTGACCAGTCGGCGTAGGCGATGTTGCAGAGGTAGGCGTTCAGCACGCGGGGGAGGGAGTCGGCGTTGATGTCGCCGGGGGAGGTGAGGCCGCTCTTGTTCTTAAACCACGTCTCGAACCGGTCG
>Ga0123353_10002799_pt1 | contig 21777 bp, 14 predicted proteins | sample TergutLab28metaG_3_FD_92763 | JGI IMG/M metagenome (GOLD analysis project Ga0123353, IMG submission 92763) | Labiotermes labralis P3 segment gut microbial communities from Petit-Saut dam, French Guiana - Lab288 P3 | ecosystem: Host-associated > Arthropoda: Insects > Digestive system > Gut ... | reverse complement strand
CCCCCCCATACCTCTCCTCTGTTTTGATGAGTTTTTTTTTGGGTAAGCGTGGGTGGGGATGGGGTGGGGAAGGGAGCAGAACAAACTGAGGGTGTTGGGGGGGGGGGGGGGGGGGGGGGGTGAAATCTGCGAGTTACGTGAAATTAGTTGAAACATAATCCGGGGAAATAGGAGAGGAAGGAATGCAGGACAGAGCTTTCTGTTTATAAGAATTACCCCATTTTCAAAGTAAAAGTTGTGTTTTGTGTTGAGTAACGTCTTTAACATACAGAGCGCGGCTTAGAAACTGGAGGCCGGCACTTCGAGGCTGTTTTTGTAATCAGGTAAGATGAAATGCAGGTGGAGAACAGAGTCTTGTGGCAGGTGCAGGCTTCGCGTGTAATGCAGCTTGCGTAACGGTTTCCGCGCTTAGGGACAAGATAGATGATGGTGACAGTGGAAATCTTCTGGGATGTTAACATCGTGTTGAATGGTAAGTGGTTGCCCAAATTTTGGAGGGGAGTGCTGCGGTCTCCCCAGTGACATATCTCTACTCATTTAATAGGGTGTATGTCAACTACATGAAACTAACAAACACCATAAACACACCCAGGTTTATTTGTTTTTAGCAACAATGTAAATTTTATCTGTTTTTAAGAATACAAATCTGACATTTTACAACCATAGGGAACGCTTGAGATAATCACGTGGTTTTACTTATGCAGTTTGGCAATTTGTTTGTTTTATCAGTATTCTTTTAATAGCACCCTGATGATGGTCACAAAAGCGACCGAAACATGTAGGTGATTAATAGTATATGTTACAGCATATTTTACCGGTTTGCATTTATTGGTTCACTGCATAAGTGTAAATTTTGCACACATATTCGTGGGTTAACTCTCCTTGGGCTGCTAGATCAAGAAGATGGGCGCTTATCCGAAACGTCGGTAACTTTTCAATTCGAGATTTGAGGTTCTGACAGCGGTTTGGATGAAGATTGAAGTGTTTTGGGATGTTACGCCGTACCGACTGGTAAATAGCTACTGACGACAGAGGAGTAAACTTCCAGGATTTTGACTGTTACTCTGAACATGGGATTCCGTGCCTCCCCCGAAACATAGGTAGTACTTTACCGTGAGAGATTTGAGATTCTCACAGTGGTGTTGATGAAGGTTCAAGTGTTCTGGGATGTTACGCCCTATCGACTTTATTACCTTGAAGATGGAGGCACTACGCTGCTTCGAAACATCAGTACGCCCCCTAACATCCCAGAATACTCGTATATCTTCATCAGCACCACTGTCAGGACCTCATCTTGCATTGTGATTACATACATATCCAATCTTTTTCCGTACGTATTCCAACGCCTGCTGGACGGTGTCCCTCTTGCTATGCGTATCATTTACACCAGTGATGAGCAACCTTTTGGCCACGAGGGCCAAATCAATAAAAAAAAAGTTTGCGAGCCACATTATAAATAGAGTGAAACCCGGTTAAAACGACATCGCTGTATGCGACTCCTCGTGTATAGCGTCAGATACTCTTGGGTACCAATTAATTTCTCTCTGTTAACTGTAACAATGTACTCCCCAGAACAACACTCCTTTATAACGGTACAAAATATTCAGCCCTTTTCATGGCGTTATAACCGTTCTACTTTACTTATGATATAATTATGTAATAAGAACCATGCACACTTTTTACATTAATGTCTTAATTTAATTAGTTTCTTCGACATGTTTCGAACATCCAAGTGTTCATCCTCAGGAAGACTTTACATGCAGTTTTAGGGTATTTCTATCGTGCTGAAATTACAGTAAAACACTAATTGAATTGTCTAAATATAAAATATTAAGTTCATAAAATATCAATAAAAGTATAAAATGGGTTTGATTAGTGGTAACATGTTGAGTTCTAAATTGTTACATGAAAAGTTTTTTTTTTAACTAAGAAAATCTAGAGTTCAAAAACATTACATTAGAAGTATTTAAAAAATGCAACATCATATCCTGTGAAGTAACTTTTCAGGTAACACTTTAGAACACGACATGTTACCACAAATCAAAACTATTTTATACTTTTATTGCTATTTTATGAACTTAATATTTTATACTTCGGCAATTCATATAGCCTTTAATTTTAATTTCAGAATGAAAGAAATAACATGAAGCTGCACGTACAAGTCTTGCTGAGGATGAACACTTGGATGTTCGAAACGTGTCCAAGATACTGTAATTAAATTAAAACATTCATATAAAAAGTGTGCATTTCGTTGGTTCTTATTACATAGGTATATCACAATGCACGGTACAAAAAACGTAAAGTATGGTATAATTACTCACATGTTATTAATGATAATACCATGGCCTCAATAACGCCAATGTTTGGGCGTTGAAACATATTTGAAATCAATTTCAAAATATGAAATTGATTTTATCTAACAAGGCCTTAGTTGTGTCTTTTGTGTAATAAATCCCGAGAAAAATTAAATGAGCGCATATAAATAGTTTTATTTGCGTTCCACTTGTACTTCCACTTGCACTTGTGTGGTCACTGCTCACCACTCTTCAAAAAGAAGATTCATGAGAAAACTGACACTGCTTATTAGTCACTAAAATGTTTAATGTGTGGAGATATTTGAAAATCTGTAAAACGAAGTTGGTTCTCTAATCTTTCATTGTCGAGTCTAATCGTGTATGGATTATTTACAATATTGATCTTTAAAAAGAACTGTTTATGGATACAGTTCCTCCCAAAAAGGCTGTATTGTCACGTTGTCGACGTGGTAGTTACTTTTATATGAGACGAACCTTTGTTTATATTTTGGTATGAAGAGTATGTTGTTCTGTCAGCACTACGACGTGTTTCCGAAATATGTTCTTGTATGAATGAGGATATTTTTTTTCCAATTACGTTTTGTTTCTTGTGTCTGAAATTACATCGTGGGCCGCACGTTACACTGCGCTGCTTTACATGATTCAGGAACGCTTTACCGCGCATTAATTATTGTCCAAACCGGACACTTCTGCTCTCTTCTGACCGTCAAAAGAATGGCGACGAGGTGTCATGATCCATGAAAACAAGTGTTGTCATGCCTGGCCGTGAACTATGCGGCTGGTTGGTCGGAATTTAAATCTGGTATCGGCTTCGACCGTACTGGCGTTTGCTGTTCTGGGCTGCTTCGTCATATATGCACCTTGCCTGCCCAGTTTTGTTCAGGGCTTTCAGTTAATGACGCTGCGTAAACGCCTGAATTAGTCGAAATAAAGCTCCTCGCTTTTACAAGCGTGTTCAAAGCGTCCTAAGTTGAAAAACTTCCTATTTCTGTGACCTGGGTGATGAAGGATACCTGAAATTAAACTTCTGGTTAATTAAGTTTTGTTATCTGCATTACAAATGACATGGACCTATAGCGTGTTTCTGTGGCTAACCGTTTCTTTTTAGTTGAATTTTAAATTGATGTGTGGACTGAGTTAACGGCATAACAGAGGTAAGCATGTTTACTGCATTTCATTCCCCCAGCATTACAGTAAGATTGATCCCTACATACTTAGATGACAAGGCGGGACCAGCATTGTTATACAGTAGAACTCTACTTATCCGGATTAATTGGGACGGTGAGCCATCCGGATATGCAGAAAATCCGGATAATTGGATTTTTCTTGGAAAATAAGCTACATTGGCAGTTTGAAGTTCGGCTGTTGTAATTTACAGCATGTATAGTAACTGCATCTAAACCTTTCGACCACGCCTAGTTTGAAATTCTAGCCACAGCACTGTATTTTACTTGATCCGATAACCGGTAATTTCAAGGCAAGTTAGTTTTGTAGAATTCTCGAAAAATTTTCCCGAAGGGCCCAGCCGATCCGGATAATTGGCGATGCGGATAACCAGCATCCGGATAAGTGGAATTCCACTGTACATCGTCTGTGTTACAGTGTTTATTGTACAACTGTGTTATGAAGAAATGCCTCACATGTGGAAGGTGACAACTTGCAGCGCCTCGTTGAGACAGCACGAATTCAAAACTACCATGGCTGCTCTTAGAAGTGGCAAAAGAATACGAAAACTTGGTCGACTGTTTTTTATTTGCTACCGTACTTTCAGAAAACGGTTGAAAGTAATCTTATTAGCTGTACTTAATTAGAACAAGTAAGAGCTGTCTGACAACTTGTTGCAACTTTGAAACTTGTTTTTTGGGGGTAACTTTCAGCTACGACGCATCGTATACAAGTTTACAGATTAAAACAATATGAAGTATACTTTCTTAATCACAAGACGAAATTAACGGGAAAATACTGGACACAAGGCTTCCAGAGACAAAAGGACAGGGAACTGCCAGAAAGCCAGAGTCTACTACAATAAATACTATTTTGACTTTTAGGGAAATAGAGATTTTATAAAGTGATGGATTTAGTCCCAGTAAGGGAGGGACTGACCGCAATCACGAACTGAATGGAGCTTGTCCCATGAGGGGCGGGACTGGCTCTTGTCTGGTAGTGGATAAGTTCTTCCAGCTCGGCACGCATTGGGCACAGTCAGGAAGTGCATAGATCTGGTCCCATCAGAGGAGGCATTGATTTCAGTCATCAAGCGGATGGATTTGGCCCCAAGTAAGAAGGCATTGACTTTGATCGTGGAGTGGATAGATCGTCCGTGGCAGAGATTTCAGTCATGAAGCGGATAGAGCGGGCTGCAGAAGTGAAGATATCGCAGAAATGTTTCCAGTTGCGGCTATCAGATTAAGAAAACTTCAGGCTCACAGCAGCACTCCGAAATCTTAAAATTGATTTCAGGAAAGGTTGTACTAGTGTTATTGGTATATCTGGCGTATACTATTCGTCATTTCACATTGTATGATGGCAGGCAGCGCAGCGCTCGCCACTATTCCAATTTGTCACTCTCCACTCTTTTTATTTTGGTCACTGTACTTACATTTAAAGAATGTTATGGAAAATTTGAATTATGGTTTCTTCCTCGCCATATGTAAAGAAGGTGCTAGAAATTATTTCCTTCTGCCTGCAGACATGCATTACGCTTTCGTTGGGTGTCAAAATTGTGCTGGTGAAATTGAATATGCAACATCCTGAATGCTTTATTTAAGACCGTGTTCAGTGCAAGATAATATGTGTTTTATCCTCCGACATTGCACACACACACACACACACACACACACACACAATACATCCCACCCGTTCGGATCTGGCGAACGTGAAAAGCATCATCTGCTACTTTTTATTCTGTCACTTAAACCACTCATAGTAGAGCATAGGGTTGTTTGCTGTGTGAACTGTTTCACTGCCTTTAGATATATATATATATATATATATATATATATAAACAGGGTTTTCTAGCAGTCAGACACGTGATCAAATTGTTGTCAGAACTTGTGTAGCATATGGCAGTGAACTTACTGTCTCACTACAAAATAGGCTCAACAATCCTAGTCACACTCGTAGCACATCACGAACCAAATATAACGGCTTGTGGCGGATTTTCTGAAGAGAAATACCCGTTATTCCGTGTGTTCACGAGATAAAACAAAGCTTCGTTGCTAAGCAGAATGAGTGTGGGACCCACGTCTTACACCCGGTTTTACGTTCTTTGGTTTTGGTCACGTATATTCACTGTTACGCCTTAATTAATGTAATATTACGTTGCAAGTTATAAGTCTTCCATAGCGATTATTTTTCCTTATGCTGTTTATTTTCTCAGTTAGGTGTCAGCATTTCTGTGTTCCATTATGCAAAATAGTTGACCACCTATACGTCCTATTCCTGTTTGGTTTTGCAAGAAACACATCTTTCCTGCTAGGAATTTACGCATATAACATGGTCCTCATAGTTAAACTTTCTTCTCAAACGATAACCTTCCACAGTGGTCCAGATATAGGTGCGTTTAATTACTCCCCTTTTTCCCTAATAAATTGCAAAAAACGCCTTTCAGAATATTTGTGGAACAACATTGTGTATTCATAAAATGTTTCTTCGGAAGGTAATTTTGAAGGATGTTATGCTGTAGTCCTTCAACCCCGAAAATACAAGCAGCCTGCTTCTCCGAAACGTCAGTTTCGGCCTACACCACTACACGGCGTCAAAGTCCAGAGGACTGTAGTCTGAACAATCGGCGCTTCGAAAGCTTGAGATGGTGTATTTTGTGAGCACTGGTATGCCAGAGTTGTCTCGCAGTCTTTACAAAAGCCGGCATTCCATGTCCAATCGGCCCAATTTAAAAATCACCCGTGCCTTAGTCCCATTCTTTCTTCTTCACTTTCTTTTAAGAGATTTCCCCACCAAAATTCTGCATGTGATCGGAGGGACGGCCGTGCCTCCCACACGCTATCAGCCCGTGACATCTACTTATCGATTCCATTGCCCGTCAATACTGCACGCGCTACGTCCACAACTAAAATAGGAAATTTAATGACTGAACCGGAGTCATGTACCGTGAGGTGGTTTGATTAGTAAGTTTTCTTGGGTGCCTCGATATTATGACATTACTTAACTGCACGTCACGTCATTCATATCCGTTTCTGGGGCTCCTTACCGTAACTAAGGCTCGTATGTTTTGCTGATATGAAGATAGCGTGTATCGTAATGTGACTCATCTCCTTTGCTGATTACACCCAGACATTCTTGTACGACCTAGCTGCGTTCCTGGAAAAGTGGGCGTAAATGAAAAACGATTTTCCTATTGGAAATAAGGGATTAGCGTAATAGAACGCAGCTAGCCAAAGGGTGTTAAAATCGAAAATGAGAGATCGTAAATTAAGAAGTGGTGTAAGTTGGCAAGGGGCGTTAAAGCAAATAGGCGTTAAACGAACGGCCGTAAAACAAGGGCTGGGTGTATAGAAAAATCAGTAACTATTCGCCGAACACAATATATTCGTATTTGTTATAGTGAACCAACAGCTACATGATTCGGCTTTTAGCTAATCAAGCTGTACAAAATGTACCAGAAGGTGTGATGTACGTATCACAACTCAAATATTATTCAAGACTGAGATATCAAACTCGTCACATTCAGTTTTCATACATATTGTGAATAATATATTGTCATAAAAACTTTAAGACAGCCCTAAGGATATAATGGCTTATTGCTGTTCGGGAAAGTAGTTGCGTGCCATATAAAAACGTAAGACAAAAATAATTAAAGTCATAGGCAGTGGTCAGATGTATCGTAACCGGCGGACCGAAAATTCAGGGGATTTTTTATCAGATGTATGATGTGTGGGGTCGTTGTAGGAGTCGGTGTGTTGAGTGAGAGATTCTTGTTATATACAGTAACTGAACAAGTGTAATACACATGACCAGACAATCGATGTGGAATGTTATAGACCAGGTACATCAATTTATTTATTATATAATATATATATATATATATAAAGGGCCGGGTAACTTAGTCGGTATAGCGTCTGACTACGGGCTGGAAGGTCTGGGGTCGAATCCCGGTGGGGACGAGATTTTCCGTCCGTCCAGAACGGCCGTGGGGCCCACCCAGCCTCCTGTACAATGGGTACCGGGTCTTTCCCGGGGGTAGAGGCGGCCGGGGCGTGGGGCTGACCCCCCAACCCCATCTAGTGCCAAAAGATCCTAGAAAAGAGTAGAGCTATACCTCTACTCACCCCAAGGGCCTGCGTGGCCTATAAAAAGTGTGAAAACCTATATATAATATATATATATATTATATTTATATATATAGAGAGAGAGAGACAGAGAGAGAGATGTGTGTGTGCTCGTGCGTACACAAAGTCCTTGTTTGCGCCCTAGCCGTGTTCCTGAAAATTAGACGTAAATAAAAAAACGACGTTCCCATAAATATGACTTAAATAAGTGTAAATGAACCAGCAGAGAGCGTTGAACCGTAAATAAGAGGGCGTAAGTTACGGCGTGGTGTAAATTGGTAAGGGGCGTTACAACAAAAAAGGCGTAAAACAAGACCTTGGTGAAGATATATATATATATAGCGTAGTCGGTATAGCGGCGGCCCTGAGGCTCACCCAGCCTCCTATACAGTGGGTACCGGGTCATTCCCGGGGGTAAAGCGGCCGGGGCTTGGCGCTGACCACCCACCTCTACCTCTGTTCCCCCTCTGAACCTTCGTGGGCTGTTCTAGGGCGAACTTTACCTTTGTGTAAATATATATATATATATATATATATATGTTTACATCCCCTGTTGTAGACATTCTTATGTTCTTACTCACTAGGGTTAGAAAACTTGTTTATTCAAGATGTTGAACTGAATATACATCGTAATGTATATGACGTTCTGATTTCTTGTGAGATTCCTGAAACGCGTAACCTACTGCATGTGTCTGTCTGCCTACTGTGTATGGGAGGAAGTCGCATATCGGCATTCAGGTGAAGAGACAAATGTAGACATGTGTCCGAATATCTGATCAGTATGATGGGAGACTTGGAGTGAAAGAATTGCTACCGACAGACGGCTGTCGTTTTCAGTTTGGGGGTGAATGGATTTGGAGAACGCCCCGCATAATTCCCTCCCCCCCCCCACATCTAGTATAAGTCGTTCGCTGTAAGTTGTCGCGAATCGAATGTCGTGTTGTCGTGTTGCCTTACGGAAGTACGTGAATGCAGTTAATTACGTGCGCGAAGTGACTCGACCGTTCATTACATATTTTTATGCGGTGAAACTGAATACAGTTCGATCAGGGCGCAGAGAACTCGACGGATCGCTCGCGGTCTTTTGTGTTCCGTTGAGCTGGCGGAGCACTGCCATTACGAACACGTGGCGCTCCCCTCGTTCCAAAAAAACACAATAATTGCAGCGTCTTACTCCGGCAGCAGGTGTCGCCTGCTGCATCGATCGCTACATAAATCGGCCACAACCGCCGAGTCGTGTTTGTAGGCACAGCAAGTCATATTACACATTCTTGCCGAGAACTTATTTCTTATTCTTTTTTTTTTGGTCCGATTTTGTGTATATTGCCCGTGAAATGACTGTTTTGGCAAGAGCCTTGAATTTTGATATTTTAGAGCTTTACGTAAACTGAGTAGTTCTGTCCATAGGTCCTTCACCCGACAGACTATATGGCAGTGCCAGCAGTTACACCTTGTGCGAGATATGAAGGGACATGTCGAACAAAGTAACGCGATGAAATTTCAAAGTTGTCTTAAAAACTTGAGTCAAGAACAGACATGAACGGAGTATGTTATTTGTTGTCAGCAGTATTACCGTAGTCTTCCGAGACGCTGCCTAGAATTTTATATAATTGTAAAGTGTTGCTCTAAAAAGCTCTAATTAATCAGAATTTTGATTTAAAACTGTGGAACCTAAGTTTCGTACGGTGATGCCCAATTTTTTCATCACAATTATTGCATTTTCTCTCCCTTACGTAAAAAAATGTCTATCGGTTTTCACGCACCGAGCAGAAACAGCCAGATAGCAATGGGGGTTCAAACGAGACTACATAATTGTGGTTCTAGAGTGTGGAACTTACCTCATGTCACCCTTCTGGCTCTTAGAATTTAGAGCTGTCTTCTAGGGTTGTGGAAAATTTGTGAATCCCTAGATTAGAAAAGTTTCACCTGGGGGAACACCGTGCGGTATATGTAGGTGTCAATGGCTTGTCTTCTTATACCTACGTACTTCTGTGACTGAACTATTCATTTATATACCTCTCCTTACTTTCACAGTAATGCGTTTTGAGGTTTGTGTGTGTGTGTGTGTGTGTGTGTGTGAACAGTTTTAACGAATTTCAATTTCCTGCAACAGCAACAGGTCCCTCACCCCCACAAAAGGCGTAAAAATAATTGCAGAATGGCCAAAAATGCAGAAAATAAGTGCGTATGCGAAGAGCACAAAATTACATAAGGAGATGAATGAACAGGTATATAAAACAAAATTATGTAGTGCCGGTTTATAGAAACACAGCGCAAAACGTATGCCAGCAGATTGACTCACTTGGTCATGTTGGCCATACTTAACTTGCAGTAAAACTCATCCAGTGCCGATTCCAGTGGCCGCGCGGTCTGAGGCTTGGGTCTACGGCCGCTCGCTTCCTGGGATTGCGGGTTCGAATCACGCCGGGGGCGTGGATGTGTCTTGTGAGTGTTTGCGACTGATTGATCACTCGTCCAGAGGAGCCCTACCGAAATGTGGTGTGTGTGTGTGATCGTGAATCTTCGACATTGAGGAGGCCCTGGTCCACTAGGGGCTCTCGCGCCGTAGAGGGAGGGGACCCGTCCAGGGTGCAAAACATAGAACTGAAGCTGTACTAGAAATTAATGCCACATGACATAAAAGGCCTGTATATGAATATATCAATTCCAGAATCAACTGAAATAGTTAGGGAGTTAATTGAAGAAGATAACGCTGATAGTCAAACAAGTTACGAAATATATGCAGGCGCGACATCTTTATAGCTGGCGTACTAAACATCTCAAAGTCTGTAGTAATTAAAATATGTGTTTGGAGCGGAATGTGGGTTTTAGTCTTCTCTTACAGCTTCAGTTCGAAACATTTCCCTCTGCGATTCACATTTAGGGACTTAGCCCCGCAGTGCTTACAGAGACGTACGTAGCAGGTCAAACGTCTCGGTATAAAGTTTCGTTGAAATCCGTTCACTCTTTCTCGAATTGATACATGCGGAAAGGCAGACAAGGCACATCTAATGGCACACTTTGACAACTTTTTAATCCCTACGTCTTCTACTTACCTGTTGTAGGCGTAGAGGGTTGTTGGTGCTGATCACACAGTGACACATACACACACTCGGTAGGACACCTCTGGACGAGTGATCGGCCCGTCGAAGAGGGATCTACCTGCACAACACACAACATTCTTAAGAGACAAACATTCATGCCCCGGCGGGATTCGAACCCGCAATCTCCGTAAGCAAGCGGCCTTAGACACATGCCTTTTGCCCCTGCTTCTAAATCTGTTTTAGCCCACGGAACCCTAAAAAGCTACAGACCTTGAAGAGGGACCCCTACCTGTCCACGGTAAGTCGAATATACAATTCAGTGCCAACATTTGTTTGTCTTTTATGCACGTTACATGTAAAAAAATCAAAGGCTAACCTTAAACTGATCGATAACCTGATCGTTTCGCCTGACACATAGACTGTGTATGGCGAGCTATGCTGACTGACTTGACTACAGAATCAGGAAGCCTCTGGTTTGAAGCAGCGATTGATTGCGTGCTGTCAGTGTCGGAATGATTAGTGTCGAATGTCGCCGCACGAATTTTAATTCATACACAACAAATTTAGAACCACCAGTAAAACTCTTTCACCATTACGCATTTTCGTCTCTCGGAACCCCAGACACCCGCGGAACCTAGTTTGTGAGACACTGCCTTAGATCGCATGGCAACCTGGATCAGCATTTCGGCAGTTTACCTTTGCGAATGCACTAACAGGAAATTAAGTTCTTCACCAGATGAGTGCAACACCTAGAAGCAAAGAGGAGGGGAGTGAGGAACAAGGTCGCCAGTTGTAGGAAAAATACTGGTACTTTAGTACACGCTTTAGAACAAAGGTTAATCGAACATGTAAGACATGAAAAGTAATGCATTACACAAGGTAATGTGTATGTCATCCTAATTATATCTCTGTGATGATAAAAAGATTACACCAGTGATAACAACAAATATGTTCAACGCACAAGGCATGCAGATTTAGTAAACCACTACAGTAAAGCTTGCAGGGATTTGATGATATCAAAAAGGCAAGGCGTATGTCAAATGTACATACTCAAGAAGTCCACAAGTACGGATAGAAGCCTATTATAAAGGGCAGGTCTTAACTCGGATCATTCAAATCGCAAGACGGCAGCATTTATAAAGCGTGCTTGAATGAATGATTTAACACTAGCAATAAATTAAAAAAAAAGTCTTCGTGTTTGCACCGTGCATCGTCAAGATATAAATATTTTATTGTCCACGTTATGCACAATTATATAATATGCAGATACAATTAAAATTATAAATATTTAAAAGTACTCCAACATGTTTCGGATCACAGAGGATCAATCATCAAGGAGCCTTGTACAGTACTTGTCCATAATTACAAAACTGGTTCTATCGTGTCCGTTGACACGATAGAACCAGTCTTGTAATTTTAGCCAAGTACTGTACAAGGCTCCGTGATGATGGATCCTCTGTGATCCGAAACATGTTGGAGTACTTTTAAATATTTTGTAATTTTAATTGTATCTACATATTATATAATCGTGCGTAACTTGGACAATAAATATTTATAAAAAATGTGTTCAACATGATTAGCAATAATGGATAGTGCCTATAATAAAGGGAGCAAACAGACTACTTGATCCCAATAAAAAGGACACTGAAGATTGAAAGTGGGAACGGGAGTGAAGTAGTAACGCAAATAAAGGATATTTTTGTGTGCATTTGGATTATGTCACATTTGAAACTCGTTTAAGCATATAGATACGTATAACATGGGGTTTCGAGTAACTCTTGTAAAGCGTACCTTCCTCTTGCGTGTACGAGTATTTATAATCGTACGCTACAGGTAGTGTTTGTATTTGATTTCATTTTTGTGGAGAATTTTTTAAGTACAAAATGTATCAGATGTGATCTCGGTTAAGGCTTTCCATATAGCTTATTTACCTACAACCAGTGTTTCGTACGTAATAGAGAATGTGATGATGTACATATTCCGTGCAACAGTCTTCTGACCCCCCAGACGCTGTTTGACTTTTATGATGCAGTTCACGTGTCCATTGCACATATCCGTCATGTTCTTGTCACAGCGTTTAAAACAAATAAATAATTTAACTAACTCCACGGAGCAGAATCCAGTTATTTTCATTTATGATTTTCCTGCTTAGTACTTTTAGTTTTTCTTTGTCTTTTTACTATTTTAAACTTTCCCGCTCTCAGGCGCCTCCTAAAATAGACCATGTAACCGATACTGTCAACTGATGCGAACACTGACGGATGTGACTCGAAACTACCCATAATACGTCTCGTGGAATGCAGATCTTTTTTTGCTGACGTGTTTCCAATGTTGCCTTACTCAAATCTAAGATACCCTGTGGGTCAGAAAACAAGGAATATTTTGGTATTCCTTTCCGAGTTGTGGGAGGATGGGAAGGTAAAAATCAAGAACAAATATTAAATCGCAGATGTGTGCAACACACATCTGCGATCGTATATTTGGACAGGGAGTTCAATTGAAAACCGAAGCCTGAGGTACGGTAAGCTTAATGGCCTTACATTTCCTCACATGGTATGTTCAAAACAACTTACCACTCACATATATGCTTGACGAGGGGTAAACGGTTGTTAAATACTGTTTGAAAATGTCTACGAATTGCCGATACTACGTCATTGAAGGTTTCTTCAGGCACGTCCTGTTTGCGTGGATTGTTTTTATATGTGTTTTCTTTCTTGCAATCTTTCCTACAGATAATTCACATGCGGATAGATCGGGCGAACGAGGATGACTGTCCATTCGGTACCAGGACAGGTCCCGTAGGGCAGCCATTGAATTGTACGGCGTATGGGCAGTTGCACCATCTTGTTGGAAGAACCCGTAGTCCCTGTCCTTAGCACTTACTTAAAAAAATACATTGGTGTTAGAATTTGTCCAGTATACCTTTCCGTGGGAAGACCTCGACTGTAATACTTAAAGCAAGTCGCCAGAAACGCAGGATCTTGACAGTTACACAGCAATGAAAAGAATGGCTTGCAACAATTCCAGATGGAAAGCTGCCAACTAATAAAAAAACTGAGGGATAAGAAGAATAAGACCTTTCCGAATTTATTGTGTCCGAAAAGAAGATGGATCCGACAATTTTTGTCGCACTGACAGTAAACTATACACCAAATTTAACGTCGTGTAACGGCACCTCATATAGTATCGAATCATCTGCCGACCAGTATCCGCTGTTTTGAGTGTTTACATGGCCGTTGAAGTAATACCATCCGTCATGTACACAATACGTTAACATTGGATTGATTACGCCATTACATACTGTTTCACTGAACCAGTTACAAAACCGTACCCTCGCCGCACTGTCTGCCTCTTCGAGTTTCTGCACATTTAAATTTGTGTAGTTTCAAGGGACTTAATTTTGTGGCTGCATGTACAGATGACTTCGATACACCGTTCTCCTGTGGTAACCTTTTTAAAAATTTTCTTGAAGATGCTTCTTATCGCTCTAGAGTATCACATAATGTTTCGTCTGAAAACACACGTCGTGTTTGCTGTCGCTTCTTATTCAAAGTAAACCCGTTGTTCGAAATGTGTGTAGCATTTTATGTGTTGGTTTCGAAGGAACTGAAATACCAGAAGACCGTGTTCTAAATTTCCGACACTTTTCGTACAATTTCTTCCATTTGTAGTTTTCCACCGTGAGAATCCTTTGTATTACACTGTAATGCGTGCACACACAGCAGAATAAACTGGGTTGTATGACGAAGGCGTCAGATGGTGCAGTGTACTGTACAAGCGGCATTAGTACTGGCAGTGTGTGTGCCATGCAGCGGCCGCTAAACTTACCGTGGGTTTGGGTCTGCTTTTCAATTGGACACTCTTTGTATGAAATACAGTTGTGTACTAATGTAAAGAGCGTATTATCTTTAAAATGAGCTCTCCATCGTAAACCATTCCGGACAAACCGTGTTCGAAACAGTCGCGCGCTGGAAAACCTCGACTAAATGAAATTTGTGAGACACAAATCTCGATACGCAAGTTCTCCTTACATGTGCTTGTTGTGTTCTGCGCTTCCTTACCATCCGCTAGGCTGCACCCTGTGTGCAATAATGTATGCGTCCGTTACATGTGCTTATGGTGTTCTGCAGTTCCTTACCATACACTAGGCTGCACTCGGTGTGCAATACATGTATGCGTCCCTGACATATGCTTGTGGTGCTCTGCAGTTCCTTACCATACACTAGGCTGCACGCGATGTGCAGTACATGTATGCGTCCCTAACATGTGCTTGTGGTGCTCTGCAGTTCCTTACCATACACTAGGCTGCACGCGATGTGCAGTACATGTATGCGTCCCTAACATGTACTTGTGGTGCTCTGCAGTTCCTTACCATACACTAGGCTGCACGCTGTGTGCGATACAGTATGCGTTCCGTACATGTGCTAGATGTGTTCTGCAGTCCCACACACATATATACGTTCAACGGCACGCTGTATGCAACATCGAGTATGCGGGTTGTCTGGCGTAGCCTGCTAATGCAGACGCAGACTACCTCAGCTCCATGTGATACGCTGTCCGCAGATTCTTGGGTTGTGCATTGTGCCTAATTCATAATGCATAACATATTTCGTCGTGTCGAGTCCATAAGCCCCACAGCAAGTAACTTGATTAGCCTCCGTCATGCAGTAATCCCACATTACCAGGCGGGTCACGTCCCACCGAGCGTGGGTTTAAGGGATGAAATCACCCCCGCGTTGCAAAACATGAACCAGGGAATATGAGGACAGTCTGCATCCCAACCGTAAAGTTGGGCGCGTTTCATTTGTCCTGCTTTGGATTTGAAATTAGTTTCGCGAGATGCGACGCCATGTGATGTGGAAGTGCAGTAATTGTCAAGGTACAGGATTTCAGAAAATCCAGAAAGTGCGACTTGTGTAAAATATAACGCTGATATTATTGGAGGCTGTAGGGTTCTAGTGTATACACCACCATCTTCATAGTTAAGTAAATGTTGCCCTTAGGTTTCCTATGTTTGGCCAGTTTTCGCCAAGTTTTCGTTTGTTCTAACTCCATGGAGCAGAATCTTTCCTTAGAAGCTAACAGGCGCTCATTTAGTCCATTTCCCCGCGTTTTAGGGAACCCGAAGTTTCATTACTGTATTTAAACTTGTGAAATGTTTCGTAACATCGTAAGTCTTTAGGTGAGGAGTTGTTAAGTATCTCGCCCAACCCCCAAGCTGGGGGACAATAACTTGTCGGCTGACCGCGGCTGCTTATTCGGTGTGTTGACAGCTACCCTCAATATGATGAGGCCATTCCTCCATCCACAGCCTGCGGGCACCCATTGCTGTGGTGACAGGGACGTTCCAATCTCTTTTTTTTCTTCTTCTTCTTCTTTGCTCTATTTTGACATTTTCATGTTTTCCTTAAGAAGTAACGTTTTGTGTTAGTTCAAGAAGCGGCAGATGACGAGGTGCGAGATAATGTACCGCAGCTGCTGGCAATGGTAGTGCAACCTTGAGCTGGTAGGCGGGGAACGGTGTCCTGGGTTTCCAATAGCCGCAGCGTCTTGTGCGTTTTACTTGACCTGTTTCTGTTGCAACATTTGCATGATGTTTAAGATACATTCCGTGTGTCCGGTAGCGTGCAGGGTTTTAGTGGCGAATCTCCCATTTAAATGAAGTAATAATTTGTGTTTTCATTATTTTGTGGAATGTAGGTTTTCAGTTGCATTTGATTACGTCCTATTTTAGTGGACTCACTAACTTCTTTTATTTCGGTTTTCATCAGTTTTGCGTGAAATTCATTATGAGAGACAAAGGCAGAAATATTCACGGTCATCTCCGTGAAAATCGCAAATTTTATAAGATATTGGAAGATCTGCTGTTGGTGCTAATGGGCCAGTTTGATTTTAGCCATATTGACCCACTACGAAATGTATTTTATATAACTCACTTTACCACGTATCCCATAAACATTTCACATATTTTGTTGTAATTCGGTATTGTTTTGTTCAAATATGAATCTTTTGCTGAAATGCAGGTAACAAACATGACACCGTTGCGAATTTTTTGTACTACGTAATGGACTGTATTCTTTCAAATCTTGTTATTTTAAGGACATTCTTCTGTTCTGAAGGCTGTTTGTAGGAAAGTGTTAGGGGTACTGATGCCCATTTCGTTTGAAAACAAATGAGATGTTTGTGGAATTCTCAAGCGAAGCGTTGAACCGTGCTAGCATGGACAGACACCCATATGATATACAACGCATCCCGCAGCCAAATCCGTTCAATAACATTGTTGAACGCAGAGAAGAAAGACGGGCGACATCTCGTGAGTTGGTTGCGAAGATATTTGCCTGAGTTTGTTCAATGAGGTTAGTTTTATCGATCAGGGAGACAAAGACAAAAAGTAGATGCATGTTAAAAAGAAACGGGGCGAAGTACGTACAAGAATCAACGTGAACGCAGTTCTGTGTAAAAGAACGAATTGTATTTAGAATGCCATCGTTCTTGGCCATTTGACTGTCGTAAAAATTGGGTAGAATTAGCACTGGTTCACAAACGGTGGCGAGCCGTACGGTTCTACCTGTTTGAAACATTTGCGTCCTCATTGAAGAGACTCATAGCAGTAAGGCTACGTGTTTGTGTTAGGGGAGCACCCAGTTTTAATCAGCTGGAGGGGCTGCCGCTTTCAAATAGGCCACGACCACTTCCAAATAGTTACCCACTTATCATTTATGGTCATGATCGCATCTTACTCAACCCTGCAGGTGGAAAAACACAATGAAATCAAGCATTCTAACGTTGTGAAACCTCCTTCAGCCTTACTAACTCTTTTACGAATATTCTACATATGGACTGGACAAGATCTGTCAGGTACAGAGGCTTATTTTCGTTTTGCACAACGTGTTTGTGATCTTAGACTTTTTGATGTTTTGTGTCTCTTGTGTCAGTATTGCATTGGTTATCATTGAACAGAATGGCAAGCCTTAGTTTGTATGATCTGTGTGTTGTTATGTTTATTACGCAAATGCAAATAAGAGAAGTTTCATATTGAGCAGATGTGACATCATACAACATTTTTGTGACTGTACTTTGACCTAAAACCCCAAAACGTTGTGTGGCTGAAGGTTACTCTTTAAAATACAGTCCAACAGTGGCACAGCTTCCTGTACCATACTGCTAGTCTTGTATCTCCAGGCCCCTAGCTACATGTAATGGACACAGTGGGGTAGTTCTGCTTTCACATGATGAGACAGAATAAATATCAAGAATGTGTTCCTATGTGCAGTAATATTCAGTGTGATTAAATTTTATGTTTTATAGCAGTTAAAATATATGAAGAAAAGGCAAGAAGAATATTTTATTTGCAGTTCTCATTGACAAATTACTAGCAGACTCTTTCATTCATTTCCAGTTGCATGTTTTTGTTGTACATGGACATTAATTTATCTGACCCATATCGTTGGTCACTACCTGTCAGCTTATTTAATGTATAAAATGTAGGTCAGTGGCCTGCCCCGATGTGCCTTGTCAGAGAGGCAGCTTCTTAGGTTTGTGTGTGTCATAAGTCGCAGTGTGGAACGCATTTTAGGATTATGCGTTTCTGTATGACACTTGCTAAATGCAGTGCTAAAAGAAGTGAATTTTGTGAATTGGTAGCTGCATGGGTTCTGTGTTGAAGAAATAGACACCATGATTGTTCTGTTTTATCTCAGTGGATATGTGAACTCGCAGAATATTAGTTAATGGCCTGCAGATAATCCCTTGTTAATGAAGAGTGCCATTCGTGATGTTAAAGTTGGTGTGGTATGCTTTGAGTGCAACAAGAGGCCATAAATTCACACCAGTATGTTACACTCTGACTCCATTTTTGGAGCACCTGCCCAATTATGAGATAATCCATGCACATGCCACTGAAAACTATTCTATGCACTGTTTGGAGAGTGTTTTTGGTGACAGAATGATAAGCAGGAAATTATGGCATTCCTATTTGCTAGATCTCAACCTGTGCAATTTTTTTATTGTGGAGCATGTTAAAGGACAGTTGGGAAGGAAATATTTAGGTTGTAGTGTCTGTAGTTTCACCAGCAGAAATTCTACACGTAGTGAGCTGTGAGTGTGTTAGATGTGATGTCTGTATGTGAGCCAAAGGAAACCATTTCTGGCACCTTTAAATGTGACATGAACCTAATACGTATTAACTGCATGACACTGAACTAAAAGTTTCCAGTAAAGGTAAAGTAATCCCGTTACAGGCCCAGTGTGGCCCAGAGGGTGGGTAGAGGTTTAGCTCTACTCTTCCATGACTTCGGCACTAGAAGGGGTGAGTGGTCAGCAGCACACCCCGGCCGCACTTTACCCCTGGGAAAGACCCTGTACCCATTTTATAGGAGGCAGGGTGGGCCCCAGGGTCGGTCTGGAAGGGCGGAAAATCTCGTCCCCACCGGAATTCGATCCCGGACCGTATAGCCCATAGTCAGTCGCTATACCAACTGAGCTATCCAGCCCACAAACTTTCCAGTACCTTCTTTAAATATGATGAATAAAAACCTAGTATTAACTACAATACAATGAACTACAATGCATGGTCTCTGAGTCATGGCAAATTTGAATAGCAGTGGGAAATAACCAGTGATATGTGTCAGATAAAATAATGACCTTGTAGTATAGCATAAAGATCATGCTTTAGTTGAGTGCGTTGTGTGTGTGTGTGTGTGATGGAGGGAAATGAATTAGGAGGAGGAAGGCCATAGTAATTTTGATGAAAATCCTACCAGACATTACCTGGTCACACATTAAACTTAAATAAACCATCCATGCTGCTGGTACCACCAAGATTTATACTGGTTACATCTTAACCTTGGGCTACAGCTTTGCAATTGGTAATGATTATGAGGAAGTTATAACAACTTTTTCATCTGCCTCTCTTTCATATAAATATCTACTAAGCTTTAGGTCATATGCTGTCCTGAGTTATATTGCATAGTCTAATAAAAGTACTAGTGACATTTAATAGAAACATGCCTCCATCTTCATGATAGAAACGAGACTATGATTCTACGCAGCCTGCAGGACACCAATCTTCATAACCATTGCCATTGAAGACCTCAGATGTCACATACATACAAATTATTTATGGTAATTGTGTGTTTTTCAGATTGTTGCACTTGTTTAAACATGCGGTTTTAATATTTTGATTGGCAAAGCAATTGTACTTATGGCTTTGGCATACATTCTTCTGCATTTAGTTCAGGTAGACTAACTGGCATTTTGTTTGTTCTGCATTTTATTCACATATACTAATTTTTCTATCAACAGATGGGAGCGTGATTGTCGCTGGGACATGCAAGAGGGCAGCACTATGGTGACCCCAGGCTACGAGCAGACAGAGGCTGGAGGTGGAGTGGCAATGACTACAGGATCAAATGACCAGGGCACAGGTTTTGGTCCACCAGACCAGGCACAGTTTGAGGCTGACAAGAGATCTGTATACAAGTATGAATGAGTATTACTTGAAAAGTTCACTTTATCTTAATGGCACTCTTTCTTTGTAGAAATTTTATATGTTTCTTGGTCATGGTGTCATTCCATTCCATTAACATGTTGATAAACGTGTGTCAGTGTTTTCATGCCAGATCTTCATATTACTGTGTTCACATTCTTCAGATCTTCATGCTACTATGTTCACATTCTTCTGGGTTGTGATACCATGTAGTCTTGGAGGTGGATACCAACCTTCCAGGTTTTCATACTTCCACAGGAATAGTATAGTTGGTATAGGAACTAGGCTATGGACTAGAGTGTCCAGGGTTGGAATCTGATCAGGAGCAAGAGAATTTTCTCGTCTCTAAAACATCTAGACTGGCTCTGGGGCCCATTCTGCTTCCTGTTCAATGGGTATTGGAATTCTTTCTGGGGCTAAAGTGACTGGAACTTGATGGTGACCACTCACCTCCATCTAGCATGGAGGTTAAGAATGAGTAGAAATGTATCTCTTCTCTGCCTTTTTGCCTTCATGGCATGGAAAGGGACAACTTTACTTTTACTACGCTTCCACATCTAGAGGGGCACAATTACTGGGCCAGGATGTAACCAGGTTTTGGACAATGGGTAGCAGGTAATGTAGTGGCAGCTGAGCTGTCAAGACCAGTAGGAAAAGTTCAGTGGCATGGTGAGCAACTGCCCTTTTGCAGTAAGGATTAGGTGACCAGGTAGTTGGCAGTATGTGTTGCTTGGAAATGTTGCTGTCCACCCCCAAGATAACATGTTGCTGCAGCCTGCATGATTATACTGTGCACATGTTCTGCAATGAAAACCTGATCTTATAACTCTCTTTGCTGTTTGATGCAGACATCCATTATTCCCATTGCTGGCACTGTTATTTGAAAGATGTGAGCAGGCAACCCAGTCAGCTGAGTGTCCAAACTCTGAGAGCTTTAATATGGATATCCAGGCATTTGTGCAGCATCAAGAGCGGGACAGGAAACCATTCCTTATGAATGATCCAGAAGTTGATGGCTTGGTACGTACAGAGAGAAAATGAAGAAAACATATTTGTGGCCTACTTCCATGTACAGTTCAAGACTTTGCTGAATAACCCTAGAATCCATGGAAATAAATAAGAAGCAGAGCTTCAGAGCTCAGTCCTGAACTGTACTATCCAGTGTTTGCTTGAAAAGTGTGAGAAGGTTGTTGGTAAGTGTAGCATAGTTGCTGGTATAGTCTTAAGTGTAAATCTAACATGCTTAATGTTTAGAAGATTAAGTTAACTATACCTCAACTGAAATAGAGGTGTATTGTTTTAAGTATCTAACACACTGAAACAAAACGAATTGTTTGGAAAGAATGAATTATTTTTTTTTAAGGGTTTGGTATTCTTGATGATATCCAATCACAAGAAGAGATCAAGAAGAATGATGTTGCTACATTGGGGTGTTTCTTCTATGTTTCATAATTTCAAGTTCTTTTTATGTTGGAAAACACACAGAATGATGCATGCACAGACTTAATGCATTCCAGACAGATTGTTAAATACTAACTATTTGTAGCCAGAATTAAATGCCGGGGGGGGGGGGGGGGGTAAAAAGCCCAAAATTAAAATTGTCCCCCAATAATCGGAAAAACCAGGGGGGTAGCCCTATGTGG